>Ga0315278_10002478_pt1 | contig 16410 bp, 10 predicted proteins | sample YL17G06_0_MG_FD_203880 | JGI IMG/M metagenome (GOLD analysis project Ga0315278, IMG submission 203880) | Sediment microbial communities from Yellowstone Lake, YNP, Wyoming, USA - YL17G06_0 | ecosystem: Environmental > Aquatic > Freshwater > Lake > Sediment | place: USA: Wyoming | collected... | reverse complement strand
GCATCGGATTCCGTAGTGTCCTTTAGAGCTGAGCTGAAAAAAAATAAAAAAACCAGTCTACACTCTTGACAAAGAATTTCTAATGAGTGTCCCTTAATCCTCCATCCCTCTCCACCGGAAGCCACGGGAAGGGTGCTTCCTATCGCTTTCCGACCTCCGGAAGCCACGGGAATGGTACTTCCTATCGCTTCCCGACCACCGGATGCCACAGGAAGGGTACTTCCTATCGCTTCCCGACCACCGGATGCCACAGGAAGGGTGCTTCCTATCGTTTCTCGACCACCGGAAGCCATGGGAAGGGTACTTCCTATCGCTTCCCGACCTCCGGAAGCCACAGGAAGGGTGCTTCCTATCGCTTCCCGACCTCCGGAAGCCACAGGAAGGGTGCTTCCTATCGCTTCCCGGCCCGCGGAAGGGGCAAAACCACCGGGAGGGAAGTAGGCGAAGTAGCGAAGTAGGGGACAGTCGAAAATATCTACCGGGAGTTAAGAAAGAATTGGGGAGAGAAGGAATTTGAGGGGGAAATGAAGAAAAAAAGATAATTATAAATGATAAATGATAAATTATAAATTATAAACGAAAAACGAAAAACGAAAAATGAAAAACGATGGCGCCCTATGGGCATTTTTTTTTCGCCGTAGGCGTTAATAGATATCGTCCGCGGGACACAGCTTTGCGTTTATCATTTATCATTTATCGTTTATAATTTATAATTTAAGGGCGAACCCCCCGTGTTCGCCCGTTTATTGACCAGGGCCGTGCAAGGAGGGTTGGGGCGCCGCCCCATTTTGTTAAATGAGTGCAGTAAGGAATTTCTCAACCGGCATCACACGTATTCCGCCTTTAATAAATTCGTCCATACACCGGTGAACTATTTGATAACAATACGGTACTCCCAGTTTTTCTTTAAAATAGACCAAACTGCCGGATAATTTCTTCTCTTTGGTCTTAACCTCTATAGCAATCCAGGGCTCCTGGTTAAGGGTAAGCAAGAAATCGACTTCCCTTCCCGTGGAATCTCTTAAATAATACAGGGAAACCTTCCACCCTTCATAATCATACAAATAATCACAGTACTTGAGCAAGTGCAAGGCTACCAGGTTTTCCAATTTCGGTCCTTCCTCTTCCAACCTGGACCAATTCCACAGGTATAACTTCTTCTCTTTTCGTACCGAAGCGATCATTTTACTCTGGTAGGGCGCGATTCGGAAACAATAATAAAAGGTCTCGAATACATCGAGCCAATTAGCAACTGTCCTGAAATTTACCTGCAAATCATTGGCCAGGGAATTTATCGACAGGATTGAAGCTACTTTTCCAGGTAGTAAATTGGCCAATAAGGTTAATGTACCTATATCTTTGATATTGGTTAATTCCCGGACATCTTCCTTGAATAACCGTTCGACTTGTTCATTATTCCACCGGCGCAGGAACCGCGCCTCTTGCTTGATAAACGGCTCAGGGAACCCCCCATAAGTCATAAGGGCGTCCAGACCATTTCCTTTCTCTTTAAAAGATAACTCTTGCCCCGGTTGGACCTGGGGTTTGAAATCATTTATTTCAGCGTAAGTAAAGGGATGCAACGTGTAATAATGATACCGGCCTTGCAGTGAATCTCCACCTTTTCGATAGATATTCAAACGGGCGCTGCCGGTTAATAAGAACCGGTATTTGTCTTTATATACATCGTACTCGCCTTTTATCCAACTTTTCCATTCCCGGTATTTGTGAAATTCGTCTAATAGGATTAATTCCACATCCGGACTCCATTCCCCCCTGAGGGCTTTTTTTCTTTGATCTATTTTATCCCAGCTATAATAGCTTGACTTGTATTTTGAGGCGATGCAATCCCTGGCCAGCGTGGTTTTGCCGACCTGCCTGGGACCGCCGACAAAAACCATCTTTTCTGAAAGGTCTTCTTGAACCGGTTCGGATAAATATCGATTTTCTAGTTTCATGCTGTAAATTATACACAACTACAATTTACTGTCAAGTATTTTGTACCCATATACAAAATACAAAGATAAAACCTTCGCGCGACTTCGCGCCTTAGTGTTCTTAGCGGTTGTTTTTTTTCATCTTTTTAATCGGTGTCATTGGTGGGCAGTTTTTGTTTTGAATACAAACCCTAATTTATCCTTACCACTATCTCATTACGATTCATCTGTCCTGTTTCCTCTTTCAATATAAATACAAAACGGTACTGGCCGACAAACCCCGGCCCCGGCTGCCAATAGAAAATTCCTTCCCGGCTGTCGAAGGTGGAACCCACCGGCAAAGACTCCATCCGGTTATTGACAATCATATAACCTGAAAATCCGGACAACGAACGATTCGCCATGGGATCATCCAGGTGGATTTGTATGCGCCCCAATTCCTTTACCTGTATTGTATAGATACCGATTTGGTCCGGGTAGACGGCCCGGGGAAAATCATTATCATCATAACCCTGTTTCATCCAAACCGGCCCGGAATTTATAGGGATATTCTCGATTTGCATCATATCTTTTATCAACGGGTTTGCTTTAAACCTGACGACTTGTTTTAAATCCCCGGCGGTATTATTGATTAAAAAGTACCTGGAACCGATGCCATCGGCATTCCCGGCGCTGTCTGAGGCGCTCCATTGAATTGTATGTAAACCGTTTCCCAACGCGCCGGTATCCAGGGAAAAATAACCGATGGCCCCATTACTATTGGCATAACCGGGAAATAGTGAAGCGATATCGGAACGATAGATATTATAGGTGGGATGACCTTTATTGACGCCATCCACCCATACATTAACGGTAGAACCGTTGGCGGCGATATGATTGGGCTGCGGCGTTAATACCCAACCCCAATTGATATATGAACCGGATGAAACCAACCCGCCCTGGGCCGGGGCGTCGATGGTTCCAAAGGGTTTTACCGAATGGTTATTATCGACGGTAATGGTTTTAACGCCAAGGGTGGCGCTGTTTCCCGAAGCGTCGGCGGCGATCGCATGCAGTTTATATACTCCGTTGCCCCCATCGGGCAGAAAATAGGAAAGCAGCATGTACCCCCATCCTGTTTTGTATTTATAAGGGTAATTGGGATATGCGGTTTCCACGTCCGGGCGGGCCCCATCGATGAACACGGCGTCGCCGATAAATACCAGGGAAGTCCCAGCTTCCCTATAGATTTTGACGCTTTCGATTCCAGTATCATCCAACGCCCAACCGGTTACGGCAAAACTACTACTGACGGCGGCGTTATCCAAAGGTGTGGCAAAATCGCCGAATGGCGGCATATCCTGGGAATTGGGTTTTATGGTCAACGTAACGGAAACGGTTTGGGGTGAATTGGCAGCGTTGGCGCCGGTAATGGAAATGGTCCCGGTATAGGCGCCGGCAGCGAGACCGCCGGGATCGATGGATACTGTTATAATGCCGTTGTTTGTACCGGAGGCAGGGGCACAGGTAAGCCAGGCCGCATTGTCGCCGGTTTGCCAATTTAATGTCCCGCCGCCGCTGTTGTGAACCCATACTTCCTGGGCCCCGGTATGAATTCCTGTTTCCAGCGCGCCGAAATATAATAACGTTCGATTTAAACCGATGGCAGGCGATAAACCGGCCTCAATGGTAAAAACCGCATTGCTTGTATCGGAAGGGTCCCCATCGGCCGCTTCGCTAATTTTAATCTTGCATTGGGTTGAAACGGCATTGGGTACGGTCCAGGTATAAGAGCCGTCATTGTCGGTGGAAGAGATTATCGTCGTCCAACTGGAACCGTTGTTGGTGGAATATTTGATGTTTACATTTCCCACGGCGCCGGTGGAAGTCCAGGTAATGGGATAAGAGTTCCCAATGGTCCAGGTTTCTCCGCCATTGGGCGAAGTAACGGAGATAGTAGAAACAAGGGACTCGTCGGGTTCGGCCAATTGCGCGGCGGCGGCAAGGCAGACCCGGGTGGCTTCGGTGGCAAAATCAAGATTTATGGTATCGATGGTATCCCCGGTTGTATGATAATAGGGGTTGGTATCTTCGTAATCCTCGATGCACAAAACCGCGGGAAACCCCCTATCCCAAAAAGAGTAATGATCGCTGTAATCAGCGGAACTGTCGAGAGTGGTAAGTACTTCTATACTGGAATAATTTTGGGCCGCGGTCTTCAAAATGTTCCCCAGCCACTTCGAATTTAAATTGACGATAACATCCAGGTCCTCGGGGAGATGATCCGTATAGGCGATCATATCCAGGTTAATCACACCGATGATATCTTCTCTTCCAGCGGCTTGCCGGGCATAATGGTCGCTCCCGTACAGGCCCCATTCTTCAGCGGAAAAAAGGATAAATTTAATGGAATGAGCGAAGGAATATTGGGACATAATCCTGGCTGCTTCCAACACCGCCGCGGTCCCGCCGGCGTTATCATCGGCCCCGGGCGCGGATTCCGTACTATCGGGCTCGGCATAGGAATCATAATGCGCGCCGATTATAACCATCTTAGAGGGATCGGTCTTTCCGGGCAAATACCCGACAATATTCCGGGAACTGTATCCCTCAAAATTAAAGGGGTCTTCCTCTACCTGGATACCGAATTGTGATAAAGCAGCAGCCAGGAAATCACCGGCATCTTCACATTCATCGGTGGTTGCCTCACGAGTGACAAAATCTTGCAGAGTTTGTATATTATCTTTTAAGTTAGTTTTACTTACTGCGCCTACCATTGCGGAGATCAAGGGGTCTATTTGCTTGATGGCCTTCAGCGCGGATATATGATCGGGAGAGAGCGAGAGAGGGATTGACCCGATTTTTACCGGCGCGCCGAGCTTTTTTATGCCCCGGAATATATTGGGCAACATTTTTCGGGGGTGCCGCGAACCGGAAGGCAGGAACAAAACATTATTCCCTTCCACCGGGATGGCGGTACCGTTCTGTTTTAATATGGACAGATAGCTTATGTCCCGCAAGTGTACCAGGAAAGCGCGATCCATGATCGCGGTAGACCCGGTTATTTTATCCAGTACCTTATAGGGAATAGCCAGGGCCTTCAGCCCGGGAACATTTTTTTCATCCGTGACGCCCAGGTAGCAGGAATTCAGCTCTTGATAAATTTTTATCTCTTTGTGCTGCGGGAGAATCCCGGTTGTTTTTCCCGTTTTATCGATTGATAATATATATTGGACGGGTTGTTGCGGATAAACAGACTGGAAAGCCGTCACACAGATAATCATACTTAAAAAAACAAGCGGCAAACGTTTTCGATTCATGATATCACCTCAAACCAGCGGATACGATATCATAGAAAAGAGAAAAATACAATCATTCAAAAAACCATCGCCCCTGCTTGAAAAACCAAACGATTTTATGTAAAATAAGATTTCAAAGATTTATCCAACAATTAAACGATATGGAGGTGTCCGATGAGACATTTAACAAAATGTATTTTCATATTACTCCTGGTATTTTCAGTAAACCTTTTCCCAGTGGAAAAGAAACCTTTTGCCATCGATGATCTTTATCGCTTAAAGAACATCGGCGGGATGGAAATTTCCCCGGATGGGAAAAAATTACTGTTCACCGTGACGGAAGCCAACCTTAAAGAAGGGAAAACCAACAGCGATGTGTTTCTCTTGAACCTCGCCGCCGGGGAATCCACACAGCTCACCTTCGATAAAAGCGCCGACAGCGCTCCCTTTTGGTCCGCCGACGGGAAAAAGATTTATTTCATATCGGACCGGGAAGATGGGAATCAATTGTGGGAAATGGACGCCAACGGCGGCGAAGCCCGAAAAGTATCCGATTTCTACAGCGGCATTTCAACTCCCAAACCGGGCAAAGGACCCAATGGGGCCAAAAAGATATTATTTTCCTCTTCGGTATTTCCCGAATGCCTGGAAAAGGAAGCAGACCAATGCAATACCTGCAATAAAGAAAAGGCCGAGAAATTGGAAAGCGGACCGGTCCAGGCCCATATGGCCGATTCCCTCTTATTCAGGCATTGGACTACTTTCAGGGATTGGCAGTACTCCCACCTCTTTTGCCTCGACCCGGCAGAAAAGAAAGTAAAAGCGATTACCAAAGGCCAGGTGGATTACCCGGCGTTTTCAACCGGCGGCGGTGAGTATGATATTTCACCCGATGGGAACACGGTCTGCATCGTGTCCAATCATGATAAAGACCTGGCCCATTCCACCAACCAGGACCTGTTTCTCATCGATTTGAACTCACCCCAGGCGGAACCGGTTAATATCACCGCGGACAATAAAGCCCATGACGGTTCGCCGTCTTTTTCACCCGACGGCCAATGGATCGGCTTTATCACCCAAAGAATCCCCGGCTGCGAGTCATCGAAGAAAATGCTGGCCGTCTATAATTTGAAGAATAAGCAAATTAAAGTGTTAACCGAAGCCATCGATAATTGGGTGAGTAAATTCAATTGGTCCCCGGATTCGCGGTCTATCTATTTTACCCTGGACGAAAAAGGGTATACCCCCATGTACCGCTTGAATCTCATCGATAACCGGGTCGAAAAAATCATCCAGCATCAGACCATTGCCGGTTTCCTGGTTACCCCGGACGGGAAGGAAGCGATCTTACTCCGTTCCGCCACAGGTGAACCTTATGAGTTATGGAGTTACCGCTTTGGCCAAAAAAATAGTCTTAAGCGCTTGACGTTCTTTAATAAAAAAGTCGAAGAAGAAGTAGACATCAGACCTTCGGAAGAGCACTGGACCGTAGGGGCGGAAGGTAAGCAAATCCATATTTTCGTAGTCAAACCCCACGGTTTCGATCCCGGCAAAAAATATCCCCTAATATTGAACATCCACGGCGGCCCCCAAATGCAGTGGACGAACAATTTCAGGGGGGATTGGCAGGTTTATCCCGGGTCCGGGTATGTCCTCGCTTATCCCAACCCCCATGGTTCCACCGGTTACGGCCAACAATTTACCGACGCCATTTCCGGGGATTGGAACGGCCGCGTAATGGAAGATATCGACAAGGTCACCCAATACCTGGCGAAACTGCCCTATGTGGATGCCGACCGAATGGGCGCCATGGGGTGGTCCTGGGGTGGGTATGCCATAAACTGGCTGGAAGGACATAATAAATATTTTAAAGCGTTAGCCACCATGATGGCTATTTATAATGCCCGCAGCATGTACAGCGGCACGGAAGAGCTGTGGTTTCCCAAATGGGATATGGGCGGGATCAGACCCTGGGAAAACTCTGAATTCTATGAAAAGGTCTCTCCCTCATCCTATGTGAAAAACTTCAAGACTCCTTGCCTCATTATTACGGGCGAACGGGATTACCGGGTGCCTTACCACAACAGCGTGGAATTCTTCACCGACCTGCAGGAAATGGGCGTGCCGTCGCGGTTGATCATTTTCAAAAATGACGGCCACTGGCCCAGCGGCGTCAAATCCATGCCGGTTTATTTCAATGCCCACCTGGAATGGTTTCATAAGTATTTGCAGGGCGATAAGGCGCCTTACGATACGGAAACCCTTATCCGTAATATGGCCTTTGCTGAAAAAAAATAAAAAGTTAGCCGCGAAGGACGCGAAGACACGCGAAGAGGAAGTTAAGTAATGAGTATTATTTATGAAGAAAACTCACTGCCCAATGTGGAAGATTTTTTCACATTGTTTGAGAGCACCGGTTGGAACGAGGAGTATGGACTCGATAAGTATGAATTTCACCGGGCCATGGGCAATAGCCGATATATGTGCGCTGCTTATGACGGTGAAAAATTAGTGGGATTTGGCCGCGTCATCTCGGACGGCAAATTGCACGCCTTGATTACGGAGATGATCGTTCTGCCCGAGTACCAGGGCCGCGGCATCGGCAAAGAGATTTTGAAAATGTTGACCGATGTTTGTGCGGCGATGAAAATAAGGGATATCCAGCTCTTTTCCGCCAAAGGCAAGGCCGGTTTTTATGAAAAGTACGGGTTTACAAGACGCCCCGAAAACGCCCCCGGTATGGAGATCAAGTATAAACCCGGGAAAGGTTAAGTTAGAGGTGAAGAATTTATACTTCCGCGCCAATAAGAGGGCGTTTTAAATTCCAGGGGGGTTGAAACTTTTTTCCCCAAATAATATAATGGCTCGATAATATAATAACCAAAAAATGTACAACGGAGGAAAAAATGAATTTAGATAGAACCATCATTATTCCCGCGGACGACAGGTCGCTGGCGCAAAGGCTTTTTAAAAGCGCGGTTTATGATGAAGATGTGCTGGTGGTAGTCGTATTGGGGGAGGGGCCGCAAAAAGAGCAAATCGTAAAATGGGCGGACAAAAGAGCGCAAGTGGTTGTCCAGGACTTTGGCCGCAAAGTGATCTGGATTCGCGACGCGAGTGTACTGGAGGATGAAATCAGGAAACTCCCGCTGGAATCCGAGGACGCCAAAGAAAAAATGGACGCCGCGGTCGATTTAAACGCCATCGCTCTCTTCTCCATTTCCCTGGCCAATACGGTCATGGATGTCATAAAAAACGATGAAAAAATCAATATCCTGCGCATCGACATGGCATTTGTTTACGCCGGCGAAGCGGAGGTCGATTAAGATGAACAAAGCAACCGTAAGAATTGGCATCATCGGCGCGTTTGCCTTTATCTTTTTTTTCTCCGGCGCCGGTATGGACGCTGCCGCAAAGAAAGAAGGTGAAAAAAATACCGGTCCCATCGGTCCCGGGGTTCTTTCCTTTGAAGAAATCGGCGGGAATGAATCAAAAGTCCGCACTATAAAAGCTGCGGAAAATAAAATTGCTATCCTGGATATCAACAGCCGGTTGAGAATAAAAATAGATAAGGATGCCGTTAAGAAATACGCGGCGGACCAATTGGATATCCGCATCTCAGCCAAAATGCCGGAGGAAATTGAGGTAATCTCAAATATTTTAAATATGGAAGCCGATATATTGGGTTTTATCGGGGAAGGGAAAGGGCTTGACGAGCAAACCCGGAAAAAGAACCTGCAAACTTTTTCAAAGAAAATGAGAGAGTTACAGCGCTTCATCCTGGCGGATCCAGCGCTCAGCAAGAAAGTAAATGAAAAAATGGAGAACTCCGATCAGCCGGAAGATGATTACCGGTTTATTTTTTCCGTTATTCGCGAGGAAATCGACCGCATCTCCGGTGAATACAATCAAGTATTTGCAGGTTTGAATTTCCGTCTGGGCGGCTGGATCAACAGGGGCGCCGCCCCGGAACCCATACACATAGAAGGATTCGATACTATTCAAAAAGGTGAATTCTATGAATTTCCCTTTTTCGTACCCCCAACCCCGGAAGAGTGGGAGAAACTGAAGAAACTCCCGGAAGCGGCAAAAAATATAAATGAAAAAGGCATTTCGGCGGTATTCAATATTAAAGAACAATTGAACCAATACGTTGCCGGGCTTGAAGCCGAGATCAAAAATTCCCTGGATTGCACCTTGAAATCCCTGACCGGTATTAAAAGCCAGATCATCTCGCGGGCCACTAGCGACTTTAAAGAACAATTCAAAGCCACCGATACTGTCATCCAAAAGGTTAAGGACTTGCTGGACCTTCTCCAGCAAATGAAAACAATCATTAAAGAACTGGATATTTTACCGGGTAAATTGGAGCAGAACCTTCAATTGGTTCAATCGCTGTCCACTGCCATAAAAAATGATATCGCAACTCTCCCGGATGATATCAAAAACGCCAAACAGGAAATCGAAAACGGTTTAAAAGGCGCCTTGGCCACTTTAGGGAAAGATGTTCAAGCCGGCATAAAAAATGGTCTCGAACAGATTAAAGATGACTGTCTAAAAAACATAATGGCCACCATTGCGGACGCCAGGAGCCAAATCGATAGTATCGTCGCGTTTTTTAAGGATGAGGTTATTAAAAATGCAGCCATAATGAGCCCCCAGTGGGGGGCCGCATTGGAATTAAGCGATAAAGTAGAGCGGTTCTCCATCGATAAAATTCCCGACGAAGGAAATGTGGACCTGAGGTACCTGGGAAAACGGGACGAAGGCAATGAACTCTATTTTAAGGCAGTGCTGGAAACCAAACCGAAAGAAGGGGAAGAAAAAGTCCAAACGGTTACCGTCGATCAAAAATATTTTATACTATTTAAAATGGTATATATCAAATTAAAACCGGCCTTGATCTTTGCCGCGCCGCTGCTGAAAAAAACTGGGAGGGCTGAACACGGCATTACCCTCAGCGATAAAAAAACATTCCAGGCTGTCGCGTCTTACAGTGTCCTGTTCAAATTCGGGAGCCGCAAAAGCGTGGCTTATAATCGATTCCTCAGGATCGGCATCGGCCTCAATGTCGCCGCCCTTGATTTTAACCAGGATTCCAATTATGAAGTAGGATTGGGGTTGGTATTGTCCGGCTTTAATGATTTTGTCCAGTTAGGCGTTGGACGTAATATGGACATCGATGCCAACTATTTCTTTTTCGGCATCAATCTCCCCATCGGTGAAATATCGCTGCCGAAGATCGGCGCCGGGGGGAGTTCCGAATAGGCGCTGCCTGTTCCCGTTCCCCCAGGGACTAAGCAGAATATAAAATCTAAAAAATAATTGACAAAAGAATGATTTAATATTATATATGAAACCATAATGGATAATATGATTGAAGTTAAACTTGTCGGCCTGATTTTGGATCCCATATCAAAAACCCCGGTGATAATTTTGAAACCCATGGCGGAGAATAAAATTATCCCCATCTGGATCGGTGAATTTGAAGCCAATGCCATTACCATGGAACTGGAAAACATCAACCCCCCCCGGCCCATGACCCATGACCTTATTCGAAATATTCTTTATAAATTGGATTGGACAGTGGAAAAGGCGGTGATCACGGATGTGGTGGAAAATACCTATTATGCGGAACTATATGTCAGGCAGCACAACGATATAAAAAAAATCGACTGCCGGCCGTCGGATGCGGTGACCATTGCTTTAAAATCACGGGCGAATATATATATCTCGGAGTATGTTTACAGTACCTCCGTTCTTTCGGACTTCTTCGCCGATTTTGTTCATAACGAAGAACGTTTTGAAAAATGGTTCAATTCTCTTTCCTCCGAAGATTTCGGCAACATCGAGCAATAAACCTATGCCGCTTTGCGCCAGGAAAGCCGATTGGCATTCGCTGCCGAGGGGTGGTATTCCAGTCTAAGCGGACATTCCGGCATTTTAATGATAAACGCCGGCAGGAAACCGCCGTCATCTTTCAATTCCCATAAATCTGCCACTAATCCCGGTGTAATCGCTATCTCTTTTTTATTCCCGGTAATGGAAGTTACCGCGGGGCCGCACAGTGCGATTATTTCATCCCTTGTTAACCAGCGTTCGGTGGTGTTATAGAAGGGCGCCAGGATTTCTATTGCGGCGCGGTCGCTCCAGAATATCCCTTCAAATTCCCCGGCCTTAAGGATCGTGTTTGCCGGTTTGCCGTCCGGGTAAAGCATTTGCAGTGATACTCTTATGATTTGGGGCCTGGGATCGGCGCCGGGTTGAGGCGCGGAAATAACAGGCTGCAAATCCGCAGAACCAAATGTACAATCCGGCAGTTTCATCATAAATGCCGGCAGCAGCCCATCCTCATTTTTCAAGCTCCACAACTTTTTTACCAACCCCGGTGTAATCGGCGTTTCTTCTTTATTCCCGGTTAAAGCAGTTACATGAGGCCCGAAGCGTTTAACCAGTTCCGCGGTTTTTAAATGGCGTTCGCGGTTGTTGTAAAATGGGGCCAGGATTTCCGTCGCCCCACGATCGCTGTTGACGATCGCTTCCGCACTTTCACCATCGAGAACTTGCTGCTCGATGAGCCCGTCGGGATACCTTAAATGGATGATTAACTTTTTTACACTTGCTCGTTTTTTCATGGTTATTCTCCTTATTTTCTGTCTGAATTTTTGTTTCTACAGTGAGAATAATAAAGCGAGCATGCGTTTTTTTCACTGGGTAAAACCTCTCATTTTTAAAAATAGGAAGTTTTTCTTATATCAAAAAGGTTTATTTCACCATTTCCATGACCGCGATGAATAATAATTGCGCCAGGTCTTCCATGATCTCGGGGGTGATAATCTCCAGGTTATCCAGTGTATTATGGTAAGTCTCATAAGGCAGCGGTTCCGCTCCCACGGTGCTAAACGAAAGCGTGGGAATTTCGGCCCACATGAAATGCGCCGCATCCAACCGCGGCCTGGCCCGGTTGTGAAATTCCACGGCCGTTACCTCCCGGTGAATATATTCACGGTTAGCCTTTTCTATATACCGGTACAAGGCAGGGTAATTCTTCCCGGCCAGGACCGTTATCTTCTTGCCCCTTCCTACACCGTCAAGGTTAAGAAATCCCATGATTTTTTCATTGGGCATAAAGGGATGCCGGAGATAATACTCGGAACCTTTAACCCCCTGCTCCTCTGCCCCGAAAAAACTAAAGATAATACTCCGTTTGGGCTTTACTTCGGAATTATGAATGGCTTCGGCCACCCCCAGGAGAACCGCCACACCCGACGCATTGTCATTGGCGCCCGGCATTAATAAATGATTGAGGCCCAGGTGGTCCAGGTGCGCACTCAATATAACCGCTTCTTTTTTCATTTCCGGGTCGCTGCCTTCGATATAACCGAGAACATTCCGGCCCATACCTTCGGGATGATACTGTGTAGCATTACGGATGGAAATGATTCTTTTAGTGTTAAACGACCGCGGCTTCCTTTTTTGTTTGATTTTTTCCACCACTTGATTCCACTCTTTGCCGGTTCCAAGGAAAATATCATCCACGATGGTTTTGCCCACGTATGAAAGGATGAAGTCTTCAAAATAAGTACAGTTCGGATTGGAGACCTGGTAATTGTAAAGCATCCCTACGGCGCCGTGGTCCATGGCGTTTTTCACTTTGTAGGGGTGAAACGAATACGGCCGCCATTTTTTAAATAGTTCCGGGTCCTTTTCCGGGGATACCGGGACTTCCCGTTCCACCAGGACGATTTTCCCTTTTACATCCACTCCTTTATACTCATCAAAGCCCAACTCCGGCGCGGTAATGCCGTAACCTACATAAACCACTTCCCCTTTGACGTCACCGCTCCCCGAAGTGGAGCCGGGCAGGAAATCTTTTTCATAGAGATAATGTTTCTCGATTAAGGTATTTTTATCAACAGGGATATGAAGCGTCACAGCGCCTTCCTCCAGCACCAGCGTATAGGGATTGGGGAAATCCTGGAAATAAGAGCCGTTATCGCCGGCGGGTTGGACGCCCCATTCTTGCAGCAGGGAAACAACCCATTGGGCCGCGGCATTGTACCCGGCAGTCCCGGTCAAACGGCCGTTGTATTTGTCCAGGCAAAGCTCTTTAACGTAATCCAACAGCGTATGACTGGAAATGGTATGCATGGCCCCCAGGATTTTTTGTTCATCGGTTAAGGTTACCGGGGTTTCTTTTTGCTCCTCTTGCGCATAAAGCGGCCCATAAAGGGGTGCAACGATGAATAATAAAACGGTTGACAACAGCGGCAAAAAAAATTTCAATTTCATGAATCCTCCTGTTCCTCAAATACCTCGTTGGAACAGGCAATGCCTGTTCCCTACTAAATTCGATAGCAAAACATCCATGATTTTTCGGATAGGTTCAAGTTAAGGGGTTATTTTACAGGAAATACGGCGTCAATGCAACTACTGCTGGTGGGAAACAGCAACTTTCATTTTGAATAATTTTAGGGCGCCCACGGGGGGACGCCCCTACATAAAATAGCCGAAATTCTGAATGGTCATATTGAAAATAACCCGCCGTTGTGGTAAAACAATCCTCTAAAGAATCTTTTAAAGCGCCCCCGGTTCGTTTTAAATAGGAGAATTTTGATGAACATTGTCTTTATCCTGCTGAACTTCCTGGTTTTAACGTCTTCATATGTGACGGCCCTTCGCTTTTCAGGGAAATCCCCTTTCTCTGAAAAATTGGCGGCCACTATCCTGGTCTATACCGCCCAGGTTACCTTCACCATTCTTTTCCTGGGGGTGGTCTTGAGAAACCTGGGTTTCCCGGGCATTATTATTTTGAACAGCGTCATCTCCCTGCTGATACTGGCGGTGTTTAAGAAACAATCCAAAGAAGCCTTCCCGGACTTTTACAGCCAATGCCGGGCATCTTTTTCTTATTTGATTCAATCCAGGGATTATTTTTTGTATTTCTTGATCTTGCTGTTTTCGGTGCAGGCTATCCTGCTGCTCATCAAAATCTATTTCCTGCCGCCGCATGTGTGGGACGTTTTTGCCTACCATCTCCACCCGGTGGTGGAATGGTTCCAGCAAAACATGATCCCCGCCTCCATCGATACGCCGGTGGTGCGACTTAACCGGAACCCCATGGGTTCCAAGTTACTCCATTTCTGGATTGTAAAATTTGCCCAGGACCTGACCTGGGTGGAATTACCCCAATTTATCTCCGGGATAATGCTTACCCTGACTTCCTATGCGTTGATGCTGAAAATGGAGATCAAAAAAAATATCGCCCTGAGATACGCCATACTGATCTATTTTATACCGTTGATTTTAATCGAGTCGAGGACATGCCAGGACCACCTGGTTTTGACCGCCGCATCGATCATCTCCGCGCTTTATTTTGTGAATGTATTCTTTGAAAAAAATTATTCCCAGTTATTATTCCTGGGGCTTTCATTTGGATTGGTATTGGGTTTAAAAATTAGCGGCGCCCATATCCTCATTATTTTCTTCCTGGCCCTCCTCTTGACCAAAGGTTTTAAATTATCCCCCATCCTGGATTTTTTTAAAAAGAACGGTCTCCAGGTTCTCCTGGGGGCGCTGGCGGCATTTATACTGGGGGGATATTGGTATTTCAAAGACCTCTCCATTTTCACTTCCTATTTAAAGACCGTCGAAAGAATTTCCGCGGTGAAACTGGCCGTTATGGCGGTTTTATTGTGCATGGTCATCGTGTTGTTATGGCTGGCATTCAACAAACTCCGGCGCATCGATTTCTTTAAGAATAAAAAAGTCATTATCGGCGCGGTAGTTCTGGTCTCGATTATTGCGCTCGTGGGCGTTGTAAAAAACGCCGGTTTGATAAAAACATTTGTGTTCAGGAACGACTCCCCCTCGGCGCTCTTATCGGATAAAACCTTTTATGCCCAACACCCTATACTTAAAGCGGTAAAAAGCGACTTTTCCCGGAACGTCCTGCTTTTTCCATTTAGAATTAAGGACATCGGCAGGAATAATGCCTATTCCGCCGATTCCCTGGAACAATCCGGTTTCGGCGTGCAATTTTTCGGTTTCGGTTTGATTGCGTACGCGGTCATGCTGATCCTTATTTTCCGGAAAAAGTACCGGGACAGCATCGCGGGGTTTGTGTTTGTTTATTCGGTCGCCTTGTTGGTGACTTATTTTTTCTATTATTTCAGCAAGGTTAATTATCGTTTGTTTATGTTTTTCCCGGTTTTTGGGATTATGCTGTGGGCGTTTCTGATATCCAAATGGGACATGCCCAGGATTTATTTAAAATGTATCGATGGTTTGATCCTGGTCATGATACTTTTTAATATGGCCGCGGTGCTTTTCGAGGGCAACAGCGAGACCAAAAGGTGGCAAGCCATTCTTACCATGGATAATCCCGTAGAGAGAACAGCCATTAAATATTCAACTTTTTTTATTAAAGGAGATGATTGGCTTTTTATAGACAAGTATATCCAACCTGGGGAACACCTCGGGTACATGGCGCATACCGATTCATGGATATTTCCCTATTTCGATAACCGGATGGAAAGGAGGATATATCATTTGAGGTCGTTAAAAGGGTTCCGCTTAATCGTCATCGACAAGAAAAACGATCGGCTCGAATTTAATCCTGATTTTAAAGAGAGTTTAAAGCAGCGGAAAATTCATTATATTCATCTCAATGCCCAGGGGGTCCGGAACCGTAGGGAATATTCCAAGCACATTGTTATAGACGATAAAGAGGTATACCCGGTTACGGACAATCTTTTTTACTTTAAATGGTAAGATTGATATAAAAATAGCTAGCTGCGTCATCTGTTGCCTGGATTTTTCCTCAAAGTGAGAATGATTCTCTAAGAAAAAAGAGAGATTCGATCAAAAAAAAGAAGGATTTGGTTATGGAAAGGAAAAATATGGTTGAAAATAGGAAAAATACGATTAAATAAAACGCCAATACGATCAGAACGATCATCAAAACCACTAAAAAAATCATCGATACGATTAAAAAAATCATTGATACGATTAAGGAAACTACTGATACGGTTATAAAAAAGAAAGAAACGGTGGAAAATAAGAATAGAAAGATTAATTATGGTTCTTTCTCATATCAAGTGGGTAAGCCTACTTTTGTATAGTCCAATTTTCCAGTAAGTAAGTAGATCATAATCTTAAAATTTTTAACGGTTCGATATCCTCTTGCCTTTGCT
>Ga0315278_10002477_pt1 | contig 16418 bp, 17 predicted proteins | sample YL17G06_0_MG_FD_203880 | JGI IMG/M metagenome (GOLD analysis project Ga0315278, IMG submission 203880) | Sediment microbial communities from Yellowstone Lake, YNP, Wyoming, USA - YL17G06_0 | ecosystem: Environmental > Aquatic > Freshwater > Lake > Sediment | place: USA: Wyoming | collected... | reverse complement strand
GTTCTAGACTGACCGTGGGGGGTGTTGGGGTTCGAGCCGTCCTCGGCCCCAACACAAACACCCGCAACCGCGCGAAGCGCGGAACGGTTCGAGTCGCGCCTTGGGTTTTGCCTTCCGCGCTCCGCGCGGTTGCGGCTGGCCGCCGTCGACCCGAGTACGGATCGACGTCGGCCAGCCGCGTCCTCCGTAGCGTGGGCGTTCTTCCGGAAACGGAGGCGCGGTCGTGAACATCGAAACGGCGGAGGTCGGCGCGGTCGAGGACCGGCTGTCACGCATTCCCGCCGAGCCCGGCGTCTATTTGCTGCGCGACAAGAGCCGCAAGGTCATCTACGTGGGCAAAGCCAAAAGCCTGAGGAGCCGCGTGCGCATGTACTTCCGCGGTGGGGATGAGCGGATGCAGGTGCCCTTCTTGGTGTCGCGGGTGGCGGACGTCGAGACGCTCGTCACCCGCAACGAGAAGGAAGCGCTGATCCTCGAGAACAACCTGATCAAGCAGTACAAGCCCCGCTACAACATCCGTCTCAAGGACGACAAGTCGTACGTCAGCGTGAAGATCACGGTCGAGGAGGAGTGGCCGCGCGTCTTCGTGACGCGGAAAATCTTCCGTGACAAGAGCCGCTACTTCGGTCCGTTTCACTCCGCTTGGGCGGTGCGCGACAGCCTGGATGCGATCCGCAAGGTCTTTCCCCTGCGCACCTGCTCGGACACCGTGTTTCGCAACCGCAGTCGTCCGTGCCTGGAATATCAGATCAAGCGCTGTCCCGGCCCCTGCTGCCTGGCGGTCGACCATGGTGAATACCGCCGCGCTCTGAAGAACGTCATGCTGTTCCTCGAGGGGAAGAACGACGAGCTCGTTCACGACTTGCGCGCACGCATGGAGGCGGCCTCCGAGGCGCTGCGGTTCGAGGAAGCGGTGCGCCTACGCGACCAGGTCCGGGCGCTCGAGAAGACCGCCGAGCCCCAAGAGATGGTCTCTCACTTCGGTATCGACCAGGACGTCTTCGGCCTCTACCGCGAGGGCGGATTCATCGAGGTGCAGGTACTGACGATCCGGCGCGGCAAGCTCACCGGCTCGCAAGCCTACGGTCTCGACGACCGGGAGTTCCCCGACGAGGACGTGCTCGGCGAGGTGCTCGGCCAATATTTCTCTGGGGGACGCTTCATCCCCGACGAAGTCCTCCTACCGGTCGTTCTCGATGACGCCGAGGTGCGCGCGAGCTATCTTTCCGAGCTCAAGGGAAAGAGCGTCGCGGTTCTCCGCCCGCAGCGGGGCGACAAGGTCCGACTCTGCGAGATGGCGGCCGAGAACGCTCGCCAGAGCTTCGTGGCGCGACGCAACACAGAGGATCAGCGCTCGAGGATGGTCGAGGAGCTCCATCGGCGGCTCGCGCTGCGTAGCGCTCCGAAGCGCATCGAGTGCTTCGACATCTCGAACTTCCAGGGCCGGCAGATCGTCGGCTCGATGGTGGTCTTTGACGAGGCGGAGCCGGACAAGAGCCGCTACCGCCGTTACCGGGTGAAGAGCGTACCGGGTCAGGACGATTTCGCGAGCCTCTACGAGGTGCTGAAGCGCCGCTACTCGCGGGCGCTCGTCGAGAACGACTTCCCGGACTTGCTCGTCGTCGACGGCGGCAAGGGACAGCTCGGTGTGGCAAGCGCCGTGCTCGCCGAGCTCGGCGTCACCGAGCTGGACCTCGTTTCGCTCGCCAAGGACCGCGTCGCGCGGGACCCGCGAAATCCGGAACTCCGCCACTCCGAAGAGCGCGTGTTCCTGCCGAACCGCAAGAACCCGGTGATGCTGCCGCGCAACTCGACGGCGCTCTTCCTCCTGCAACGCGTGCGTGACGAGGCGCACCGCTTCGCGATCACCTTCCATCGCGAGCTGCGCAGCCGTGAGCGGTTCCGCTCGCTGCTCGACGACGTCCCTGGAATCGGGCCGCGACGCCGTCGGCGACTCCTCCAGCATTTCGGCAGCGTCCGGCGCCTGGCGTCGGCGAGCGCCGAGGAGATCGCCGCGGTGCCTGGAATCGGCACCGATCTGGCGGGCGAGATTGTTCAGAAGCTCGCGGCGATCGCGGAAACGGCGGCGGCGTCGGGCAAGAAGCGATTGGTGTTGAAGGCACTCGAGGCGCACTGATACTCTAACTCCGCCATCCTCCGGCGTCTCCGCGCGGCTCGTGCGGAGGCGCTGCGGTGATCCGGATCTCGCTCTTGTTTCTCGGCGGCCAGCTGCTTTCGGCCTGGCTCCGGCTTGAGACGCGTCCCGCGCTTCTGATGACGGCGTGCTGCGCGCTTGGCGTGCTGCCGAATCGGCTGCGGAGGCTTCTCGTTCCCTCGAGTTGCCTCGCCGCCGCGACGCTCGGCCTGTGGACCGCTTCCCGCGCGCTCGATCCGCCTCGGACCGACTGTTTCCTCCCCGAGGAGGGCCAGCCGGCCAAGCTCTGGATCGAGGCGGAGCTCGTGGATCCGCCGAGCCCGGTCGACGAAGGTGTCCGCGTGCGCGCGATCGTACGAGCGCCGGAACACGAGCCCGAGCGAATTTGCGGAAGCGTCCTGTTGACGATCGTGGCTCCACCCGCCGACCTCGCCGTCGGCGAGCGGGTGCGCGTGCATGCGAGCCTCCACCGGCCGCGAAATTTCGCCAACCCACGGGCATACGACGCTCGGGGGGCGTTAGCCCGTCGTGGGGTCTGGTCCACCGCTTACGCGACCTCGATCGGTCTCGCCCGGGTCGGCTCGGTCAGCGGGACCGGATCCCCATCGCTCCCGACCGAACGGCAGCGAATCGGACGGCTGATCGACGCCTCGCTGCCGCCACTGGACGCGGCGCTGCTCCGGGCGCTGGTAGTCGGAGACGAGGCGGCGGTGCCCGCCGATCTTTGGAACCGAGTGGCGGCCGCCGGCCTGGCACATCTGCTGTCGGTGTCGGGGCTCCACATCGCGCTCGTTTGGGGCATTGCCTTCGCGATCGTCGGCTGGACTCTTTCTCGCAGCGAGTGGCTGCTGCTCCACGCCCACGTGCGGGCGCTCGCGGCGCTCGCGGCACTGGTTCCGGCGGCGCTCTACGCGGCGCTTGCGGGGCTCAGCGTGCCGGCCGCACGCTCGGTGGCCATGACCGGGCTTTTCGTCGCGAGCCTCGCCAGCGCGCGTGAGGTCAAGCCCCTCCGCGTGCTCTGCTTGACCGCGGGAGCGCTGGCGATGCGATGGCCCGGCTCCCCGCTCGACGTTTCCTTCCAGCTCTCGTTCGCGTCGGTGCTGTCGTTGATTCTCGCCGCGCAAATGATGCCCGAACGTGCGCGGTCCTCCGTGCCCGCTGACGCGGCCGCGCGGCTCCGCCGGCGTCTTCTCCTCGCCCTGCTGGTTCCCGCGGCAGCGCTCGCCGGCACGGCTCCGCTGGTCGCGCTCCACTTCAATCGAGTGACGCCGATCGGCTTGCTGACGAATCCGGTGTTGGTGCCGCTTGCGGGAACGCCGGCGACGGTCCTCGGTCTCGCCGGCGCGGGGCTGTCGCTCGTCTCCGAGCCGCTGGCGCGAGCCACGTTCGCGCTCGCCTACTGGCCGCTCGAGCTTCTGCAATCCGGGATCGCGGTCGCCGCGGCGGTACCGCTGGCGAGTATATGGGTGCCGACACCGACGCTCGTCGAGATCGCCGCGATCTATGCCCTTCTCGGCCTTCCCTGGCTGCGGCTGGAGCGGCGCCGCCTGACCGTTGCCGTCGCATTGCTCGGCTTGATGCTGGACGCGGCCTGGTGGACGCACGAGCGCTGGCTGCATGCGGACCTTCGGGTGCGCTTTCTGGACGTCGGTCAGGGGGACTCGGCAGTCGTGGAGCTGCCGGGCGGGCGGGTGCTGGTCATCGACGGAGGCGGCTTTGGGCACAGCCGCTTCGACGTCGGCCAGCGCGTGATCGCGCCATATCTCTGGTCGCGGCGCATCCTCCGCGTCGATTCCCTCGTGGCCACGCACGGCGACTGGGATCACCAAGGAGGGCTCCACTTCCTGGCGCGGGAATTCGCGCCTCGAGAGCTCTGGATCGGGGCGCGAGCCGACGAGAGAGCGAGACTGGCCGAGCTCGAAGGGGAGGTGCGGAAAAGCGGCGGCATCGTTCGCCCGCTGCTCCCCGGCGATACCGCGGCCGCGGCAGGAGATCTGCGGATCGAGTGCCTGCACCCTCCCGCCGGAGGTGCCCTCTCGCCAAACGACTCATCGCTCGTGCTGCGGCTGATCGCCGGCGAGCGGTCTGTGCTCTTCACGGGCGACGTGGAGGCGACGGGAGAGGCGGTCATGGTATCGAGCGTTCGGCCGTTTCCGGTGACGGTGCTCAAAGTTCCGCACCATGGTAGCGCGACGTCGAGCGGGGAGGCGTTTCTCCGCTGGACAAAGCCGGCGTTCGCCGTATTCTCTCTCGGAGCCGGCAACTTTTACGGCTTTCCGCATCCCGCCGTGCTCGCCCGCTATCGACGCTTCGGGACTCGTATCTTGCGTACCGATCGTGAGGGCTCGGTGGAAGTCTCCATCGGGGGTGGACGGCTCGCGCTGCGGCCGGAATCGGCGGCGTCGCCTATTCTCTGTTCGCTGTTCGGGGCAATGTGCTAGTGTGCGGTCGGGAGCAGAATAATGGCGGATCTCATCGAGTTCTTGATCTATTGGGCGAAGCATCACCCGGTGCCGATCGTCGTGGGGGTGGTTGCCTTCTTCGTGCTCACGTGGTTGCTCAACCGCAAGAGCGCGACGGATCGCGACGCCGAGCGAGTCGTGAAGAACTTGGTCGAAACCTCGCGCGACAAGTACAAGGACGTTCGGCCGCTTCACTAGCGCGTGGCGCAGTCGCACCCAATCGCCGTCAACTACAAGAGCCCGGGCTTCGGGCGGGTCTAGCCAGCAAGCCGTGAACTTCGCCGCGATGGGCGTTTTCCTGTAGCCCCTAGCCCCGATCCCCTCTTACTGCGAGAGCTGCGACGTGCACTGCGAGCAGCGCGTGGCTTTGATCGGGATCACCGAGAGGCAGTACGGGCAGTCTTTCTGCGTCGGCTCGCCCGGCGGCGGTGGCGCCGGCGACAGCAACCGGTTGATCTGGCGGATCAGCAGGAAGAGCACGAAGGCGACGATCACGAAGTCGAGAATGCTGTTGACGAACACGCCGTAGTTGATGGTGGCGGCACCGGCCTTCTTGGCCTCGGCGAGACTCGGATAGGGTATCCCCGAGAGATTCAGGTACAGGTTCGTGAAGTCCACCTTGCCGAGCATCAAGCCGATCGGCGGCATCAACACGTCGTTGGTGAGCGAGCTGACGATCTTGCCGAACGCGGCGCCGATGATCACCCCAACCGCCATGTCGATGACGTTGCCCCGCATGGCGAATTCCTTGAACTCTCGCAGCATCCGTAGGGCCTCCTTGCTCGGTTGAGAATACCTCAATACTGAGAGGCTCTCAGTGAATCAACGGACGAACTCGCCTGCGCGCGAGCTCACCGCAGGCGAGCCCCACGCCAACGTCTCATCACTCGAGGGACACGCGCCAGCGGCCGCCGCCCGTGCGTACGTCGTCCGCGGAGTGATCCGCCTGGTCGAACACGCCGGGGATCTCGAGGGCGCAATCAGGGCAACGGTTTCCGATCAGCCGGTAGGAGAGAATCGCGTGCCAGTCGCGGCGGATGAGCGCCGCGCCGCACTGCGGGCAGAAGGTCGTCTGTCCGTCCCGGTCGTGGACGTTGCCGACGTAGCAGTAACGTATACCCGCACGCCGTGCGATCTCGCGGGCGCGGCGCAACGTGGACGCCGGCGTGCTCGGAAGATCGACCATCTTGAAGTCGGGATGGAAGGCGGTGAAGTGGAGGGGAACGTCTGGGCCGAGCGCCTCGGCGACCCACTCGCACTCCTCGGCGATCTCCAGATCGGAATCGTTGCGGCCGGGGATCAGCAGCGTGGTGATCTCGAACCACACGTCGGTCTCGTGCTTCAGCCAGACGAGCGTGTCCTTCACCGGCTCGAGGTGCGACAGGGTCACGTGCCGGTAGAAGTCCTCCGTGAACGCTTTCAAGTCGATGTTGGTCGCGTCCATGTAGCGGTAGATTTCGGGCCGCGCCTCGGGAGTGACGTAGCCCGCGGAGACGAAGACGTTTTTCAACCCGGCTTCACGGGCGACGCGGGCGATGTCGATCGCGTACTCCGCCCAGATCACCGGATCGTTGTACGTATACGCGATCCCCGCGCATCCCGTGCGCAGAGCGAGCTCGACGACGTCCTCCGGTGACCCGCGCTCACTTCGCTTCTCGTCGATGCGCGCCTTGCTGATGTTCCAGTTTTGGCAGAACTTGCAGCCAAGATTGCAACCGGCGGTGCCGAACGACAACACCGACGTGCCGGGTAGGAAATGGTTGAGCGGCTTCTTCTCGACTGGGTCGACGGCAAAGCCCGTCGATTTACCGTAGCCGAGGCTCAATAACCGACCGCCGACGTTCTTGCGGATGAAGCAGAAGCCGGCTTTGCCCTCGGGGATCTCGCAGAGGCGAGGACATAGGTAGCAGAGGAGCTTGCCGTTCCCGAGCGGCCGCCACCAACGCGCTTCGTGCGGAACCGTTGCCACGAAAAAGAAGGTAAGCACGACCCCCGTTGTCCGCAAGCGGAGGAACACGGCCATGCGTGGATGCCCGCTGGGGGCACGTCGGGCGCGGTTGACAGCCCCCGGGAGAATTGATAATGAATTTCAAAATCGGAATAGGGATCATGATCGTTTGTTATTGCGCCGCCGTGACCGACTCAACCATCCAGCGCCTGATCGGCGAAGGCGCGAGAAGCGTGGCCGAGATCGCGCGCCGGTGCGGCGCAGGCCGCCGCTGTCCCCCCTGCCGCGACGAGATCGGAGCGATACTTTCCGCGGCGAGAGTGGCGCCGCATAATCCCCGGGACGAGCAGCGGACTCGGTCGGCTGCCTGATCATCACGCCGCGCCCGCCAACGTCGGCGGACGCAGAGGAGCGACGCATGAAGGGAAACGTCAAAATCATCGAGGCGCTGAACGATGTCCTCACCGCCGAGCTCACCGGCATCAATCAATACTTCGTCCACGCGAAGATGTGCGACAACTGGGGCTACGAACGGCTCGCGGAGGCGATTCGCAAGGAATCGATGGAGGAGATGAAGCATGCCGAGGAGCTGATCGAACGAATCCTGTTTCTCGAAGGGGTGCCCAACATGCAGCGCCTCGCAAAAGTGAAAGTCGGCGAGAAAGTAGCCGAACAGCTGAAGCTCGATCGCGAGCTCGAGCTCGAGGCGGTCACGAGACTGAACCAGGCGATCGCGCTTGCCACCGACGTCGGCGACAACGGCTCGCGCGAACTTTTCGAGGACATCCTGGAATCCGAAGAGGATCACGTGAACTGGCTCGAGGCGCAGCTCGAGCTGATCCAGCAAGTCGGCGAGCAGAACTATCTCGCGCAGCAGATGCGCAAGTAGGCCTCCGCGCCGCCCGGGTCAGTAGCGGCTCTCGGGGGTCGGCTCGGGCGTCGCCGCCGCCGCGGGCGGAACCGAGAGCTCGTGGGTGCCCGACGCCGAGCTCCACGACCAGACGGACAGGCGGCAGCCGACCGAAGGCATTGCCGCGAGCAGCGCGAGCGCCATCCACGCTCTCACGCTTCGAGCCTCCCCGGCTTGAAGATCACCTTGTTGTCTTTGACGATCAGTTGATCGTTCAAGCAGAGCTGCACCGCCTGCGACAACACCTCGCCCTCGAGGGCGCGACCCTTGACCCTTACGTCCTCGAGCGTGTCCTCGCCGACGCGGATCTGGAAGACGTCCTGCAGGATCACCGGACCCTGATCGAGCTGTGCGGTCACAAAGTGTGCCGTGCATCCCGACACGCGCACGCCTTCCTCCCACGCCTGCTTGTAGGCGTTGGCGCCGGGATGGTACGGCAGCAGCGACGGGTGGATGTTGATGATGCGGTTCGGGAACCGGTTGACGAACTCCGGTGACAGGATGCGCATGTAGCGTGCGAGCACGACGAGATCCGCGCGGAACTCGCGGATGTTCTCGGCGAGGAACGCTTCGTGCAGAGCCTTGTCTTCGGCACCGCGCCAGAGGAAGGGGATGCCTGCCGCCTCGGCGACGCCGCGCAGCACCTCGTGGTTGGAGAGCGCGACCACGGGCTCGCCATTGAGCTTGCCCGCGCGATAATCGCGAACCAGCGTCTCGAGGCAGTGCGGCTCCTTGGTGAGGAGGATCGCGAAGCGCTTACGCTCGCCCCCGCCGGCGAGCCGGAGCGTTACCTCGACGCCGATCTCGACGCCGATCTTCTTGAGGCCGAGGATCACTTCGTCGAGCGTCGTCGAGACGTCGGTCAGGTCGACGAGCATGCTCATGATGAACAGGCCCTCGACGACGCGCTGCCCGATGTCCTCGATGTTGATGTTCTGCGACGCGAGATAGGTCGAGACGCGCGCGACGATGCCCTTCTGATCGCGACCGATCACCGATACGACGCCGCGGTTCTTCATGCGCGAGCCCATCTCTAGCGGAATGCGCCAAGCACGTCACGGACTCCGACGCCCGAGCGGCAAACCCGCCGAAGGGGCTCGATAGACGAGCCAGGTCCGGTGGTCCCCTTCGATTCGCCGAACCTCGTCGAGCCCCATCCGAGCTCGGACCGGATCGAGGATGCCTTGCTCCGAGCGATCGACGACGATCAAGGCGCCGCTCGCGCTCGGGTTGAGCGCATCGACGATGTCCTCTCCGGTGGTCTCCTCGAGGACGTCGGCGCGCCGTCCGACGAAGGCGATCGTCTCGGCGATCTGGCCGACGGCGATGATCCGCTGCGTGGGGATGGTCTCGGCGAGGATCTGCCGAGCGGCGGCGACATCCGGATCCTCGCCGGGACGGAGGTGCGGCAGGAGCACACCATAGTAGAGCGGGCCGGCGACGAGCGAGAGCGCGACGAGAGCCCACGCGGTGCGCTCGATCGAGCGCCGCCCGGTGAAACGAACGACCGCGTCCGCCACGCCGAGAGCCAGGAAGGGATAGACGGGCAACTGGTAGTGCATCCGCTTCTTGGGGATCAGCGAGAGAACGACGAGCATTGCAAGAGCGATCGCGAGCGGCGCACCGAGACCGCGCTTGCGCGCATCGACGACGACCACGGGCAGGAAGAGGGTGAGTGGCAGCAAGCTGACGAGCCCGTACATCCACGGCCAGTGGATGCGGCGAAACGTGTCGACCAGATGCCAGGTGGTCAGATCGGGCTGGGTGAGGAAGCTCGCTAGGTAGACGCCCCGGTCCAGGAGCAGCACCGGAATCACCCAGATGGCGGCCGCGGCTGTGATGCCGGCCGCGAAGGCGAGCCAGTCGCGGATGCCTGGAAACCGTAAGCCCGTCGCGCGAAGCCAGGCGAGGTATGGGAAGAGCGCGCAGAACGCCCACGCGAGCGGCCCCTTGAGCAAGCTCGCGACGGTGCAGGCTGCGCCGGCAACGGCGAATCCCAAAGCCGCGCGGCGGGTGCGGCTCGGCTCGAGAGCGCGGATCGATGCCAGCGCGGCGGTGAGGATCGCCAGGGTAAAGATCATGTCCGGACGAGCCGTTCGAGCCATGTCCTGGTAGCCCTGCACGCCGAGCACGCCGAGCGCGGCGAGCAGCGCGGCCCGCCGCTCCGTCAGCGTGCAACCGAGACCGTAGAGAAGGATTGCGCCGGCGACGGCCGCCAAGGCGCAGGGCAGCCGCGCCAGCGCGATGGACGGCTCGCCGTTTGAGCGAAACAGGATCGCGATCGCCGCGCTCAGCACCGGCGGCTTGTCGCGATAGGGATGGCCGAGCAGGGTCGGAATCAGGAAGTTCCCGCTCTGCGCCATCTCGCGGGCAATTTCCGCGTGGCGGATTTCGTGCGACGAGACGGCATGACCCTGGCCGAGGAAGGGAAGCAGCGTGGCCGCGCCGACGACGGCAATCAGCAGAACGTCGCGAAGGAAACGGTTCTCCATCCGCTTCGAGCTACACGCAATCGGCCGCCGCCGCGAGAGTCCTCAAGCCATGACTCCGCTCTAAGGCCGCGTGGCGCGCGGGATCTGGCGCAGGGGCCGGGGCTTAGGGGCAGCGGGGGGCCCCGGACGGGACCCCTTAGAGCGGACTTATGGTCGTAAGCTGTCACCGCGAGAGACTTCGCGATAAACTGGGATTATGGATCGTGAGGCGGTTCGGGCCTTCGCTCGACGCGATTGGAAAGCGATCGAACAGGCGAAGAGACGCCACTGGGCGCAGCGCTTCCGCGAGGCCGGCTCCGCGGCGACGTTTTCGGCGGGCCAAGCGCTTCGCGATCTCGCCTGCCGCGTTCGCCCCGACTGGCCGACGAGCCGCGATCGCGCGGGCGACTTGGCGCACCACCTCGATCTCAAGCGGGACCTGGAGCGGGCGGCTCATGCCTTCCTCGCCCGTCGCTGATCTCCTCGCGGCGCTCGGGGCGACGCTCGGAGAGCTCGGCTTGCGGTGGTATCTCTTCGGTGCGCAGGCGGCGCTCATTCACGGCGCCGCCCGACTTACCGCAGACGTCGATGCGACCGTGGACGTCGGCGCTTTCCCGATCCAGAAGCTGCTGGAAGCGCTCGCGGGACGAGGATTCGACGCACGGATCTCCGACCCGCTGGAATTCGCCGACCGGACGCGCGTCCTGCCGCTGCTGCACCGCGGCACCGGCATTCCCCTCGATCTCGTCCTCGCCGGCCCCGGCCCGGAACAGCTCTTTCTCGCGCGTGCAGAGCCGCGCTCGATCGAGGGAGTCACCGTGCCGGTCGCGGCCGCCGAAGACTTGATCGCGATGAAGGTGCTCGCTGGCCGAGCGAAGGACCTCGAAGACGTCGTTGCCATCGTCGCGGCGCACCCGAGCGATCTTGACCTCGAGATCACGCGAGGGACCCTTGCGATTCTGGAGCAGGCGTTGGACCGACGAGACTTGATCCCCTGTCTCGAGCGCGCGATTCGAGAGGCGCGCGGATGAGGACTTCGCCGGCCGCGTGCGCAAGCAGCCGGCTGGTCCTCTGAAGGTCAGCGGCGGGCGGGTGCGCGGAAGCCGGCCAGCGAGCGGCGTCGAGGTCGGTAGGGTTGCTGACGATCTCCCCGTCGCGCAGCCGCAGCACCGCGCGCCACGGCATCTGTCAGCCGTCGCCGCGATCGGGATCGACGAGCACCGCCACGACTACGACGGTATCGCGAGCGGCGATCATGCGCTCGATGCGCGCGCGCCGTCGTGGCGCTGCCGCGAGCAGCGCTGCCTCCGTGTGGTGAAAGGCCTCGCGCTGGTGCATCACGAACTGCCCTCGCACGTCGACCTCGAAATCGTCGGCGTACGCCTCGTCGACCATCCTCGTCACGTCTCCGTTGTAACGCTCGGCCCATCGCCCCACCGCGTCGAGGTTCCGTTCTTCTTCGAACCTTCTCCGATCAGGTCACCAGACTTTCGACTCCTCGGCGAGACTGGCGAGCTCGTTCTGCATCTCGAGCCGAAATCTCTCGAACACCGCGGGGTCGCTCGCGTCCGCGGGGACGAAGAAGGGCCCGCGCAGGAACTGACGGATGTGGTTGAAGGGCAGGGGGACGACCATGCGGTCCCAGGTCGGCAGATGGAGGTTGCGCTTCGCCCAGGTGCGGACGAGCACGATCGGCTTCTTGCACTTGAGCGCGATCATCAGCGCGCCCGGCTTCACCTCGTGATACGGGCCGTAGGAGCCGTCGACCGTCATGCCGTAGATGACCCGGTCGGTCGTCTTCATGTGCGAGACCATCGCGGCGAGCACGAAGCCGCGCCGGCGCGAGGCGCGCTTCGAGGAGCCGCCGCGGAAGACTACGTAGCCGCAGAGCTCGAGAAGCCGCGTGATCATCTCGCCCGAGTCGCCGACGCTCGCGAGCGTGTGTGGCCGCATCGCCCGGTAGTCCCAGGCGACCGAGAACACTTCCTCGTGCCAGAGGAGCCCCACAAAGCCGTTGTGCTCGTCGCGCAGCGCGGGAACGCGGCCGTAGCCGCAGTCCTCGACGCGGCTCGTCTTCCAGACGAGCCACATGTAGGCGACGTAGAGGCGCGGCACGATTGCCTGGGCGAGGGCGAGCAGCGGCGGACCGAAGATGGGGTGCAACCGACGCCGGATCCGCTTGAAGAGCGAGCGTCTTGGCGCCTCCACGGAAACCGCTTGCGATCGTCCCTTCTCGATCGTTGCTTCCTACTTCGCCGGCCGCAAGACCCGAATCGTGACGTCGTCCGCGATCTTCTGAAACGCCACCTCGACCGCCATGCGGGCGTGTAGGCCGGCGTGCTCGACGTCGACGAGGTTCGTCATCATGCGCGGGCCCTCGGCGAGGTCGACGATCGCCGCGGCGTACGGCAGGTCGAAGCGCATGATTGGCACCGGTTATCGGCTATCAGCTCTCGGCTCTCGGCAAAAGACTTCGCGATGGCTTTCCTAAAAGCCGAAAGCCGACGGGCGATGGCTGAAAGCCGCTCTTCCCAGATCTTCCCCGGATTCAAGATGCCGCGCGGATCGAAGACGCGCTTCACCTGCTTCATGAGCTCGAGCGCCGCGAGATCGATCCCGCAGACCATCATCGCCGCTATGCCATCGGCCGCGCGCCGCCGTGCTTCACCGAGTAGATGCCGCTCGCATCGTTGGCAACCATGCCGCCGATCGTGGCGCTGTCCGCGCTTCCCCCGGGGCGAATGTGGAAAGAAAAGTCCGTGGGTGCGGAGATCCTGGTTCAAGCGGTGGTAGACCACTCCCGCCACCTCCTCGATCCATTTGCCGGCGGCATCGTGCGAATCTATCGTGGAGGGAAATGCTCGCAAAGCGGTACGCTCCTCGCGAAAGAGATTCAAATTCTATTGACTCCGCCGACGACTTCAGCTTCCATGAGGTTGGAAGGAGCTCAGCGGATGGAAGCAGTCGTTTTGCAAACCTTCATCTGCGCGGCCTGCGGCTGGCAGATCGGCGCACTCGCCGAGGTCAACTGCCCGCGTTGCCAGAAGGTCATGCAAGCGGTGCCCGGTACTCGACGCAAGAAGCTCTGCGGTCACGATGATCATGCGCAATGCACGATCCGTTGCTTCGCGACCGCCGAAGACGTCGAGGGAAGCCGGAAAAAGGCCGCGGCGTAACCGAACCGAGTGCTCGCGGCGATTGCAGGCCGCGCGACACCTCCCCGCCCGGCGGATTCCTTTCGCTCGCCTCGGTCAGGATCTCTCCTTCGTCGTAGCTCTGGCCTCGACGACTCGTTGATTCGATGAAGGAGACCTCCTCGCAGAGTCGAGCCCGCTTCTGCCCTGGCTGCGGCGAGCCGGTCGGGCGCAACGTGCGCTTCTGCAGCGCGTGCGGTAAACGGCTTTCGTCGGAGCCGGTGCCGATTCCCCACGCGGGGGGAACCCCGTCGCCGTTCGCGGGGCTCGCGGTTCTCGTCGGCTTTCTGACTGTCGGGCTCGCTCTGTGGGTGGCGGTGCTCGCGCCTGCGAAGGCCCCCGGTCGATTGCCGCTCGCACAGAAGCCCGACGAGAAGGGCGCGCCCGAGGCGGCGAGCGGCGGAACACTGCCGGAGAATCATCCGCCGATCGAGATCCCCGCGGACGTGAAGCGCTACATCGCGGATCTCGAAGCGAAGGCGGCCGCTCGGCCGAAAGATCTCGGGGCATGGAAGACCGTCGCCGAGGTCGAGTACCGGGCCGGCCAGATCGATCGCGGGTATTTGGACAAAGCGCAGGCGTCGTTCCGCCACGTGCTCGAGATCGACGCGAAGGACCTCGATGCGCTGCGCGGGATCGGCAACATCTATTTCGATCACGACCAGTACGCGGAGGCGACCGACTCCTACGCCCGCTACCTCGCGCTCAAGCCCGACGATCTGAACGTGCGCACCGACCTCGGAACCATGTACCTCTATGGCGGGAAGCCCGAGCAGGCGATCGCCGAGTATGGCAGGGTGCTGGCCAAGGACCCAAAGTTCTACCAGGCGCATTACAACCTCGCCATCGCCTACGCGCGGACAGGCGACACGCCGAAGGCCCGCGAGGCGCTCGGCCACGCGCTCGCGCTCGCACCCGACGAGCGAACGCGCGCAGAGATCCAGACGATGATCGATCGTGCGGAAGGAGGCAAAGGGGCGTCGGAGCCGACCGGCTCGACGGAGCCGAAGAGCTTTCAGGGTCTCGTCGAGGCGAGCCTTCGGAGCCATCCCATCGCCGGTCCGAAGATCGCGCGATTCGAGTGGTCGACGCCGAGCGCCGGCCGCGTGCGCCTCCGAGATTTTCCCATGCAGGGGATGCCGGAGATGGCGCGCACGAAGTTTCTCGACCGCCTGCAGGGCGACCTCGACAGCGCGAAGCGCCAGAGCGGTCTCGCGGGGACGGGCGCACTCGAGCTCGTCGACGACCCGAGCGGTCAAGTGATGGCGACGGTGAGCACGAAATGAAAGAAAGGCTACGGGCTTCGGGCTACAGGAGAAGAATCATAGCGCTTTTCCCGTAGCCTGTAGCCAGTAGCCTGAAGCCCCGATTCCCATGACCCGCCAGATCCCCTACTACCTTCCGATCGGCGAGGAGATCGAGCTCTTTCGCGCCGCCTTCGAGTGCCGCCTGCCGGTGTTGCTGAAGGGGCCGACGGGCTGCGGCAAGACGCGCTTCATCGAGCACGTCGCTCGCCGCTTTCACGGCGAAGCGGCGGACGGCGCGCCGGGCCTGATCACCGTCGCCTGTCACGAGGATCTGACGGGCAGCGACCTCGTCGGCCGATATCTCATCAAGGGCGACGACACGGTGTGGATCGACGGGCCGCTCACGCAGGCGGTGCGCAGCGGCGCGGTCTGCTATCTCGACGAGGTCGTCGAGGCGCGCAAGGACACGACCGTGTTGATCCATCCGCTCACCGATCACCGGCGGATTCTGCCCATCGACAAGCGCGGCGAGATCCTCGAGGCGCACCGCGATTTCCTGCTCGTCATCTCCTACAACCCCGGCTACCAGAGCGTGCTGAAGGATCTGAAGCCATCGACGCGCCAGCGCTTCGTAGCGATCGAGTTCAATTATCCGCCGCGCGACAAGGAGGCCGAGATCATCGCCCACGAGAGCGGTATCACCGCCGACGTGGCGCTCGAGCTCGCCGCGCTCGGCGAGAAGGTGCGAAATCTGAAGGCGAGCGGCCTCGAGGAAGGGGTCAGCACGCGGCTCTTGATCTACGCCGCGCGGCTCATGCGCCGGGGCGTGTCGGCCCGAGCGGCGTGCGCGGCTGCGGTGAGCCGGGCGCTGTCGGACGACCCCGAGACCGAGCGCGCGATCGACGAGCTCTGCTCCACGGTATTTCCATGAGCCCGTCGCGCGCCGAGTGGCTGCGGAGCCCGCACCTCGCGCGCGCGGAAGGCGGTGCGGAGGCGCTCGCGAAGTTTCGCCGCCTGCCCGAGGCGGAGCAGCGCGAGATCGTTCATTTCGGCGACGCGCTCGCCGAGACGAGCCTCGCGCTGGCGCAGGCGTATGCGCTACGGGCACCGCACGCGCGCGCGCGAATGGACCGCGAGCGCTTCGCCCTCTGGGGGAAGCTAGCGGTCGACATCGCCTCGCGGGCGCTCGCCAATCGCGAGGCCGCCGCCGCGTTCCTGCGTCTGGATCCCGTGGCGATCGCGTCCTGCAGCCGGCCGCTGCTCGCGCACTGGCTCACACTTGCCGGCTCGGTGCAGGGACTGTCGCGAAAGCTCGCGGCGCTCTTTCTCGAGGGCAGCGGCGCGGCGCTGCCGGGGCTTCACGAAAAGGCGCGCGCGCGGCTCGAGGAATGGGCCGCGGCTGGCATGCGCCTCGCCTCCGGAAGCGGCTGGCGCGGGGAGTTCTTGGCCGCAGCGTTCTTTTCGTCGGGTGTCTCGGTGCTGCCGGTGCTGTCCAACGAAGAGATCCGGCGGTGGGCCACGCTCGGCACTGCGGTGCAGGTCGGTCGCGAGCTCGGCCAAGGATTCTTCCAGAAGATACCGGACGGCATCGCGCTGCTGTCGGCCGCGGAGCGGGCAAACCTCTTCGAGCTCTGCGCGGCGGCCGCGCCCCGGGCGCCGCGCGCCGCGGCGAGCCTCTTCGCCGGCTTGCCGCCAGAGCTCGCTCGCATCGATCCGTCGGCGCGGTCGCCGCTCCTCCGCGCGCTCGTTCCGGCCGCGGTCGACGCAGAGGCGGTGCTCGCGCTCGTGCCGCTCCTCGAGGCGATCGTGCGCTCGATTCCCGAGACGTCGCGCTGCGCGATCCTCGAGCGCGTGGCCGAGAGCGGCGCTCGGCTTCCGCTCTGCGTCGTTCCGCTCGTCCGCTCGTTGCCGCGCGCGCTCGAGCAGGCGGGCCCGCGCCGGCTGCCGCGCTGGATCGAGCGTGGGGAAGCGATTGCCGAGGCCAATCTCGACGCCGGGCGAGCCTACTTCGCGCTCGAGTCGCGTACGGCG
>Ga0315278_10002476_pt1 | contig 16423 bp, 9 predicted proteins | sample YL17G06_0_MG_FD_203880 | JGI IMG/M metagenome (GOLD analysis project Ga0315278, IMG submission 203880) | Sediment microbial communities from Yellowstone Lake, YNP, Wyoming, USA - YL17G06_0 | ecosystem: Environmental > Aquatic > Freshwater > Lake > Sediment | place: USA: Wyoming | collected... | reverse complement strand
CACAGCGAACATGTTGCTGTCATATTTGAAACCAAAGTACATTTCGGAAAAAGGATTTCCTGACATGAGAATCAAATCCGCGTCTTTGCTCCGTTCAAGTTTCGGCAGAACAATCGTGCTGGCCCTGCTGGCTACCATCGTGGCCCGAGCAAGCGCCCAGGCGCCTCAGGATGGGCTCAAGTACATTGACATGACCATTGGCAACGTAGGTCATCTGCTCGAGCCCACTCGACCGACAGTTCATCTGCCGAACCAGATGATGCGTTTCCATCCGGACCGCCGGGATCATCTTGACGATCAGATCTCTTGTTTCCCGCTAGCGGTAATCTCGCACCGCATAGCCAAGGCCTTCAATATCAAACCGGCTATCGGCGCGTCTGATGACTCGGCTTGGAATGCTCGGATGACCTGGGATCACAATCTCGAGATCAAGCGCCCTTGGTATTATGCAACAGATTTGATCGAGATGGGTGTGAAGGCGGAGTATGCGCCGGGCGCGCGTTCAGCAATTTTCCGGTTCACATTTGCGCGTACAGCAAAAAAGCACTTGCTCCTCGGACACTATTATAAGGGCGGAACTCTACAGGCAAACGGTCAGGAGATCACCGGCAGAGAGGTGTTCAAGAATGTGACCACCCACCTCTACGGCCGTTTCAGCACGATGCCCGCCGTGGAAGACACCAGCGGAGGGCGGATGCATCTCACCTTTTCGGAAGATAGCCCGGCGGCGGTGGAGTTCCGCTACGCAATCTCCTTTGTCAGCCTGGAACAAGCACGTATCAATTTCGATCGCGAGGTGCAGGGTGTCACTTTTTCGGAACTTGGCCGCAGAGGCAAAGATGCCTGGTCGAAAGTGATCAACCAGATCACTGTAAACGGCGGCACAGAGGCCTGGAAGCGCAGTTTCTACACTGCCCTCTATCGCTGCTATGAGCGCATGGTGAACATTTCAGAATCGGAGAGTTACTTCAGCGGCTTTGATAACCAGATCCACGCGGATGCACGACCCTTTTACGTCGATGATTGGACATGGGACACCTATCTGGCACATCATCCTCTCAGAATGATTCTCCATCCGACCATGGAAGCCGACATGCTGCAGTCCTATGTTCGCATGTACCAGCAGAGTGGTTGGATGCCCACCTTTCCGGTCGTCTATGGCGACCACGCGTGCATGAATGGTTTCCATTCTTCTATTGTGTTTCTGGATGCCTATCGGAAAGGGATTAGAGATTATTCAGTCGATTCTGCCTTTGCGGGCATGCTGAAAAACGGCGACCACGCAACGATGGTGCCTTGGCGCAACGGGCCCCGGTGTGAGCTGGATGACTTTTACGAGGCCCGTGGTTTTTTCCCTGCCCTGCATCCGGGCGAGAAAGAGAGTTACACTCTGGTTGACTCCTTTGAAAAACGACAAGCCGTCGCTGTTACCTTGGGGCACAGTTACGATGATTGGGCTGTGGCTGAGATGGCGATGGAGCTTGGTCGCGGCGATGTGGCCGAACGATATCGGCTGCGCTCACGTAATTATCTCAACCTCTGGAATCCGGACAAAAAGATGTTCATGCCGAAAGATACGCTCGGCAACTGGATAGACATCGACCCGAAGTTTGACGGTGGCAGGGGCGGCCGGGATTATTACGATGAGAACAACGGCTGGACCTACCTGTGGCAGACCCAGCATGACATCCCCGGTCTGATTGGTTTGCTCGGGGGGAGAAGCGGTTTCGAAGCCAGGCTCGACCAGCTGTTCCGCGAGGGACTCGGTCGCAGCAAATCCAGTTTCTGGGCGAATTTCCCGGATGCCACCGGTCTTGTCGGACAGTTCTCCATGGGGAATGAACCCAGTTTCCATATCCCCTACCTCTTCAATTTCACCGATTCGCCCTGGAAGACCCAGAAATGGACCCGGTTTCTCCTCGAGACCTGGTTCAATGATTCGATCTTTGGCATTCCCGGTGACGAGGATGGCGGCGGGATGTCGGCGTTTGTGGTCTTCAGCGCAATGGGCTTCTATCCGGTCACACCCGGCATTCCGGCATATGCTATTACAAGTCCGCAATTCGCCGACGTGACCATCCGCCTGGAGAACGGTCGGAAGTTCCGCGTCGTGGCGCGAAACAACTCACCGTCCTGCAAATATATCCAGAGCGCCAAGCTCAATGGCGCAAAGCTCGAGAAGCTTTTCTTTTCCCATGAAGAGCTCATGAAGGGTGGACTCCTGGAACTGGAGATGGGGCCGCTTCCGGCCTTGAAGGCGCAGAAATGATTGGCAACCTCATGCGACGAATTCTATATACCTTACCTCTATTGACGGCGTTCATCCTTGCCACCGCCTGCGGCGTCCGTAGCGGCAAAACCCTCATCGACTATGTCGATCCCCTGATTGGCACTGGCCCGGCAACGACTCCCGCAGCCCTCAGGCACTCCGAGAAACTCGAGGCCAATGCCCAGGTCGTACCGGCGGTGACCATGCCGTTCGGCATGACGAACTGGACGCCACAGACCCTTGACACTGAGCAGAAATGCCGTGCCCCCTACTACTACACCGATTCTCTGATCCAGGGCTTTCGCGCTTCCCACTGGCTCAGCGGCTCCTGCACACAGGACTACGGCAGCTTCACGATCATGCCGGTAGCGAAAGAACTGCGCTGTCGGACAGAGGCCCGGGCCAGCCGTTTCTCACACAGGCACGAGATCGCCGCACCGGATTACTACAGGGTCTTGTTGGAAGATTATGATGTGCTGGTAGAGATGACCGCCACCACCCGCTGCGGCATGATCTGTTTCACCTTCTCCGGTGGCGACTCGGCGCACATCATCGTCAATCCCAACAGCGATGAAGATCTTGGATTCGTGCGCGTCGATCCCGGGCGCAACGAGATCGTCGGATACAATCCGGTGCACCGGATCTACCAGGGATGGGGAAAGTATGCCGGCTTCAAGGGCTATTTCGTCATACAGTTCGATCGGCCGTTCGTCAATTGGGGAGTATACACCCGGGAATCTCTGCACTATCGCCTTGCGAGCGTTCGAGACCAACCTGAGGCCGGAGCCTTCGTCAGCTATGCGCCGGCGCCGGGACAAAAGGTGTCCGCCCGCATGGGCACCTCATTCACGAGCATCGAACAGGCGCGCAAGAATCTCGAGACGGAGATGCCGGATTGGGATTTTGCCCGGATCCGCAGCGGTCTGCGCCAGGAGTGGAACCGCCTCTTAGGACGGATCGAGATCGAGGGGGCAAACGAGGAAGAGATGGTGAAGTTCTACACTGCTTTATACCACTGTCTGCTGCAGCCCCGGATCGTCAGCGACTGTGATGGTAGCTATCCCGGCTTCGCCGCGGACTCGGTCAGCCACAAAGCGGCAGGTTTCGACTACTACGACGACTTTTCATTGTGGGATACCTATCGCGCTCTACATCCCCTCTACAATCTCCTGTTCCCCGAAAAGAGCACGGACATGATGCGCTCCCTGATCCTTAAGGCCGAACAGGGAGGGTGGCTGCCCATTTTCCCGCTCTGGAACAGTTATACCTCGGCCATGATCGGCGACCACGCCATCTCCGTCCTCGGGGATGCCTGGATCAAAGGGATCCGGGGATTTGACATGGATCGGGCCTATTTCTACATGCGTCAGAATGCCTTCGTTTCGCCTCGGGATTCCAGCGACTATATCGATGGCAAGGGCCGGAGGTCGCTCTCCTCGTACCTGCGCTACGGCTACATCCCCCTCGAAGACCCGGTCCTGCATGCATTCCACGCGGGGGAGCAGGTCTCACGGACCCTCGAATATGCGTATGATGATTTTGTCTTGGCGCAGACGGCAAAATCGCTCGGCAGGATGGAAGACTATAAGCTTCTGAAGCCGCGCGCGCTCAATTACACGCGCGCCTTCGATCCGGCGGTCGGCTATGTGCGCGGACGTCACGCCGACGGCCGTTGGGCGGAAGAGTTCATTCCGACCACGCGTATGCCGTATATCACCGAAGGGACCTCGCAGCATTATACTTGGTATGTGCCCCACGACATTGCCGGACTGATCGCGCTGATGGGCGGCGAAACCCGATTCAATGCCAGACTGGATACGCTCTTTGGCAGCGGTCAGTATTGGCATGGCAACGAACCCTGCCATCAGGTTCCCTATCTCTACTGCTTTTCCGGTCAACCGGAGAAGACCCAGATGATCGTGCGCCGTGTTCTGCGGGATGAGTACGGTTCCGGACCCGGCGGTCTAAGCGGCAATGATGATTCGGGACAAATGTCCGCCTGGTACATCTTTGGGAAGCTCGGATTCTATCCAGTCTGTCCCGGCACCCCGCAGTACGTGATCGGCAGCCCCGGCTTCGCGCGGATTACGCTGGCGCTGCCAGGCGGAAGAAGTTTCGTCGTCAAGAGTGTCGACAATGGAGAAGATAAGGTCTATGTGGCATCGGCAAGACTGAATGGTAGATCCTACGACAGGCTGTATCTTGATCATGGCGATATCGTGGCGGGGGGTACCATCGAATTCAGGATGAGCGACCGGCCGCACGGGAAGTTCGGCCGGGCGAAGCAATCTCGGCCCTTCTCTATGAGCGAGGAAATAGCGCGATGAGATGATGCCGCAGACTGAGCCTACTGTATATGGAAAATAGACAGGTCGGGCTTCCCCACAATCTTGATGAGAATCCATCCAGGGCGGGTATCGTCATCCCCATTTGTGACTAAGATAGCATTTGTCTCTAGTGTGGCAAGCATATCGTAAGAGAGGTCCGAAATGCGCAACGATATGGTCATACGATCCCTCCTCCTCATCGCAGGTTTCTCTGGCGGGATGGCGCCTGTCTATGGTCAGACGGCTGTAGACAAAATGGTGACCTTGTCGCAGCCTGACGGAAGACGGCCGAACATCATATTCATCATGGCTGACGACCACGCCGCGCACGCGATCAGCGCCTACGGGTCGTCCGTAAATGAGACGCCCAATATCGATCGCATTGCCCGGGAGGGAATGTTGTTCCAAAACGTCTTCGCGACCAACGCCATCTGCACGCCGAGCCGGGCGACAATTCTCACGGGCCAGTATTCCCACATCAACGGTGTGCCGATGTTCAACCGTTTCGACAGCGCGAGAGAGACCGCTCCTCGACTCCTGCAGGCGGGTGGTTACTATACGGGAATGATCGGCAAATGGCACCTCGGGAGCGACCCCGCCGGCTTCGACAGGTGGGAGATTCTCCCCGGGCAGGGGGACTACGTGGACCCTGCGTTCTACACTGCCACGCGAGAGACGACATACGCCGGGCGATACGTGACGGACGTCATCACCGACCTTGCGATCGAATTCATCCGAACCAGACCAAAAGGTCGACCGTTCTTTCTCATGGTACACCACAAAGCCCCTCACCGCCCCTGGATCCCGGATGATTCCCACAGGAAGAAATTCGAGGGCAAGTGGATTGCGGAACCCCCGACGCTGCGGGACAACTATGCCACCCGGACCGATGCAATTCACGAGAATGCGCAGAGGGTGGGCAAAGATCTTACGCGCAGCGACCTCAAGCTTGCACCGCCTCCCGCCCTCGCAGGGCCGGACCTCAGGCAGTGGCTGTCCACCAAACCCGAAGAGGTCATTGTAGCGACCGGTTCACGGGCAGACACGTTGAAGGGGGAGCGCCTTGACAGGTGGAAGTACCAGCGCTACATGCAAGACTACCTCGCGACCGTCCAGTCAATCGACGACAACGTCGGCAGACTTTTGGATTTCCTGGAGAGGGCCGGCCTCTCGAACAACACTCTTGTCATCTACACGAGTGATCAGGGTTTCTTCCTAGGCGACCACGGGATGTATGACAAACGATTCATGTATGAGGAAGCGCTGCGAATGCCTTTTCTCGTCCGTTGGCCCGCCGGTGTCAAACCCGGGTCGCAGTGCGACGCAATCGGACTGAATGTGGACTTTGCGCCGACGTTTCTCGATGCTGCCGGGTTGCCTGTGCCGTCTGACATGCAGGGGCGAAGCCTCATCCCTCTCCTGCGGGGCACGCCGCCGGCTGACTGGCAGACGTCGATGTATTACCGATACTACCATGACCCGGGCGATCACAACACACGCGCCCACTACGGTGTGCGGACGCAGAGTCACAAGCTGATCTATTTCTGGAAAAAGGATCAGTGGGAGCTTTTCGACCTCGTCGCAGACCCGTTCGAACTTCACAACCTCTACGGGCAGCCAGGGCAAGAGCAGCTGACCATGGCCCTGCAGGTCGAGCTGCAACGACTGAAGGGAGCCCTCGGTGATACCGACCAGTTTGCGAACGAGCAAATTCCGAACGGGGTCGATGGTCCGGTAGCCAAACTCCGCGGAAAGTAGAAACAGAAAACCCCGCCTCGTGAGCGGGGGTTTTGCTGCAACATGGGTCTTATGCCTATGGAGCTACGGTGGGATTCGCCTGGACGACCGAGACCTTCGCCGCTGCAAGTCCCTTCGGACCGTGCTCGATGTCGAATTCGACCATGTCGCCCTGATTCAGGCTCTTATACCGGCTGGCTGTAATGGCATTGAAATGGACGAATACATCTTCGCCGCGGCCCGGCTCTCTGGGCGTCATCCCCTACCGTGGCTCGCTCAAGCCAGAGTGGGGAAAGCGGGAGTCACACGATGATAGTGATGCTCACTTTATCAGGCATGACCGTTTTCTCGTGGTTGATTGCGTCTGCAAAGAGGAGAACGTGTTAGCCATTGTGTGTTAGTGAGACGGCTTCGGCATACACCGGGTGGAGATCGACCCGCAGTCCCTCGTCAATACTCCATCCGCGTGCGACATCGTGCATCCGTGCCGAAATCGCTGCGTTGGTACTGTCTCAATTGACAGAGCAGATGCTCGCTTGATCAGATCTTTCCTATCGTCTTGTCCCCGTGGCTTCAGACAAAGGATTCAGCTCATTCTCGAGAACCTGCTTCTGAGAAAACAGCTCGAGATACTGGCTCGCGCGCATGCCAAACCGCGGCCGAAATCCTCACGTTCTTCACGCGAGAAGAAGTGCACTTGAGTCATCGGAGCTCCTCAAAGCACCATGTCCTTTCTGGTCAGCCAGCCGCCCTTCAGCGAGAAATCCCCACGGTCTCTCCGCCTGTTCGATCAGCAACTCTTCTTCACTGCCAGCTCTGAAGCTCGCAAGCTCTTGGGAATGGGGGGGCTACGGTCGCATTCTTCCCAGGACGGAGTTTTGATGAGGGACAGGGATGATCGGTCACATTGAAGTGGATGATCTTCCTTCTGTCGTGTGAAAGGAAGACCAATACGTACAATAATCGAAACGTGATCGTCGGCACCGTAAAGAAATTGAGGGAGATGATTTCAACGCAGTGATTCCGGAGGAATGTTTTCCACTGCTGGCCTGTTGTTCTCCGGGGTTTCTTGGCATATAGCGTAAAACGGTAGCTTCTGAGATATCGAATCCGAGTTTCAGCAACTCGCCATGAATTCGCGGGGCTCCCCGGAGAGGATTCTCGTTAGCCATCTGTTTGATCAGGTTGATTTGCGCGCGCGGGATCTTTGGTCTGCCGGGTTCTGATCGGCTTTCCCATCTCCAATACAACCTGAAGCCTTCTTTGTGCCATCGAATGACGGTCTCCGGCTTGACGATCAGCAATGCCTCCTTCCAGGAGTCGTAGAGACCTGTCAGCATACCGATGAGGAGTCTGTCGGATGGTCGTACCCTGAGTTTTGGCGATGAGCGCGTGACTGTTTCCAGCTGCTTCCTGAGGAAGAGAATTTCGAGGTGAAGTTGGGTATGTGATTTGAGAAGTGAAAGACAAAATGAGAGGAGAGATCTGACCATCTGGGCTTCTGTCCGGTTGATTGATACGCAATTCAAAGTAGCGAATGTAGATCGGATTCGCTATCTTGCTCGCGGATGGAATATCGACGAGGCACAGTACGAACGTTGAGAACCGGACCGCCGTACTTGAATGGAGGGAATTGCCGAATGAAAATTGCCGGCGCTCTTCTCTGGACGATACTCTCTCTGACCACCCTCTGCTATTCCTCGGAGATACCTCTCCCCGACAAACCGCAGCTGCGCTGGCACAGCTATGAGCGGATTATGTTCGTCCACTATTCGGCCAACACGTGGCAGACGCATCGTGGTCTGGACAATGAATATGATGATCTCTCAACGCCGCTCGATCGGATCAACCCGACGAAGCTGAGCACCGATCAGTGGTGTGATGTGGCCAGAAGCTGGGGGGCCAGGATGATCCTCTTTGTAGCAAAGCACGGGGGAGGGTTCTGTTCGTGGCGGACAAACACCACCGACTACGGCATCAAGAACACGGCATGGAGGAACGGTCAGGGGGATATTCTGGAAGACCTCTCCCGGTCGTGCAAGAAGTACGGGCTGGATCTCGGGATCTACCTCTATCCCGGAGATCCCCGCTGGGGTGCCGGCGGAGGGAGCGGCGGTGTGACGGCAGACCCCTCCAAACAGGAGGCTTATAGTAAGATCTATCGCCAGCAATTGACGGAGGTCTTGACCAACTACGGAGAGATCAGGGAAGTCTGGTTCGATGGCAGCTACCGAATCAACGTTGATGATATTCTGCAGAAATACGCCTCCAATGCGGTGATCTTCCAGGGTCCGATGGCCTCCCTGAGATGGGTCGGGACGGAAGATGGGTATGCCCCCTTCTCCAACTGGTATACACTCAGCAGCAAGGACCTCAAGACAGGTGTTGCCACATCAGTACAGTCCGATCCATTTGGCGATGCCTACGCGCCCGTGGAGGTTGACGTGCCGCTGCTCAAGAACGGAGGACACAAATGGTTCTGGGCTCCCGGGAGCGACCACCTGATCATGACGACGGATCAGCTGATGGATCTGTACTATCGATCGGTGGGGAGGGGATCGGTGCTTCTGTTGAATTCCACCCCCGACACAACAGGATTGATCCCGGAATCGCACGTCGCGGCATACAGGGCATTCGGCAACGAAATCAAGAGGAGATTCGACACCCCTCTCAAAACAACACGGGGCGATGGGAATACCGTTGAAATGGAATTCCCGGAACCCACGGAGGTCAACCACGTGATCCTGCAGGAAGACCTTGCGAAGGGCCAGAGAGTCCTGGCGTTCAGCCTGGAAGGAATGAACGAAACGGGAGAGTGGAAGGAGCTCTCTGCCGGCACGTCCGTCGGATTCAAGAGAATCTGCCAGTTTGAGCCTCTCCGGCTGAAGAAAGTGAAAGTATCCTTTGCCAATGCAAAGGCCCGTCCGCACATAACGAATTTCTCCGTCTACAATATCGCCGGCGTGAAATTCGCGCCTGAGACCAGAGACGATCGTGACAGGTTCTATGACGGTGTCGCCTCGAAACAGGGGACAGCCGCAACCCGGGAACCGGACGTGGAGGTCGGGACGTGGGAGACCGATGCAACGAGCGCCGGATGGAGTGAAGTCCGCCTTGATCTTACAAAGCATGTAACGAAGGTTGGACAGTACGAAGTGACGCTTGCTGCACGGGCCGGTGCACGAGCTCCCGATCTCGAGTTCCGGAACTGGGAGGTGGAGATGTACGGTGCGAAGATCGAGGGTGCAGTCGAATTGCTGAAAGGAACAACGACGTTCAGAATAACCCGGTCGCAGCAGACGCTGGATGACTTCCCGACGGTATTCCATGTCACAATGAAGAACACCAAAGAGAAGCAGAGAGGCGTCATCACCATCAGGAGGGTAACGTATTGATGAACACTCGTATCCCCGTCCTCCTCCTTCTCCTGCAATTCATCGCTCTCTCTTGCGGAGAATCGGTCAAAGAGGCTCCGCAGATCAAAGCGTTCTGTATCGACTTCAACTGGGGACCGGGCGGCGTCAACGCCTTTGCCGGGCCCGGTCACTGGGCCGCTGCTGATCCGGCAGAACATGTCCGGTGGTATGAGGATCTGGGCTGCAACGTCATCCAGGCATTTGCGGTGTCATGCAATGGCCATGCATGGTACAAGAACGGGTTCGTCCCGGAGCAGCCGGGGCTGAAATACGATTTCCTGACCGAAATGGTGCGCCTCGGCCACGAGAGAAAGATGAAGGTTTTCGGGTACTTCTGCGTCGGTGCGAACACGAAATGGGGACAGGAGCATCCCGAATTGAGCTATGGCTTCCCTGCCGCGCCGCATATCCCGTTTACGAATGAATACCTCGACTACCTGTCCGCTTCGATCAGCGATGCGGTCCGTAAGACCCATATGGATGGATTCATGATCGACTGGGCCTGGAACCCCGACGGTCCGATGCGCTGGCTCGAGTGCGAGAAACGGATGTACGCGGAACTGATGGATGAGCCTTTCCCCGGAAAGGATGCCGTGACGCCGGAACGGGAGCTCCAGTTCCGCAGAAAGGCCATCGATCGCTGCTGGAACCGGATCAGGGATGCGGCAAAGGATGAAAACCCCGAATGTATTATCTGGCTCTCCTGCAACCAGCTCACACATCCCGACATCGCCGGATCGGCGCTGCTCCGCGAAGTCGACTGGATCATGAATGAAGCGCCGGACACCGGTGAGCTCGAGAGCATGAAGGGGAATTTTGGAGCACACAGCCGGCTTCTCCAGTGCATGGTAGGGTGGGGCGACAGGCACAACCCGAAGAAGATTCTGTCGTCGGAAAAAGCCGGATCGATCAACGTCTACGGGTTTTCCGCGCCATTGCCGAACTCACTGCTTCTGCCGGTCTCGGAATACCTCTCCAGGCCGATCGACAGTCTTGTGGGGAACGACAGGAATGTCGCGGTCCTTGCCCGATACTTCAACCAGGCCAAACTGGAAGAACTCAGGATCGAGCCGCCTTCGTTTGCGCTGATGCCGATGGCGACAGGGGACAGCATTGAAATCACGCTTCGGTCAGACACCACCGCCAAAGGAGTGCAAGTCCATTACACGCTTGACGGATCTGATCCAGACACCAATGCTCCTGTATTCACGCGCTCAATGCGGTTCGCAATTCCCCTCGAGTTCAAAGGTGGCGTCTCGTACAACGGCAGCATAATGGGTGGTGATGCATCTTTTGCGGTGACGCGGGCATTCGGCTGCCCGGTTGACCTGAAGAACGCACCGAGTCCGAAGTACCGGGGCAACGGCCCTTCAAGCCTGACTGATGGGATACTCGGAAACACGAGTTACACGAGCGGCACCTGGATCGGTTTTGAAGGTGGAGACCTCGACGCCGTTGTGGATCTCGGCGAGCCAAGGGTTATTCGGGAGATCTCGTTGGGATACATGGTCTACCCATTCGCCTGGATATTTGAACCCGTTGGAATCCAGTTTCATGTCTCTCAGGATGGCTCCCACTGGAGAACGGCGGGTGAGGTTCGGCACGAGGCCGGAGCATGGAACAGCGAGATCCGCGTCAGGAGAGATTCGGCGGCATTTCCGCCCACGCAGGCGAAGTTTGTGAGGGTTATCGCCAAGAACAGGGGCGTCTGCCCGCCCGATCATCCGGGAAAAGGCGGGAGAGCGTGGATCTTTGTCGACGAGATTTCTGCAAAGTGAAGCGTCGTGCCCGAACAAACGCCGCGACCCCGCTGGACGAGTTCTCAGATGACGTTGCCGAAATTTCTGGCAAATGCCGCACGCTTCCCGCGAAAGTACGAAATCACAGTCGATGAAGGAGGTTTTCCGATGAACAGAACGATCCATATTTCTGCTTGTGCGATTCTCCTGGCCGGTCTCGGAACGATCGCCCCGGCCCAGAGTGAAACGCCCGAACAACACAATGCCCGCATGCAGTGGTGGCGGGAAGCCCGGTTCGGGCTGTTCATCCACTGGGGGCTCTATTCCGTGCCGGCCGGGGAATGGAAAGGGGAAACCAGTCATGGTGAATGGATCCGGGAGACCGCCAGGATCCCGCTCCAGGAGTACGACAAGTTTCTCCCCCGGTTCAACCCGGTGAAATTCGACCCCGACGAGTGGGTCCGCATGGCCAAGAACGCGGGGATGAAATACATCGTCATCACGTCAAAGCACCATGACGGATTCTGTCTCTTTGATTCGAAGGAAACCGACTTCGACGTGATGTCGACGCCGTTCAAGCGGGACATCATGAAGGAGCTCTCCGAGGCCTGCCGGAAAGAGGGGATCACGATCTGCTGGTACCATTCCATCATGGACTGGCATCATCCAGACTATCTGCCCCGTCGCGAATGGGAGACCGATCGTCCGACGGAGGGTGCCTCCGTTGACCGGTATGTCGAACATATGAAGCGGCAGCTGGAAGAGCTCACGAGCAACTACGGCCCGATCGGCGTCCTCTGGTTTGACGGGGAGTGGGAAAAGACATGGAATGACGCCCGCGGCCGCGATCTGTATGCGTACGTACGTTCTCTCCAGCCGGGCATCATCATTAACAACCGGGTCGGAGCGGGGAGGGCGGGGATGGAAGGGCTCACGACCGAAGGAGCATTCGCCGCCGATTTCGGTACGCCGGAGCAGCAGATCCCGGCCACAGGCCTCCCGGGTGTCGACTGGGAAACCTGCATGACGATGAACGACCACTGGGGATACAACAAGAACGACAAGAACTGGAAGTCGGCAAAAGAGCTGCTGCAGATGCTTGCAGATATTGCTTCGAAAGGAGGGAACTTCCTGCTGAATATCGGCCCAACGGCGGAAGGCCTCTTCCCGCCGGAAAGCGTCGAGCGGCTGAGCGCCATCGGCGAATGGATGACGGTGAACAGTGAAGCCATCTATGGAACCCAGGCGAGTCCGTTTCGCTCGCTGAGCTGGGGGCGATGCACGCAGAAAGAGGCGAACGGCAAAACAGTACTCTATCTCCATGTCTTTGATTGGCCGGCCGATCGCACGCTCGTCATCCCCGGACTTCTGCATGAGCCTGAGAGAGCGTATCTGCTCTCGGACGCGAAGCAATCAGCGCTCGCCTTGTCCAGGGACGGATTCAACATGGTCATTGCCGTGCCGAGAACTCCGCCGGATCCGATCAACAGTGTAGTCGTTGTCGAGCTGAAAGACAGGGCATCCGTGCTCCATCCGGCCGAGTTCACCAGAAGCAGCAAGGGGGATGGTCTGGAGATCGTCCTGAAATCAGAAGTGAAAGAAAAGGAATATGTGGTTCGCTATACAGTGGATGGCTCTCTCCCGACGGTAAAATCGAGCGAATTCTCGTCACCGGTCAAATTGAAGTATCCTGCGGTTTTCAAGGCCGCGGCGTTCTACAAAGACAAGCAGTTCGGCGAAGTGACCATAATGGACATCCCCTTGTCTGTTGGAAAGCGCGTGACGCTCACAACACTGCCCAGCGTGAAGTACAACGCTGAGGGGGCGTCGAGCCTGTCCGATGGCATGTTCGGGACCAACGAATACACCGATGGGAAGTGGCTCGGCTTCGAGCAGAGTGATCTGGAAGCCGTCGTCGACCTTGGCGAATCGAGCACAATACACAACGTCACATTGACGTACCTGGTGCAGACAGCCGCCTGGATCTTCGGCCCCACAGAGATTGAGTATGCGGTGTCGGACGACGGGAAGACGTTCCAAAAGGTTGGCGCCGTCAAAAAAGAGCCAGGCCAGTGGAAGGATGAACGGGGAGTCAATCGGTTCTCCAGAGATCTGAATCGGGTGAAGGCAAGATACGTCAGGGTGTCCGCAAAGAACATCGGTGTGTGCCCTGACGATCACGCAGGAAAAGGCGGAAAAGCCTGGCTCTTTGTTGATGAGATTTCCGTTCGGTAAGTCGTTGCGACCGACACGTGACCAGCAGCGTCTCCTTCCAAGAGCCGAAAATATACGTCATGGTGCTGAAGAAGCTCTGTCGGAGGACCGCAGTCGGGGTCTCGAGGACGTGCGAGCGAGTATTTCGAGCTGTTTTCGGAGGAAGATGATCTCCAGCTGAAGCTGCTCCTTGATCTGAAGAATCGGAGACAAAACGAGAGGAAGGGACTGAGCATCTGGGCTTCTGTCCGGTTGGTTGATACACAATTCAAAGTAGCAAAAGTAGTTCGGATTCGATATTTTGGGCGCGGATAGAATATTGACGAGGTACAACTACCCGCCCGAACACTTTTGTGAAGTCCGGAGTCTCGCGGCTTCATTTCCTCCTCTTGATTCGAACCTGCCTAAGCTGTAACTTGGCGTAGCATTTCCGGACGCGTGAAAACCGAAAAAACCAATCGCCTATCCGTCAATCGCCTATCCGTGACCGGTGCTCTGGTCATCACTATCTTCAGGACAATCTGTGCCTGTCCGTCTCATTGTCGCCCCTTCTGGTGCCAGCACAACTGCTCGCTTCCTGGGGAGGAGGTCATCGGATAAAGAGGAATCTCATCGTAAATTCAGGAGGTCACATGGACAGACGTCCATGGCTCCGGTATGTCACTGCAACTCTTTCCGTGCTGCTCACGCTGAATGCCGGAAGCGCTGCGATAGAGACGGTGCATGCACAGAACTCTCGTGGCGCCCGATCTATCCGTGTTGATGCTGCCAGGAAGGTCATCCGGGTCGCCAACGGGGATCTGCGGTTCCGGGTGACCTACGACCAGTGCTGTCTGATAGACAGTCTCTGGATCGGGAAGACGCTGCTTTCCGGCGCGAACGCAGGAGGTCTCACCGGATGTCGCATCGACTCGACATGGTATACCACACGTCGGCTCATGGATCAGCCCCTTGTGTCGGCATTTGCAGATTCAGTGACCATCCGGAATATCCGCTACGCGGTCGGTCGGCATACAGTCAGCGAAGTATGGAGCTTTGCCCTTCATCAGAACGAGATACTCTGGACGATGGACAGAACACTCCCGAAACCATTAGTGCTGGAGGACAATGCTTTCCCTGTTCTCCAGATCGATTCGATAGACATGTTCGACGGCGCGCTTCTGGGGAATGGCGGCGGGGCGTGGTTTCGCCTGTTCAATGATTCTGCCATCGCATACGGAGTCCACACCGATGAGGCCGCACTCTGGTCGCTGCGCAACCGGCAGGTCCTCCAGCTGGCCTCGGGCGTGGACGTGGGGAGAGGCGCGCTTGCGTTGTCCAGGGTCGATCGCTCTCTGAGATGCACATTCACGGTGTCGCCGGTTGATCCTGTCCCGCAGTTTGATGATGGGACGCACCGGCGCCGGTTCATCCGCGGCCGGACAGATGTCTGGCAGCCTGTCTCGTATCCGGCCGGAACATACCGCCAGATGATCCGGATCTCTGCCCCTGATTTTCAGGAGAAGCTCGGGCGCGGAGAGTTCAAAGGAATGAACGGCGAGGCCATCACCTCTCTGCTCAACACAACGGCCCGCCTTGGTGTCATCGATTCCAGGCACTACGGCGGCAACAGCTGGCACACGCCATACGGGCCGATCTGCATCCAGGAACAGTACATCGCTCAATTCGGCGTGGGAATCAATGACGAGAACTACACGAAGGGCTATCAGGAGTGTCTGAATTACTATCGTGATCATGCAATCCAGCCCGACGGGAGAATCAAGGCACGGTGGGCGTACACGGATGAGGATGCTATCCCCGGGACGGCCGACAGCCTCGGATTCTATGAGGCGCAGTGGGGCATCATGATGGATTCGCAGCCTGATTTCGTGATCAATGTTGCCGAGTTGTTCCACCAGCGTGGTGATCTCGGATGGCTGCGATCCCACAAGCAATCATGCGAGAAGGTGCTGGACTATGTGCTGAGGCGAGATTCGGACCACGACCACCTTGTGGAAATGCTCACGGACTCCCACGCGGAAGGGAGGGGAAGCGACTGGTTGGATATTGTGTGGGCATCCTGGGAGAATGCATTTGTGAACGCGGAGGTCTATTGGGCATTGACGCTCTGGTCAGACCTTGAGGATCTTATGGGCGATACCGCAAAAGGGGGTTCGTATCGTCGCTTCGCTGCCGGCTTGAAGGATAGCTACAATAGAAACACAGCGCAGGGAGGATTCTGGGACGAGCAGCACCGCTGGTATGTCCACTGGAGAGAGAAGGATGGCTCCGTGTACGGCAACAACCTCGTCACACCGGTGAACTTCATGGCCATCGGCTACGGGTTGTGCGATGATCCGGGGCGGAAGCTGTCCATCCTCCATGCGATTGAGGAGGGTACACAGAAAGAGAACCTGTTCTTTTGGCCGATCTGTGTTTTTCCGTATGAGCCCGGAGTTGGGCACCAGAACAACTACCCGTTCCCGAGTTACGAGAACGGAGACCTTTTCCTGTCGTGGGGTGAACTTGGCATGAGGGCTTATGCGGAGGATTTCCCCGAGATCGCTCTTCGCTACTGCAGAAACGTCATACAACGGTATGCGAAAGACGGTCTTGCGTTTCAGCGCTATCTGCGCGCGACGCAGCATGGATCTGGCGACGATATCCTTGCGGGGAATGCATCGGTAGTTACGGGTTTGTACAGAAACATCTATGGAATCCAGCCTCGATATGACAGACTTG
>Ga0315278_10002475_pt1 | contig 16423 bp, 13 predicted proteins | sample YL17G06_0_MG_FD_203880 | JGI IMG/M metagenome (GOLD analysis project Ga0315278, IMG submission 203880) | Sediment microbial communities from Yellowstone Lake, YNP, Wyoming, USA - YL17G06_0 | ecosystem: Environmental > Aquatic > Freshwater > Lake > Sediment | place: USA: Wyoming | collected... | reverse complement strand
CCGGACATCGAGGTTATCTACAGCGGAGACAAGAGCAAGGAAAAGGTTGTTGGCCGCTTCGCGCCGAAGGCGAACCCGGAGTATCGCTTCGCCAAGGACGAGGCGGAACTGATGATGGTGATTGCCACCGACGTTCTTGCCGAAGGGTTGAACCTTCAGGACTGCGACAATATCATCAACTATGACCTGCACTGGAATCCGGTCCGACTGATTCAGCGCTTCGGGCGCATTGACCGTATCGGCTCTGAACACGAGCGCATTTTCGGCTTCAACTTCCTGCCCGAAACCAAACTCGACAAGAATCTCGGGCTCAAGGACAAACTGCACAACCGCATTCAGGAAATCCACGACACCATCGGCGAGGATTCCGAGATACTGGACCAGACCGAGAAATTGAACCCGGAAGCCATGTACGCGATTTACGAGACCCGGGGTGGCGCACCTTCCCAGTTGGACTTGTGGGGCAGTGAGGACGATGAGTTCCTCGACTTGAACGAAGCTGAGGAAATCCTGCGCCAGTTGCGGAAGGACAATCCCGGCGAATACGAACGAATTGCCAGTCTGCGTGACGGGATCAGAACCGCCCGGTCGTCCCTATATCGCGGCATGTTTGTCTTCTGCCAAGCGGGGCGGTACCAGCAGTTATTCCTGCTTGACGATAAAGGCGAGACCATCTCGCGGGACGTCCCCAGAGTGGTGGGAACAGTAAAATGCGCACCTGATGCCGCATCAATGCCGCTTCCAGCCGGGTACAACAAGGCGGTCATGGCGGTTCAGAAGAAGTTTGCGCAGGAAGTCAAGCACCGCGAGGCCGAACGGACGTATACGGCCAATCTGTCTCACGGCCAGCTTTATGTGCTGCGCGAACTGCGCATGTTGTTCGAGACCACGACGGACGAGGAAATCAAGAACAACGCGACGATATTGGAGAAGGCATTCCGGGCTGCGTTGACTGTGGCGGTGAAACGCGAGTTGAATCAACTGCAACGAAATTCGTTGTTGGGTGAGGCGCTTTACAGAAATCTGATCCGCATCTATGACCAACACAATCTGAAGGACACTGCGGCACGGCGGAGTCTTGAACTCGCCGACAAAGTGGTTCCCCGGATTGTGTGCAGCGAAGCGTTCGTGTAAAACCCGCACACAATCCATTCAAAGGATTGACCAGCAACGCGGCAGGATGCCGCGGCTACATTGGGGAATCAGGACACTGAATGTCCTGCCACCTCGGATCGTGCGCTTTGTGCGCCTTTCCGCGGCTACACGGCCTCGATGCAGGACGGCGGCTTGGGCGCGATGTTGTACGTCACGCTGACAACGCCGGGCACGTCGGCAATGAGCCGGTTGGCAATCCGCTCGAGTTTCGGGAAGGGCACCCTGGTCGGCGTGCCGGTGACGGCATCCGTGCTGTTCCAGCAGCGGACTTCGATCTGATAACCGAACTCGCGCTTGCCGTTCCGGATGCCGGTGACCTTGTCCTCGTGGAGGATGGCCAGGCACTGGAACGCCTTCACCGACTTCAGTTCAGCCTCGACCACCTTCGTTGCGATCCGGACGAGGGCAACGCGGAGCGGTGACGCCTCGCCGATGACGCGGGCGGACAATGCCGGGCCCGGGAACGGGGGACGCGCATAGATTTCCTGTGGCAGCCCAAGCGCCTTGGCAACCACCCGCACCGCCGGCTTGCGCAGCTCGATGATCGGCTCGATCACATGGTAGCCGAACACTTTTCTTGTATCAATGCCGAGCTGGGCAAGGATGTTGTGCTGCCGCTTGACGCCCGCAATGGTCTCCTCGACATCGGTATAGTTGGTGCCTTGGAGGAGGGAGGTGGTGTGGCTCTGGCGAACGAGCTTGCCGAAGATGTCCTTGTAGAAGGTCTGGGTAATCGCCTCGCGCTTCTCCTCCGGGTCGGTCAGGCACTTGAGGGCGGCGAAGAACTGGGTGCGTGCGTCAATGATCTCGACCTTCACTCCCAGCTTGCGGAAGATGGCGGCAACGCGCTGGGGCTCGCCCTCGCGCATGAGGCCGTTCTCGATGAGATAGGTCTTCAGCCGCGAGCCGAGGGCCTTGTGGCCCAGCATGGTCACCACAGCCGAGTCCACGCCGCCGGAGAGGGCATTGACTGCGGTGCCCGGGCCGACTGCGGCAGCAATCTCACGGATCTGCCGGGCGATGAACGTGTCGACATTAAGTTTTTTCAGGGGGATTTCACGGATTTTCATGGTGCTCCTTGATAACGGTGACAGATGAACAGGTTCGTGGTTGTTGTATACTTGGCTGGTCAGCGGACATCCCGGCCGTCCCAGCAATAGGTGCAGACCTTCTCGCGCGGCAGGCCGATAGCGGCGACGAGGTCATCGAGTTTCTGGTAGACAAGAGTGGTGAGGCGGAGCTGCTGCTTGATCCGCTCGACCATGGCGCAGTACTTCTCGCCGCCGTGGTTGGTGTAGGCAGCGAGGCAGGCGTGGTCGGTTCCCTCGATCTCCTTGATGGCGCGGCGCGCGGCGAGATCGAGCTCGGAGCGGGAGCGGGAGAAGTTGAGGAACTTGCAGCCAAAGATCAGGGGCGGGCACGCGGGCCGCATATGGACCTCGCGCGCGCCGTAGTCGTACAGGCGCTGGATGGTGTCGGTGAGCTGGGTGCCACGGACAATCGAGTCTTCGCAGAACAGGAGGCGCTTGCCGAGGATGAGCTCGCGGATGGGAATGAGCTTCATCCGCGCAACGAGGTCGCGGATGGACTGGTCCTGGGGCATGAAGCTGCGGGGCCAGGTGGGGGTATATTTGACGAACGGCCTGCCCTGCGGAATGCCGGCGCGGTTGCCGTAGCCGATGGCGTGGCCGGTGCCCGAGTCGGGGATGCCGGCAACCATGTCAACCTTGACCGTGTCGTTCACGGCAAGCCTCTCGCCGCAGCGGTACCGGCACGCCTCGACATTAATGCCCTCGTAGCACGAGGAGGGATAGCCGTAGTAGACCCAGAGGAAGGCGCAGATCTGGAGGACAGGGCCGGGCGGCCTCTTCTGCTCGATGCCTTCGGCCGTGATGAACACGAGCTCGCCCGGGCCGAGGTACCGGTCGATCTCGAAGCCGAGGTTGGGGAACGCGCTGGTCTCCATGGTGACGGCGATGGCGTCCTGCTTGCGGCCAATGATGACGGGCGTCCGGCCATACCGGTCGCGGGCGGCATAGAGGCCTTTCTCGGTCATGATCATGATCGAGCATGAGCCGTCGATGGCGGCTTGCGCCGCAGCGATGCCTTCCTCGAACGTTGCTTCCTGGTTGATCATGGTGGCCACGAGCTCGGTCGGGTTGATCTCGCCGCCGCTCATCTCGGAGAAATGGATTGCGCGGAGTTGGAACGCTTTCGCTGCAAGTTCCTTGACATTGTTGATTTTGCCGACGGTTACGATGGCGTAGGCACCCAGATGGGAGCCGATCAGGAGGGGCTGGTCCTCATGGTCGCTGATGACACCGATGCCGAGAGAACCGGACAGTCTCAGGATGTCGTGATCGAACTTGGAGCGGAACTGGGCGTTGGTGATGTCGTGGATGAACCGTTTGACACCATCGGCGCCGCAGACGGCCAGGCCACCACGCTTGGTGCCGAGGTGGGAGTGATAGTCCGTGCCGTAGAACAGTTCGGAAACGCAGTCATACTTTGCCGCAATACCGAAGAAGCCGCCCATGGGAAATGCTCCGTGGTTAGTCCATTAAGAATAGAGGTGGTGCTGTCCGCGTGGTCGCCTATCCCAGGTCCGCGTGATAGTCCTGCAGGCTGCGGACGGTGCTGCCCATCGACCTGAACGCCGCGATGCCCTTCGCCGCCGCAAGCGCAGCGGCAATGGTGGTCATGTAGGGCACCTTGTACTTGATCGCCGCCTTGCGGATGTAGGAGTCATCCCGTGCTCCCGTCCGGCCCGCGGAGGTGTTGACAACGAGCTGGATCTCCTTGTTCTTGATGCCGTCGGCGATGTTGGGCCTGCCCTCGTACATCTTGAGGATGCGTTCCGCGTGGACGCCATGCTGTGCAAGGAACTTGCAGGTCCCCTCGGTTGCCTTGAGAGCGAACCCGAGCTCGACGAACCTGCGCGCGACCTCGAGCGCCCGCTGCTTGTCGGGATCGGCGACCGTGATGAGCACGGTGCCCGAGACGGGCAGGCGCTGGTTAGCCGCCTCCTGCGACTTGTAGAACGCAACGCCCCAGGAATCGGCCATGCCAAGCACTTCGCCTGTGGACCGCATCTCGGGCCCGAGCACCGGATCGACCTCGGGAAACATGTTGAACGGGAACACCGACTCCTTCACGCCGAAATGAGGCACTGGCCGGCGCTTGACGTTCAAGTCCTTCAGCTTCTTCCCCAGCATCACCTGCGTGGCAATCCGGGCCATGGAGATCGCACAAACCTTGCTCACCAGCGGCACTGTCCTGCTTGCCCTGGGATTCGCCTCGAGCACGAACACGGTGTCGTTGCAGATGGCATACTGGATGTTGATCAGGCCCACCACCTTCAGCTCGAGCGCAATCTTGCGGGTGTATTCCTCGATGGTATCGAGGTGTTTCTGAGGGATGCTCACGGGCGGAATCACGCAGGCGGAATCGCCGGAGTGGATGCCGGCGAGCTCGATGTGCTCCATCACCGCCGGGACAAAGGCCTCGGTGCCGTCGCAGATGGCGTCCGCCTCGGACTCGATGGCATTCTCGAGGAACTTGTCGATCAGGATCGGCCGCTCGGGTGTCACATCCACCGCCGCCTCGACGTACCTGCGGAGCATGTCCTCGTCATAGACGACTTCCATGGCGCGGCCACCCAGGACATAGGAGGGCCGGACAATCAGCGGATAGCCTATCCGGGCGCCGATGGCAAGAGCCTGCCCGACCGTGCTGGCCATGTCCGACTCGGGCTGAGGAATGCCCAGCTTCGTCATGATCTTCCGGAACCGGTCCCGGTCCTCGGCAAGGTCTATCGTCTCGGGCGACGTGCCAATAATGGTCACACCGTTTGCCGCGAGCTCCGCCGCGATGTTCAGCGGCGTCTGGCCGCCGAACTGGCAGATGACCCCGGCCGGCTTCTCCTTTGCGTAGATCTGGAGCACGTCCTCGACCGTCAGCGGCTCGAAGTACAGCTTGTTCGACGTGTCATAGTCGGTCGAGACAGTCTCGGGATTGCAGTTGATCATGACCGACTCGTACCCTTCGTCGCGCAGTGCGAACGCGGCATGGACGCAGCAATAGTCGAACTCGATGCCCTGGCCGATCCTGTTCGGCCCGCCGCCCAGGACCATGATCTTCTTCTTGTTCCCGCTCACGGGCACCTTGTCCTCTGTGCGGTTGTAGGTCGAGTAGTAGTACGCCGCGTTCTCGACGCCGCTCACGGGGACGGCGTCCCAGGTCTCGACCACGCCGAGCGCCGCGCGGCGGGAACGGATGTCCGCCTCGGGGATGCCAAGAATGTTCGAAAGATACTTGTCGGCAAAGCCATCCTTCTTTGCCTCGGTCAGCAGGACATCGGGCAGCCTCGAGCCCTTGTACTGCAGCAGTTGCTGCTCGAGCGAGACCAGCTCCTTCATCTGTTGGATGAACCATGTCTTGATATGGGTGCGCCTGTGGAGTTCGGCGATGTCCGCTCCCTTCCGGAGCGCCTCGTACATGATGAACTGCCGTTCGCTCGACGGCTCGTTGAGCATGCCCAGGAGATCCTCGAGCGGCTTGGCGTTGAAATTCCTGGCAAAGCCGAGGCCGTGCCTGCCTATCTCGAGCGACCTGATGGCCTTCTGGAACGCCTCCTTGTAGGTCTTGCCCAGGCTCATCACTTCGCCCACCGCGCGCATCTGGGTGCCCAGCCTGTCCTGGACGCCCTTGAACTTCTCGAACGCCCAGCGCGAGAATTTCACCACCACGTAGTCGCCCGAGGGAGTGTATTTCTCGAGTGACCCATCACGCCAGTAGGGAATCTCGTCGAGGGTCAGCCCGCCGGCGAGCAGGGACGAGACGAACGCGATCGGGAAGCCCGTGGCCTTCGATGCCAGCGCCGACGACCGCGAGGTGCGCGGGTTGATCTCGATCACCACCACGCGGCCCGTGGCCGGGTCATGGGCAAACTGGATGTTCGTGCCGCCGATGACCTCGATCGCCTCGACGATCCGGTACGAGTACTCCTGCAGCTTCTTCTGGAGCTCGGGCGCAATGGTCAGCATCGGCGCGGTGCAGTACGAGTCGCCCGTGTGGACGCCCATGGCGTCAACGTTCTCGATGAAGCAGACGGTGATCATCTGGTTCCTGGCGTCGCGGACGACCTCGAGTTCGAGCTCCTCCCAGCCCAGGACGGACTCCTCGACAAGGATCTGGCCAACAAGGCTTGCTGACAGGCCGCGGCTGGCAATGATCCGGAATTCCTCCATGTTGTAGACCAGGCCGCCGCCCGTGCCGCCCATCGTGTAGGCGGGCCGGATGACCACAGGCAGCCCCAGTTTCTCCACGATCTTCTCCGCCTGCTCGACCGTGGTGGCGATCTCGCTCTTGGGCATGTCGAGACCCAGGCGTGTCATGGTGTCCTTGAAGGCCTGCCGGTCCTCGCCACGTTTGATGGCATCGACGTTCACCCCGATCACCTTCACGCCGTGCTCTTTCAGCGCCCCGCTCTCGGCCAGCTCGGACGACAGGTTCAGGCCGCTCTGGCCGCCAAGGTTCGGCAGCAGCGCGTCGGGCTTCTCCCGCCTGATGATCTCGACCAGTGTCGCGTGGTTGAGCGGCTCAATGTAGGTCACATCCGCCATGCCCGGATCGGTCATGATGGTTGCCGGGTTCGAGTTGACGAGGACGATCTTGTAGCCCAGTTTCCGCAGCGCCTTGCAGGCCTGGGTGCCCGAGTAGTCGAACTCGCACGCCTGGCCAATAATGATCGGGCCCGATCCGATGATCATGACTTTGTTGACATCGCTCCGCTTCGGCATGGTGCCCCCGTATGGTGTTCCCGAATTATAGTGACAGGCAGCCCCCCTGCGCATGCACGAAGCGCTTCGGTCTGCCAACGTCACACCACAAACCGCGTCCACATTCTACCATTCTCGCCTCCGAACGTCAACTGGGGGCAGGAACCCAAATCCGGCGGCAGAACACCGATGCGCCTTCTCATGCGCATCGGTGCGGGCAGGGAACGACCCACGCCGCAAGGGCGTGGGGGTCTCAGAACCTTATATCGGGATTTCAGAGGGAATGGGGCTGTTTGCCCTAGGATTGGCAGGCGTGTCAGGCGAGTCGGACAGGTCGGACACGTCGGACTGCTTAGCGAAGGCGGAACAGAAGTGCCCCGGATTTGCAATTCCCGGGCGAATTTAGTATACTATTCCGCTCGAGCGATGACGCAGATCAAGCGACGCCGGCTGTGCCATGAGCACACCCTGAACCCGAGGCGTCATCCCCAGCGACAGGAAGTTAAGAAGCCATGCGCGCTGTGCGCGTGCGAACAGGTGCGCCGGTGCATGGCCGGTTTGTGACGGTAACCAGTGAAGGACCACGTATGCAGGACCTGACGATCCAAGCGGTGAACCGGACCGACATGGGCAGCCCCAGTTGCCGCCGGATGCGGCGGCAGGGCCTGGTGCCCGGCGTTGTGTACGGCCATGGCCAGCAACGGACTATTGCCTTGAACTTCCGCGACTTCAACCACGTGCTCCACAGCATGCATGCCGAGCATGCCGTGATCAAGTGCAAAGTGGACAACGACGACCTTCATGTCCTCATCAAGGACGTCCAGCGCAACGGCGTCACCCACCACATCATCCATGTCGACCTCATGGTGGTCGACTTGGACGAGACGGTCGTGGTGGCCGTGCCGCTCGAGACCACCGGCGAGGCCGACGGCGTGAAGAACCACGGCGGCGTCCTCGAACTGCTCCGGCGCGAGATCGAGGTCGAGTGCAAGGCGCGCGACATTCCCGAGAACATCACGGTGGACGTGAGCCCGCTCAAGATCCACCAGGCATTGTGCGCCCGCGACCTGCCGGTGATGCCGGGCATCACGTTCAAGCTCTCCCTGGATACGCCCGTGGTGACGGTTGCGGCTCCCACGCTGCACGTTGAGACGACGCCCGAGGAAGCTGCGGCTGCCGCCGCTACCGAGCCGGAAGTCATTACAGCCAAGAAGCTCGAGGAGGGTGAGGAAGGCGCTGCTCCGGCTGCCGATGCGGCCGGGAAGCCCGCGGCTGGCAAGCAGCCTGCCGCGGCCAAGCCGGGCAAGGACGAGAAGCCCGAGAAGGCCGAGAAGAAGGAGAAGAAGTAGCGGGGCTGCCATGATCCGGTGCGTCGTCGGCCTGGGCAATCCCGGCGCTCGCTACGCAGACACCCGGCATAACGCCGGATTCCGCGTTGCGGACGTCCTGGCCACCTCGGCCGGCTCACGCTGGGCGATACGCTGGTGGAGGCCTTACTGGCACGCGTTGCTCGGGCCGCCCCGGCACCTGCTCTGCTGCAAGCCGGCGACGTTCATGAACCGGAGCGACCGCGCAGTCGCCTCGGTCTGCAGTCGCCACGGATTTCGCGCGGACGAACTGCTGGTGGTCTGTGACGACGTGCATCTGCCCCTGGGCAGGCTGCGGGCACGGCAGGACGGCAGCGCAGGCGGCCACCACGGCCTCGAGTCCGTCATCGGGGCACTGGGAACCGAGGAGTTCCCCCGCCTCCGCCTCGGCGTGGGCGAGGGTGACGGCGGACGAATCCGCCATGTGCTCGGGCCGTTTGGCCCCGACGAACAGGCCGCGGCGGTGGAGATGATTGCGGCAGCGGCGCAGGCCGTACTGTTGCTGGTTGAGAACTGGGATGCGGCGGTGCCGCGCGTCAACGGATGGCGCAGCCCCGCACGCATGGTATAGACTCTAGAGAACAGGAAGGCGACCCGTAACCGACTGACTGAAGCGAGGAACCGTTGTGAAGAAGTACGAATGCTTGTTCATCATCAATCCCGATGCCGCCAGTGCGCGGTTTGACCAGGTGAAGAACGCCATCCGCCAGGACATCGAGCGCCACCATGGCGCCATCGAGAAGGCCGAGGAACTCGGCCAGCGCGTCCTGAGCTACTCGATCAAGCACTGCACTGAGGGCTTTTACTTCCTCGTCCAGTTCGCCGTCGAGCCAAAGGCGATCGCCGACCTTCGTGCGCGCTACAGGCTCAACGCCGACATCCTCAGGTTCCTCCTCACCACCGCAGAGATCCTCTTGCCGGAGAACCCCTTGCCGGAGAATCCAACATGACCACACTACTGCGCTGCATCCGCGCCGCGGCAGCCCTGTGCCTGCTGGGCGGGTGCGCCTCAATGACGTATGAAGCCGAGGAATGGCGCGTGGCCGTCCCGCCGGACGGCGAGGCCCACGCCGTTGTCCGCTACATCGGCCTCGGCGCCGCGGCAAAAGACGCTGCGAGCCGCACCAGGATGATCGAGAAGATTCACAAGCTCGCCGCCGCCGAGTCGCCCGGGAGCTCCTATGCCCCCATCCTCTGCAATCCGCAGCGGAAGGTCTACCTCGAGGGCTCGAAGCTCGTGCTCGAGGAGTCCGGCTCCATCCGCAACCCGTTCACCTGGTTCGAGCAAACGGGCTTGAACCCCGTAGGCTGGTTCTCCGGCTCGCTCAAGCTGTCCCAGAAGGGAGACTTCGTTGTCAAACGCGGTCTTGAAGAAAACCAGCAGGTCATCGCCACCGACGGCCGCCTCGTGGACGAGGACACCTACGTTACCATCCTCAAGGGTGTGGTTCCCTTCGATCTTAAGGGCGATACCAAGTGGCAGCGGCACGAGGACCAGCCCAACGAGGAGGACGTCCGGAGCGAAAACCTGACGTTGATCATGTGGCCCAGGGCTGCGCGTACCTTCTATTGGAAGCTGAGCGGCCGGGCCTTCGGCAAGCAGTGGCAGGCCCTCGGCGACGAGTATGGCAAGGCCTATCCCGCCACCACGCGCCTGAAAGCCACCGAGCCTGAGGCCACCTCGGACGCGCCGCCGGCGAAGACCATGAGTCCGATCGAGCAGCTCCGTGCGGCAGCCGAGAAGGAAACGCTCCAACAAAAGGCCGCGACCAATGCGCCGCCCGCGGAGGCAGCGCCCGCGCAGACCAACGCGCCGCCCGCGGAGGCAGCGCCCGCGCAGACCAACGCGCCGCCCGCGGAGGCAGCGCCCGCGCAGACCAACGCGCCGCCCGCGGAGGCAACACCCGCGCAGACCAACGCGCCGCCCGCGGAGGCAGCGCCCGCCGATGACGACACCATCAAGTGATACACTACTGCTGATAATTACCACGCACAGGACACCATGATACTGGATCGGAAACTCAGACGCAGGAAGATGGCGTGCACCTTCTGTGTGAACAAGATCGAGCAGATCTGTTACCGGGATGTGGAAACGCTGAAAAAGTACCTCTCGGAATACGGGCGGATCACGCCGCGGTACCTGAACGGCAACTGCGCGAAACATCAGCGGATGCTGGCCAACGCGATCAAGCTCTCGCGGTACGTGGCGCTGCTGCCCTACGTGGGCGCCGTTCACGCCGAGGAATAATGCGAAGGTGGAGACACAACCATGGAAGTGATACTTCGATTTGACGTGCCGAACCTGGGCCGGGCCGGCCAGGCAGTGACGGTGGCCAGCGGCTACGCCCGGAACTATCTCCTCCCGCGCGGCATGGCCGAGCGGGCGACCAAGGAGAACCTCGGCCGGATCGGTGCGGAACTCAAGCGCCGCGCCGTCGCCGACGCCAAGGCAAAGGAGGAATGCGAGACGCTCAAGGCCCGCCTGGCCGAGCTCTCCATCACCATACCGCGCAAGGCCGGCGAGGATGACAAGCTGTTCGGCTCCGTCACCAACCAGGACATCTGCCGCGCGCTCGAGAAGGAGAGCATCACCATCGACCGGCGGAAGATCGTGGTCGAGCCTCCCATCAAGGCCCTGGGCATCCACACCGTTGATGTCGCCCTCCATCCGGAAGTGACCGCTGCGCTCCGGGTCTGGGTGGTGCGCGAGTAACGCCGGCATTGCCGGCGATGCCGCCCATGTGTGCTGAACCCGCCATCTCGCCCGCCGCGGTCGATTTCGACCGCATACCGCCTCATGACCTCGAGGCGGAACGTTGCGTCCTGGGCGCCTGCATGCTCGATGACCGCGCCATCGATGCCGCGCTCGACCACCTCAAGACCGACGCATTTCACCAGCCCGGCCACCGCCTGGTCTTTTCCGCCATCTGCACCCTCCGCGAGCGCCAGGAGCCGTGCGACATGGTCACCGTCTCCAGCCTCCTCCAGACCCAGAACAAGATCGAGCTCGCAGGGGGCGCAGCCTACATTGCCGGCCTTGCCTCAGCCGTGCCGACCACGGCAAACATCGAGCATTATGTCAAGATTGTCGAGGACAAATGGACGCTTCGCCAGCTCCTCCGTGCCTCCCAGGTTATCGCCGCCGATTGCTTCCGCGGCGACGAGGAGGTCGAGAAGACGCTCGAGGCGGCCGAACAGCTCATCTTCCAGATCGCCGAGCGCAGGCCGCGCGAGGGCTTCCTCGCCATCAACCGCGACAGCATCGGCAAGGCCCTCGAATTCCTCGAGAAACAGCAGGGCAAACAGGGCGGTCTCTCAGGCGTTGGCACGGGCTTCGAGAAACTCGACGAACTCACCACAGGCCTCCATGCGGGCGAGCTGATCATTGTCGGCGCGCGTCCCTCGGTCGGCAAGACCGCCTTCGCACTCAATGTTGCCGAGCATGTTGCCACATCCGAGAACCGCGCAGTTGCCATTTTCACCTTGGAGATGACCGCCCAGCAGCTCATCATGCGCATGCTCAGTTCCCACGCCCACGTCGACGGACAGCGGATGCGCCGCGGCACCATGACCGTCCAGGACTGGACTGCCATCATGCAGGCCGGCGCCCTCCTGGGCAAGGCAGAGATCTACGTGGACGAGACTCCCCAGCTCTCGCCCCTCGAGGTCAATGCCCGCTGCCGCCGCCTCAAGGCCGAGAAGCCCAATCTCGCCCTGGTCATCGTTGACTATATCCAGCTCATGAACGCCAGCGGCCGCACCATCGAGAACCGGCAGCAGGAGATCTCGTACATCTCGCGGTCGCTCAAGGCGCTTGCGCGCGAGCTGCGGCTGCCGGTGATGGCCCTGTGCCAGCTTAACCGCGAGTCTGAGAAAGGCCGCGACGTCCCCGGCCGTCCGCAGCTCAGCCAGCTGCGCGAGTCGGGCGCGATCGAGCAGGACGCCGACGTCGTCCTCCTCCTGTACCGCCCCGGCATGCACAACCAGGACCCGCAGGTGCAGGATCGCGCCGAGGTAATCCTGGCCAAGCAGCGCAACGGCCCGATCGGCGTTGTCACGCTGCAGTACCTGAGCGGGTTTGCCCGGTTCGGCAATCCGCCTCCTCATTTCTTCGACAATGTCCAGAACGAATAACCATTTGTTATCTTTCACCAAGGGAGCATACGACATGAACACCCTGTTCACTTCAGAAGCAGTATCCATGGGCCACCCGGACAAGGTGGCGGATCAGATCTCGGACGCCGTCCTCGATGATGCGCTCAGGCAGGACCCGGCCAGCCGCGTGGCCTGCGAAACACTGGTCACCACCGGCACCGTCTTCATCGCCGGCGAGATCACCACCCACGGCTTCATCGACTTCCAGGAAGTGGCCCGCAAGACCATCAAGGAAATCGGCTATACCGAGCCCGCGCTTGGGTTCAGCTACGATTGCTGCGGCATCCATGTCTCCGTCCACGGCCAGTCGCCCGACATCAGCCAGGGCGTGACCGAGGGCGAAGGCCTCCACAAGGAGCAGGGCGCAGGCGACCAGGGCATGATGTTCGGCTATGCATCGAACGAGACGCCCGAGATGATGCCGATGCCCGTCATGCTCTCGCGCCGCATCCTCGACGAGCTTGTCCGCCAGCGCGAGTCGAAGCGGATGCCCTGGCTCAAGCCCGACAGCAAGTCCCAGGTCACCGTCGAGTACGATGACAAATGGCGGCCTGTCCGCGTCCACACCGTGGTTGTTTCCACCCAGCATGCGCCCGAGGCAAAGCATTCAACCATCGAGAAGGCCATCATCGAGAACGTCATCAAGAAGGTTGTTCCCGCCCGGATGCTGGACAAGAAGACCATCTATCATGTCAATCCCACCGGGCGGTTCGTCATCGGCGGGCCCCACGGCGATTCGGGCCTCACCGGCCGGAAGATCATCGTCGATACCTATGGCGGCATGGGCAGGCACGGCGGTGGCGCATTCAGCGGCAAGGATCCGAGCAAGGTCGACCGCAGCGCCGCCTACATGATGCGCTACATCGCCAAGAACATCGTCGCGGCAAAGCTTGCCACCCGGTGCGAACTCCAGGTCTCCTACGCCATCGGCGTGGCCAGGCCGCTGTCACTGAACGTCAACACCTTCGACACGAGTGTCATCAGCAACCGCGCGCTCGCCGTGGCAGTACAGGAAGTGTTTGACCTCCGGCCTGCAATGATCATCAAGGCTCTCAAGCTTCGCAGGCCGGTGTATGTGAAGACCGCGCGTTATGGCCACTTCGGCGTCGACGATCCCGACTACACCTGGGAGAAGACGGACAAGATCGCCGCACTGCGCCGTGCGATCGGCATCTAGCGGCTGCTGGCTTTGATCGTGGCAGGTAGCCGGCCGGGCTCGTGCCCGGCCGGCCCGCCTGCACAACCTTCGTGGAGGATGCTGCCATGCGTCATCGTTTCCCCGCTGCCTGGTGCGCTGCTGCCTGCCTGCTGGTTCCGCTCATGCTCGGCGGCTGCGCCGGCCCATACACGATTGGCTATGCCCGCGACCCGCTCGAGGGCCCGCCCTCGAAGTTCTCCTATCCCATCCTTGTCCGCCCCTTCTCCGACCTTCGCCCGCACGGAGAGCGCGTGGACACGCGCGAGGCGAACACGTATGCATTCTGGTCCTGCGACAAGATGTTTACCGAGGACGTTGATGCCGCCATCACCAAGGCACTCCAGCTCGAACTCGCCAACGCAGGCATTGAGGTGGCCGACGAGGGCAACCATATCATCGGCAAGAAACCCCATCTCCGGCTCCGGGGCGATGTCTGCCATTTCCAGGTTACCCGCGCAACCCTCCCCGTCTCCACTCTCCAGGAGAAAACCGACACGCTCTGGCAACGGGGCCAGTACAATGTCCGCATCGGCATCCGGATCACCGTCATCGATACCGATGGCGAGAAACTGTCCATGCGCCGCATGTACACCTCAAGCGACTCGTTTGCCCAGCGGACCGGCATGACGGATGTCAAGAATCCCAACGAAGCGCAGTGGAAGGAGGCCGGCGACGCCTACTGCATCCAGCTCCTCAACGAGCATCTCAAGCGGATCATGGTCCAGGTTCGCAAGGACATCATCAAACTGGTGTCACCGGAAGAGCACGAGCCGGGCCTGCCTTCCGTCCCCGACCTGACGGAACCCGAGCCTGAGCCAACGCCCGAGCCCGAGGCATCGAAGCCGGACCTGTTGTTGGCGCCCGAGGACAAGAAATAACTGGCGCCCCCCGTCGCGGCCCGCGCCGTGAAAATCCTCGTTTGCCATAACCACTACCAGGTCCGCGCGGGCGAAGACCAGGTCGTCGAGTCGGAAGTTGCTCTCCTCCGCCGCAACGGCCACGACGTCGTTCTGTTCTCGAGGGACAATACCGAGATTCCCCGATTCTCCCTCGCGCGCAAGGCTGCCACTCTCTTCGCTGGATTCTCGAACCGTGCCGCATGCAGGGATCTTGCCCGCATCGTCGAGGCCGAGAAACCCGAGGTTGCCCATGTTCACAATGTCTTCCCTCTCCTCTCGCCTGCGATCTACCACGTCTTGAAGAAGCACCGGGTGCCCGTGATCCAGACCCTTCACAATTTCCGGTTCCTCTGCCCCAACGGCCTGTTCTTCATCGAGGATCGCGTCTGTCCGCGGTGCGACGGCGTCGAGGCGGCGTTCATCCCCTGCATCGTCAACCGCTGTTATCGCAACAGCGCCGCCTACTCCGCCTGGTACGCCGCGATCATCGCCTGGCACCGCCTGAACCGGACGTTCACCACCTGCATTGACCGGTACATTGTCCTCAGCAGGTTTGCGCGCGACTTGTTTGTCCGCGCAGGGTACCACGAGAAGAAGTTCGTCATCAAGCCCAACGCCGCAACGCTGGATGAGCCGCCGGTGGACTCGCCGGACGATTGCGCGGTGTTTGCCGGCCGGTTCTCGTTCGAGAAGGGGGTGCTGACCCTGGTCAAGGCCTCTGCACGAGTGCCCGAGCTCCCGCTCAAGATCCTCGGAGGCGGCGCGCTCGAACCGCAGGTCCGCGAGCTGGTCTCCACCCGCGGCCTGAACCACATCGAGTTGCTCGGGTACCAACCCAGCGCGGTTGTTGACCACCATCTTGCCCGCGCATTGGTCACTGTCTTCCCCTCCCAATGTTACGAGAACTGCCCCATGACGGTTATTAACGCCTTGTGTGCGGGAACGCCGGTGATTGGCTCGCGTCTTGGCGGCGTGCCTGACTTCGTGCCCGAGAACAAAGCGGGCTGGCTGGTTGCCCCGGGCAATATTGACGACCTCGCCAGCCGCCTGGCATGGGTGGCCAGTCACAGGGACGACCTCCGCCGCATGAGGCCCGCAGTGCGTGCCTGGGGCCAAAGCCAGTTCAGCCCAGCCGCAAACTACGCCACACTGATGGAAGTCTACCATGAGGCAATAAAGGCCGCGCTCTGCATCGTCGCGTCAACCGTCTTCCTGTGGGCAGGGCTGTAGAGTCGAGCCATTATACTCGTACGAGGCTGCTTGACCAGGCAATGTCATCCTGTTCAAGCCACTACTGGAGTTCATATCAGGTCTTTGAACCCAAGGCCATTCCGGTCGTTTGTGCTGCGCAACGTCTTTTGCAGCCGCGACTCATCATAGTACAGGTTGATCACCTGGAACCGGATCGGCTGCTGACGGTCGTTGCCAATGGATCGGAACGCCGTGCCACGCACCCTGCATTCCAGCTTCACAAAGTTCGAGAGGGAAAAGGTGTAGATGTCCGTCTGCTTCTGGATGTCCCTGGTATACTTCTCGTCAAGCGCCTTCAGGAGTTCGGCGAGATCCTTGCGGTTGAGGTTCTCGAACGAGACCTGGAGTGCAACCGTGCGGTCGAACTTGTCGAAGTAGAACGTCTTGTGAACGGTCTTGGTAATCATGCCCGCAGGCAGTTCGGGGCCTGAGGGTTTGGCAGGCTCTGTCTTGGATTTGCCCGTGCCTGCCTTTGGCTTGTAAGTCTTGCTTGCGCCGTCGTCTGACTCGGGCTCCACGGCACTGCCGTATTCCTCGCCCTGCTCGTTCACCACCATCACGACACTGGTGACAAGGAACGAGACCGAATCGAGGCCCTGGCGGACGTTGCCATAGCCG
>Ga0315278_10002473_pt1 | contig 16449 bp, 13 predicted proteins | sample YL17G06_0_MG_FD_203880 | JGI IMG/M metagenome (GOLD analysis project Ga0315278, IMG submission 203880) | Sediment microbial communities from Yellowstone Lake, YNP, Wyoming, USA - YL17G06_0 | ecosystem: Environmental > Aquatic > Freshwater > Lake > Sediment | place: USA: Wyoming | collected... | reverse complement strand
TCGTTCCTTCTTCTCTCGACACATTCTCCTCGGTTCCGCCCCTCCGCCCCTCACCTGCAAACGCTGCCTCGAGTGCCTCGAGTTGAGCAGGAGTTTTGACGACGCGCGGCCCGCGGCCGCGGCCGCGGCCGCCGCCGCGGCCACCGCCGCGGCCCGCGCCGTCGCCGCGGCCGCCGCCGCCGCCGTCGGACGCCGACGCGTCCGCGGCGTCCGCGTCGCTCATGAAGGATGGAGTGTGTCAGGGAAGTGGAGGCCGGGCGGGTTGGACGCGCCTGGGGAAAGGAAGGCGGTGGCCGTGGTGGGTCGACGCTCTTCGCTGCGCCGCCGCGCCATCCGCCGTGGGGCGCGGCCGAAGTTTGGCCCGCCCGCCCCGCCGGGAGGGCCGCCGATCGCCTCGTAACCGCCTGTGCGGCGGGCAGATGCGCGCGCGCACCGTTCGCCCCGGGATGGCGCGCCGACCGCGGCGCCCGCGACCAGCGCGCGCGGCCCCAAACCCGCGCCCTCGCACCCGCGGCGGGAGCGGGCGGGGGCGGGCGGGCTCGCCGGGCGGGTGGGCCGCTCGCACGCGGCGAGCGGCGGGGTGGGGAGTGACGGGAGGCGGCGCTTTCTCTGCTCGCCGCCGGCGGCGGGCGCGCGTCGACGCGGTGCGATGTGTTTTCATTTCAGCCCCACCACCCACCACCCCAACTCCCCTCCGCCATCATCGCTCGCGTGCCACGGCCCCGCGGGCGGAGCGGAGGGCGGCGGCAGGAGGTGGGAGACGGTCAGGCCCGCGCGCGCCAGCGCGGCCGCGTGCGCGGCCACCGTCTCTGGCGCCCGCTCCACGCTGGCCAGCAGGGCAACGGGCGGCGGTTTGCCGGGGTCGCGGCCGGGCTGGGCGAGCAAGGCGGCGAGCAGGGATGCGAGGGCCGGGGCGGTGGCTGCGGAGAAGGGGCGGGGCGCGTCGGCGGCCACCCACGCCCTCCCAAACAGCTCCCCACCCCTCGCCTCTCGCACCTGGATCATACATGATGTCCGCGCCCACCACCAGGTCGGGCGCGGGCCAGGCGGGCGACGGAGGGTGGGCCCAGTCGAGCGCGGCAAGCGCGACGGGAAAGGCCTTTCCCGTCGCCGCGACCCCTGGAACCTTTGCCGAAAACTCGACCCCGTTGCCCGCCAGCGTGCAGGCCGCGTTGGCCAGGGCGTCGCCGTCGCCGTCGGTCAGGACGAGGGACGCGGGCGCGCCGCCGCCGCGGCGCGACGCCACCGCGAGCGCGGCGCCCGTGAGCCCACAGCCGCACCCCAGCTCCCACACGACCGCACCGGTGGTCCAGTGAGGGCGGGCGAGGAGGGCGCCGGCGAGGGCGGCGCCGGCGGGCCAGGCCGCGGCGCCGGTGCCGGCGGCCGAGAGGTCGGGCGACGCCGAGACGCGCACGGGGGCCGGGGCGGCCGACGGGCCGAAGAAGTAGGCGCGCCACTCGCAGCCGGGCGTGGGCGGCGGGAGGAGGGTGGAGGGAGGGCGGTTGTCGTCGCCGCGAGGCGCGAGCGCGGCGGAAAGCGCGGCTGCCACCCCATCCTCGAGCTCGTCGCCCACAGCTTTCGCTATGGCCCCTAGCACACGTGCTTCATAGCCGGGCGCGGGCAGCGGCCTCAACCGGGCCGCGGCAGTGAGCGCGGCGGGGACTAGAGACTGGCGGGCGACCGCGACATCGCCCAGCGCGCCCACAATAGCGCGGGGAGGGGCGTTGCGGGCGGCCAGGGCGAGCAGGTGGAGAGGGAGGGGGTCTCCGGCCCCCATTAGTGGCGGCGCGGCCGACGCGTCGCGCGCCCCGCCCACAAATCGCGGCCCCGCGATGGCGGCCGACTTCTGGCGGTCGCCGCACGCGGCGTGCGTGGTCGTGGGGAGGGCGCCGCCGCCCGCCCGACCGCGCGCGGCGCACCCCGCCGACGCGCCACCCCCGACCCCGCCCTCCAGCGCCCTCGTCCCCCAACCATCCCTCGCCGCCGCGCACGCCGCCGACCTGGACGCCGGCCTGACGAGCGAGGATGTGGACGGGCTGAAAGCGTTTGTCGTCGATTGTGAGAGACGGGACGAGCGAGGGGGGGGCGCGCGCGAGCGTCCGTTGTCGCGTCTCCGCCCCCCCCACACGCGGCCCCTCCCTCCTTCCCAGACATGACCGACGTCGCCAAATCGTCCAACGGCATGCTGCGCCAGCGGTGCGCGATTCGGGGCGGGAGGAAGGGTGCGAGGCGGGCCGGCACGCGCGACCGCGCCCACCCCCGTTCTCCCCTCTCTTCCAGCGTCGTCGGCACCGCCGCCACCTTTGCCCACCGCTTCCTGGTCGCCCGCGGCGTGGGTGCCGCCCCGCCACACACCCTGGCCCTGGCCTCCTTGCTCCTGGCGGCCAAGGCGGAGGAAGCCCACGCGGGCGCGCCGCGCCTGCTGTCCGCCGCGTCCCGCGCCGCCGCCCTGCACGGCGGCCTGGCGCCGCCGCCCGCAGACGCCGTGCTGGACGTGGAGCTGGCGTTGGTGGGGGTGTTGACGGGGAGCGGGGGAGGGGGGCTCCTCCCCTTTGCCCCCTACCGCGACGCGCTCGCCGCGGCCGCGGCCTCCCCCTCCCCTTCCCTCGCGCCCGGCGCGTGGGCCGGCGTCACCGCCGCTCTGCGCGCGGGCGCGGCCCTGTGGGCGCCGCCGCACGTCATAGGGCTGGCGGCGGTGGCCCTTGCGGCGGCCGACGCGGCGGCGGGAGACGGCGCGGCAGGCGGCGCGCCTGCCGCTCCTCCCGACCCCGCCCTCGCCGCCTGGTTTGCCACGCTCGACGTCGACCTGGACGCCGTGGCCGCCGTCGCGGCCGCGGCGGCGGCCGCCGCGGGGCGCGGCGGCCGCGCGCGCGGCGGCGCCGACGCCGCGCTGCGCGCGCACGCGCTCGTCGCCGAAAAGAAGCGGGAGGCCGGCGGCGGCGGATGAAGAGAGCGAGAGAGAGGGAGGGAGAGAGAATGAATCGCCCCGCACTCGACCGTCGAAGCGCCGCGCACCGTCACACAGCGCGCGCGCCCACGCACGTCCACCGCTCACTCGGTCCGCCCCGCCTGCGCCTTTTTCCACAGGAGGTCGACCGCGGTGTCGGCCGCGCCCCATCCGCGCACGTTGCCCGCGAGGGCCAGGGTCGTGTACGCGCCGGTGTAGACGCCGTCCTCGTTCAGGTGGCCCACGTTGATCTGGACGGACGCGTGGTCCTTGGCGGTGATGAGCTTGTTGGTCCACGAGCTGGGGACGAGGGGGGGAGGGGGAGGGGGGTCGGTGGTTCAGCGCGGTTGCGGCTCACGGGGCCGCCGCCACCCCCACAGTGTGCTTGCGAGGGCGGCACGATGTCGCCGGGCGACGGATGAGACCGCGATGCACGGGATCGGCGCCGCGCGCGCGCGCCGCCGCGCGGCGCGGCGGCGCGCGCGTCCCGGGGCCGCCGCGCCCCCGATCGGTGGCCGACGCCGGGCGGCCAGCGCCGCAGACGACGCGCGGGACGCCTGGACGGCCTGGCAGCCGCCCGCGCCGTGGCCGCCGCGGCGCGCGGCGTTCGCGCGCGCCGGCCGGGGCGCCCGCCACCACCCTACGCCCTCCGCACGGCCGCGCGCGGGTCACGGCCGCCCCGATGGGGGGGCGCGAGCCCGCGAGACGCCCTCGCGCCTCGGCGCCGCGCCGCGGCGGCCGCCCCTGCCCCGCCCCCCTCCTCCCCGCCCCGATCGCGCACCACTTGCGCGGGATGTACAGGTCGACGACCTCGCCCTCGTCGTTGATCATGGCGGCGGGCGGTGTTGTAAGGGAGGAGGGGCGCGGGGTGTGAGCCGGCAGACGCTCGACGCGCCCCCACTCCCGCCGGCCCCGCGCCGCGCGCCGCGCCTAGCACCGCGCGCGCCGGTCGCCACTCGCTCTCGCTCGGTCACAAGCTCCCCGCGCGGCGTTCTTCCGCCCCAATGGCGTCCCCCGACGCCGCCCCATCCGCGCTCCCCGGCGCCACCGTCGTCGCCGGCTGCTATGAGCGCTTCCTGTTTGGCTTTGACGTGACCGCGACCGAGACGGTGAGGAGGAGGAGGGAGAGGTGGGGCAGGGGCGGCAAGGGACCCGGCCAGCCGTCGCCGCCCGACGCGGAACGCCCTCTGTCTCCTCTCTAGGCCTCTGCCACCATGCGCCGCTCCTTCTACCTCCCCGTCCACGCCGGCCCCGTCAAGTGCGTGGCGGCGGCGGCCCCCTTTGTGGCGACGGGCGGCGCGGACGACACCATTCACCTTTTTGACGTCGCGGCCCACGCCGACCTCGGGTTCCTCATGTCCCCCGGCGACGGCGCGGTCACCGCGATCGCGATGTACGCGCCCCGGGGCGACGACGGGGCCCCGGGGCGGCCGACGCACCTGCTCTCCGGCGCGGCCGACGGCGGCGTCACGGTCTGGTCGGCCGGCGCCGACTGGGCCGCCCTGAAAACGCTCGCCGACCACGCCAAGCCCATCACGGGCGTCACGGTGCACGATTCCGGGCGCGTGTTCCTGAGCGCGGACGGCGGCGGGGGGTTGAGGCTCTGGTCGCTCGTCAAGGGCAAGGCCCAGTTCAAGACCCGGCTCCCGGCCCCCGCCGACGCGCTCGCGTTCGGCCCGCCTCCTTGCGGCGATGCGTACGCGCTGGTGGCCGGCGCGGGCGTGGGCGTGCGGTCGGTCGCCGGCGGCGACGGCGGGAGCGGCGGGACCGATTTCGTTGCCCCCGCCCGCCAGGCCTGCCTCGCCTGGGTCGCGCCCCACGTCCTCGCCACCGGTGGCGACGACGGCGCGGTGAGCCTCTGGGACGACCGGGTTGGGGGGGGGGCGGTGGCCAGGGTCGAGCGCGCGCACGGCGCGCGCGTCAAGGGCGTCGCCGCCCTCGCCGGCACCGCGGCCGCGGCCGGGTTTGCCGCGGACGCGGCGCTGATCACCTCGGCCGCGGCGGACGGGTCGGTGCGGCTCTGGGACCTTCGGGCGACGGGCGCCGTGGCCGCCGCCGCCCCCACCCCGCTCGCGTCCGTCTCCGCGTCCGGCGCCCGCATCACCTGCGTCGCCGTCGTGGACGCCGTCGCGCCGTCGCGCGCGGGGGCCAAGCTGACGCCGCAGCAGAAGTCGAGGCGCGCCAAGCGCGAGGCGGCGTCGGCGGGCGAGGGGGCGGGGGCGGCGTCCGCCACTGAGCCCGCCCCTGCCCCGACCCCTGGCAGCCGCCCCGCGGTCAAGATCCCCAACGCCAAATCTCGGCGCAAGCAGTTGCGGACGCAGGTGCTGGCCGAGGCCAAGGCGGCGCGGAAAGCGGGCGGCGGCGGCGGCCTGCCCGGGCCGCCCGCCACGGCCCCTGGCGCCTCCCCGCCGACCACCGGCGCGCGCGGCAAGTTCGCCGGCGGCAAGGACAAAAAGCGGGCGGTCCAGGGGGGGGGCGTGGGCAAGAAGAAGGGAAAACAGGGGAAGACGGGAAAGGGGGCAAAGGAGGGGGCAGGGGCGGCAAAGGCGGCCGCCGCCGACGCGTGAGGCGTGCAACAGAGACGCTAGCCCTGTCCAACCCGCCCCAATCACTCCCGGTGCGGGCGCAGCGGCGCGTCGGGTCGCCGCCGCGGCGGCAGGCGGTACGGGTCGAGCCGCGGCCCGCCGCCCGCTCCGTCCGCCAACAACCTGCCCCCCGCCAGCGACACCACGCTGTAGCTAGCCGCCGCGCCGGACGCGGCCAGGGCGGCGATGAAGGCGGCGGCGACCGACGCCGCGGCGAGGAGGGCGAGGAGGGCGAAGAGGGCGGCCGAGAGGAACGACGCGCGGTAGGACGCAACGAGGCCGGGCAGCGACGCCGCGAAGATGAACACGCTCCCCAGGGCGCCCATGGAGAAGTTGACGACGGCGGTGAGGACGAGTTGGACGATGAGCATCTGGGGAGGGCAGGGGAGAGAGGCAGCGGGTGGCGGGTCGTTTGTTTTTTTGTTTTTGTTTGCCCCGCCTTCCCTCTCTTCCCCGCGCCCCCAACCGCCCCCACCACCCACCACCGGGTGGTTGTTTTCGTCCCGGGAGCGCAGCGCGCGCCCCAGCGCGTCCCAGAAGGTTTGGCGGCGGCCGAAAACTTTGCCCGCCTCAAACGCTGACCGGTAGAGCGACCGCGCCTCGCGCACGCCCGCCTCGGACCAGAGGCCGAGCTGGGATTTGGCATCGGCCAGGCGGGCGTTGGTCTGGAGGGAGAGGGAGAATGGGGTGGCAAGGCTCGCCGGCTGCGCTCGCGCTCGTCCCCCTTTCTCCCTTCCTTCTCACCTCCTGCAGCCGCGCGTCCGCCTCGCGCTCAAACGCGGCCACCCGGGCCCGCGCCTGCCGCACGCGCGCGCGTGTCTCCGAATCCTTGAACCGCCAAAACCAGGGCGTCGCCGCGTCGGCCTCGAGCCGCGCCCGCGCCGCCGCGCGCTCGGTGGCCGCCACCTCCGAGGCGGCGGCCGAAGCGCGCTTGAGGCCGCTCTTGTAGGCGGCGAGGGCGGCGGGCGTGATCGCGATGGGGGCCGGGACGGCACCGAAGGCCAGGAGCAGGCCGATGAGCCACAGACTCAGGCCGGCCGCCACGCGCGGGCGCGCGCGTAGAGCGGCGAGCGCGCCGCCCTGGCGGCGGGCGAGGGGGGCGCGCATGGCAGCGAGTGTGGCCAGCGAGCGCGGCCACACCGCGAGCGGCCGGCGATGGAAGGCGACCGCGCGCTGCCGCGTGCGCCCCGGCCCCATCTCTCGCCCGGCGAGTGGGACACGACGCAGCGCTCGGCGGGGATCAGCCGTTCAGGGCGGCGCAAGATCAATTGGAAGCGGAGGTCCGGCGGGGGCGGCGCGGGCGCGGACAGGGCCGACCCGCATAGGAGCCCCCGCGCGTCGGCACGCGCGCGCGCGGGCAAGCGCAAACGGTCTTCCATCATCGTCGCCAATGACGATCCTCGCCGAATCGAGGCGCGCACGGAAGCGGACGTCGCTCCGCCTGCCCCAACCGCCGCGCCAACGACGCCGACCGCGACGCCAGCCGCCTCGGCGCCCGCGCCTGCGCCCGGCACGCCGTGCACGCCGACCGAGAGTGTTGACCTGGCGTTGGGCACGAGCTGGGGTGGGGCGGAAGGGCTGGAAAACGACCAACCGCCGCCCCCTGACTCGCGCTCGCCGTCGCCGCCACCGCCGCCCCCCCACCCTCTTCTTTCCGGCGCCGCCGCCCGCCGCGCCGCGCGTGGCGTGCTCGACCGGTCGGTGTGGTGGCGGCGGGGGGTGTGGGTCGACCCGGGGGCGGCGCGGCGGCTGGCCGAGTCGCGGTCGCCCGAGTCGGAGGCGGCGGAGTCCGAGGCGACGCCCGAGGCGTCGAGCGGTGGCGATGAGCCAGTCGCCGCTGAGCTGGCCGCGCTCGAGCCGGCCGTCGCTTCCGCCCTCCCTTCGGAGCCGGAGCCGCCTGCGACGCCGCCCGCGACGCGCCGGCGCCCGCCCTGGCTCGCGCCCGACGAGCCCTCGTCCTACACCCTGGTGCCCGCCGCACCGCGCACGGCGGGCGGCCGCCGCCCCAAGGCCGACCCGTCCGCGTGGGGCTGCCTCTTCCCGCCGGAAGCCGCGCCCTACCCGCCGCCGCCGACCCTGGACTCGGGCGCGCTGGTGCTCGCCAAGAAAGGGAATGGTCGGGCAGGTCATTTGGCGGGCGGCCCTTCACACAAAAAGCGCGCGCGCGTCCTCCGCGACGGAGCGCTCACGCTCGCCCTGTACGGCCCCTCGGAAGCGTTCGTCTGGCAGACGCGTGCCGCCCACTTCACCGCCACCATGCGCGGCGTGCTCGGCGACCGGCGCCCCGTGCGCGGCGCGTGGCGGGGTTCGGTGCTCGACTCCGTCGTCGGCGTCTTCCTCACGCAAAATGTGTCCGACTTTCTCTCCTCCAAGGCCTACATGCAGCTCGCCGCGCGCTGGCCGGGAGGCGCGCGCGGGGCGGGCGTGCGGGCCGAGTGGGGCGGGGGAGGAGGGGTGTCCGGGCTGCTCGGCACCGGGCGCGAGTGCAGCTGCGAGCCGGCCGGCGGCCCGCCGCCGCCCGTCTGCGCCGAGTGCGGCGGCCACCCCGGTAACCCGGCCCCGCTCGCCGGCCGCGACCTGCCGGCGTGGCGCGGGCGGCGCCGCTCGCGCGCGCGCGCGCCCGCCGCGGCGCCCGCGCTCGCGGGGGCGCCCAGGCTGGAGGCGTCCGCCGGCGCCGGCGACCCCCTCCCGAACTACGACGCGCCGGGCCTGCCGCCCGCGGGGCCGGAGGAGGACGGCGCCCTTGACCACATCGACTGGCCTGCGCTCGCCGCCGCCCCCGCGTCCGCCGTCGCGGACGCCATCCGCTGCCGCGGCCTGCACCACCTCATCGCGGGCCGCTTGCAGGGACTGCTGCGGTGGGTGGCGACCGTCGGGCCGGGGTTTGCCGCGGCCGACGCGTGGGTGGCCGACCAGCAAGCCGCGGCCGCGCGCGCGGCGGCGGCGGCCGCGGTGCGCGCGGGCGCCGCGCGCGCGGCGCTTGAACGGGCGCGGGAGGGTCGTGGCGGGGACGAGGAATGGCTGCCGAGCCCGCCGACGCCGACCCAGCCGACGCCGACGGCCGCGCCCCAGCCGCCGCCACCCACCCCACCCCCACCCTCCCCACCCCCCCGCCACCCCTACTCCATGGAGTGGCTGCGCGGCCTACCCCCCGAAGCGGTGAGGTCGTACCTCATGGCCGTCGACGGCATCGGCCGCAAGTCGGCCGCGTGCGTCACCCTGCTCGCCCTGCGCGGGCGCGACTTTCCGGTGGATACAAACGTGGGGCGCATCTGTGCGAGGCTCGGGTGGGTGCCGTTGGAGAGCGAGCACGCTCTCGAGTCGCTCGACGAGTACGCACCCGAACCCGAAGTGCACCGCTTCCTCCACGCCCGCCTCATGCACTTTCACCCTGACGCCCTGCACGAGCTGCACTACCACATGATCACGCTCGGCAAAGTTTTTTGCTCCAAGCGCGCGCCCAACTGCTGCGCGTGCCCGCTGCGGCCGACGTGCGAGTATGCTCGCGCGGACGGGGCGCGGGCGACGCCACAGGGAATGGGCAGTGCTGGGTCGGTCGCTCCCTCGCCTGCGACTGCGCCTGTTGCGGCAGAGGGCGCTGTGCCGACCGCAACCGCCCCCACGACCCCGCCCTCTGACCTCCTGTCCCTGGCCAAGACCCGCCTCGCCACCCTGCGCACGCCCGCCGGCGCCCTGGCCGAAGTCGCCCGCCTGCACGCCGCGGGCGACCGCATGCAGGAGACGGCCGACGGCGCGTGTGGCGAGGCCGCCGTGGCCGCGACGCCCGTCGCCGCGGCGGCGCGGCTCGTGGAGAGGGCGGCGGCTGTCCTGGATGCGCAAGATATGTTGGCATCTGACGCCCCTGCCACTGTCAAAGCAGCTGCCCTGCGGGCGCGCTATCTAGCCATCTCCGTCGCCATCCACCCCGACAAGTGTGCCGTGCCCGGCGCCGACCGCGCCTTCGCCGCCCTGCAAGAAGCGCACCGCGTGCTGGTCGACCACGTGCGGCCCGAGCTGGAGGATGAGGGAGAGGGTGAGGGAGAGGGCGATGACGGCGAGGGCGCCGCGTTTCCCGACGCGCGCGGCCGCGCGCGGCGCGTCGCTTATCGCCTGCCCGACCACCTCACCGCGTCCCTCATCGCGCCCGCGCTGCTGGCACAGCACGCTTTGTGCCGGGACGCGCCGTTCCTGGTGCTGCCACTGCCGGGCGGGGCGGGGAGGGCCACAGGGGAGGGCGCCGGTGCCGCGCCGCCCACCTGGCGCGCGCCGCGCGGCTGCGAGAGCGTCTACCCGATCGCGCTGGAGAATAGCGGCGACGACGACGACTTCGTGCCGACGCCGCCGGCGGCCCGGACGGGCCCTGCGCCGCCGCGCGCGGCCGGCGACGACCCACCACCACCCCACCACCGCCCTCCCACCCGCCTCGCCCTCCTCGTCCCCGTGCGCACCGCCATGTGCGGTCGCTTCCCCCTGGCGGGAACCTACTTTCAAACGAACGAGTACTTTCTCGACCGGTCGAGTTTGAGGGCGCCGCTGCGGATGAGCGTCGCCGCCGTCGGCGCCCTCCCCCCCGTCCCCGCCCATTTTGGCCTGTCCGTCGTCGCCGTGTGCCGCGGCATGCGCCGGGCCCAGGTGGCGGCCCTGTTCACGCGGTCGGCGCTGTGCGTGCGGAGTTATGAGCCGGCGAGCGGCGCGCCGGCGTCGTTGCCAGAGTGGCTCCTTTCGTCGCCGGCGCCCAAGCAGAAGCCCGTGCCGTGGCCGCCGCCGGCACCTCCTCCGCCGCGGCCGGCGGCCGGCTTCTTCAGGCCGGCGCGGGCGGCGTGGCATCCCCCGCTCGCGCTGCCGGCGCGGCGCGCGTGGCGGCGGCGCGCGGGCGACCCGCCGCTAGGGTGGCATCCACCTCTCGCCCTGATCGACGCTCGTTTCATGAAACAGACGCCCAAGCTAAAGCAGCAGCAGGCGCCGCACCCGCTTCCCGACGGTAAGCGGACGCGCGTCGCCACGTTTGCCCCGATCGCCGCAGCCCTGAAGTGCGGCCGCTGCAAGCACTGTCTCTTCCCCGACATGCGCCAAGCGTGCCTCGTGGCCCGCGCCAACGCGGTCGCGGCCGCGGCCGAGGCCGAGGCCGCGGCATTTTTTCATTCGCCGTGACTCGCCGCGGCGGCGCAAGGGCGAGCCCATTCGGCCGCCCTTTGCGCCGCGCCGCACGAGTCGCGACACCTTCATTTCTTTTCGAGAGGCGGGCGGGCGGGGCCGCGCGGCACCCTCTGTCTAATGAGAGCAGGGTGCCGCGCGGCGACCCGCGCCGCCCGCCGCGATCCCCACCCCCGTCCCTAGAGCGTGCGCACGCACGCTTTCAATCACACGATGAGAATCATGCTGATCACGCGCTCCCCGCGAGCCACCAATGAACACAAACCGTTTCCTCGTGTGGCGCCCCACGCGCCCCAAAAATGTCAGGCGCTCGCGTCGCTCGCGCCGCCGTCGTCACCCAAAAATCGGTCCAGGTCACGCGCCGCGCGCGCGGCGTCGGGCGGGGGCGGCTCGTCGTCGGGCAGGCCGCCCGCGGCCCGCAGCGCGGGGCCCAGCGCTGCGAGCGTCGCCGCGCCACCCGCCGCGCGGTGCGCCAGCCCCGGCACGCGCGCACCGGGCGCCGCGCCCGCGAGAGCGCGCGTGCACGCGGCGCCCGCGAGCAGGCCCCACAGGGAGCGTGTGACGGCGCGCGTGACGCGGGGGTCGGCAAGGGCGGCGACGACGGAGAGGGCAGAGCGCGCGGCCGTCTCGAGCAATGCCGCCGCTTCGCCGCTGGCCGTCGCCGCGTCGGTCGCCGTGGCAGCATCCGCCGCGACTGCTGCCGCCGCGGCATCGACCGCGCGCGCGAGCGGCGTGCGCAGCGCCGGCGCAAGCGCCGCGGCGGCCGCCTCGATCAACGCGTCCAGCCGCCTCCCTGCATCCGCTTTGGCCACCCGCAGCGCGTCGCCCAACGCCATTGCGCGCGTGGGCGACGCGGGAGGGCGTGAGGGGTCGGCCGGGGGCGCCGCGCCGCGCGGCGCCGCGCCCCACCAGTGCACCGGCACCGCGCTCCGCAGCGTCGCGGCCAGGCCGTCGACGCGCTTGCCCATCTCGCGCAAGTCGCTCATGGACGCCAGAGCGACGGGGGCGAGGGGCTCGTGCGGGCGCGCGCGCACGGCGAGCCGCGCGGCGGCCGACCGCGGCGCGAGCGACGCCGACGCGGCGGCGTCGAGCGCGGCCGCGTGGGCTGCGACGCCGGTGGCCAGGGCGCCTTCCAGGGAGGCCGCGTAGGCGGGGTGGGCGGCGGCGAGGGACGCCCAGTCGTCGGCGAGGGCGAGCAGGGCGGCAAAGAGGTCGCCGAGCGACGCGCGGAAGCGGGCGCCCCCGGCCGGGTGCGGCAGCGGCCCGTCGGCCGCCAGCGCGCGCGCGGGCCACACGGCCAGCTTGGCGCCCGCGCCGGCGAGCCAGGCCGCGACCGGCGCGGCAAACGGCGGCGGCGCGCCGCCGCCGCCCGCGAGCGTCCGCGCGGGGCCGGGCGCGTGCGGCCGAGCCGCCGCCGCAAGCGCGTGGGTGGCGACGACGAGGCGGACGTGGCCGGCGTCGACGGCAGGCTTGCGGGCGAGGAACGCGGCGACGTCCGCGGTCAGCCGCGCGCAGTAGACGCGCGCCGCCTCGCGCGGCAGCGCCGCGGCGGCGGCGGGAGGCAGCCCGGCCGCCAGCGTCTCGGCGTCGTCCCGGACGTCGCCCGCGGCGGCGGCCGCGACTTCGGCGAGGCCCGACGCGCCGCCTGCGGCGGCCGACGCGAGCGCCCTGTACCGGGCCGCCGCGCCGTCGGCGGCCAGGCCGGCGACGACGGCTTCCAACGCAGCGTCTCCAGCCGTCCCGGTCAGCGTGGACAGCAGCGCCCCCGCCGCGGCCACCGCGTCTGCGCGCGCCGCGCGGCTCCCGCCTGCGCCGTGCCGCCCGCGCACCGCATCCTCCGCCGCCGCCATGGCGCGCGGTGCAGCGACGGCGAGCGCGCGCTCCAGGCCCGGGGGCGGCGGGCGCGCGCCGTCGGCGCGCAAGCACGCGAGCGCCGGCGCGAGCGCGGCCTCCGCGGCGGCCAGCCACGCCGCGTCGGGCGTCACCCGCTTCGCAGCACGCGCCAGAAAGGCGACGCCGGGCGTGGGGTCGGCCGAGGGGCCCGCGGCGTCGGCGAGGCGGGCGAGGAGCCAGAGCCAGGCGAGCGGCTCGCCGCGTGTCGCAGGGGCGGCGGCCGCCAGGGCGGCTGCGGCAGCAGCGGCTGCCGGCGGTGATGGTGGCCGCGGCTGACGGGGAGGCGAGAGCGCCGCGGGAATCGAGTCGCCGTCGGCGTCGGGCCGCCGCGCGCGCCTCGACGACAGCGCTTTCAGCGCCGACCGCAACCCCGCGCCCCCGGCCGACGACACCGCTTTGACCGGAGACGGACGGCGCAGGGGCGACCCGTCGCCGCGCGGGCGGGAGGACGCGGTGTCGAGCAGGGCGGCGGCCTTGACGGGGGAGCCGCCGCCGCCGGGGCCTGCGGTCGACCGCGACGACCCCGTGGAAGCCGCCGGCTCGCCATAACCTGTGCCTGTCAGGCAGAGCGCGCGGCGAAGGGCGGCGTGCGAGTCGGCGGCGAGGAAGGCGGCCGCAGCGCCGGTCCAGGCGGTCGCGGTCGCGGCGGGCGCTGCCGCGTCGACTGCACGCGCTGCTGCGTCGAAGGAGGCGAGGCGCTGACGAAGAGAGAGGGCTTGTGGTGTTGGCGGGCGGCCGAGACGCGCGCGCGGCATTGCGCGCCCGCGCCCTCCTCCGCCAGCCTCCCAAGGCCTCCCTCCCTCCCTTGTCGAGGCGACAAGAGATTTGCGGGACCCCGCACCTCGTGCAGCGGCATGCGCGCGACCCGGCGAGTGTGTGGCGTCATCGCATTGAGCAAACGCGAGAGGGAGCCGCCGTCGGACAAGGATGGCGGTCCCCTATCGGCATGGCAGGTGTCGGCCACCACCACGCTGAGCGTGGGGCGGCGGGGCGGCGGCATGGTGGCCCGCGGTGTGAGGGCGTGTGCGCGCAGCTGCGCGGTCACTCCTTCCGCCCAGCGCCCACCGCGGGCCGCGCCCGACCGACACGCCGCGACACCGGCCGCGCTTCCGCTCCCCGAGATGGCGTCCCCCGCGGCGCCCGTGTCGCCTGCGGCCGCGCGCTTCAACGCGGCCGCGCCCGCGGTCAAGCGCATCATGCGGGTGAGCGAGAGGAGGGCTTATCGTGCTGTCCGTGGGCGGCGGGAGGGCGCCCTGCGGGCGCCGGCCGCGCGCGCGACGGGTCAACATCCGCGCGGCGCCCATCCGACGCTTTCCCCACCGCTCTCTTTCTCTTAGGAGCTGAAGGAGTTTGAGAAAGAAGCAGGCGGCCCCGACGTCGTGGCCGAGGCCATGGAGGACGACATCTTTCAATGGTTTTTCGCGGTCGCCGGCGCGCCCGGCTCCGAGTTTGAAGGAGGGATTTTCATGGGCCGCGTCACGCTCCCGCCCGAGTATCCCCTGCGCCCCCCTTCCTTTATCATGCTCACACCGTCTGGCCGCTTCGAGACGGGCGTCAAAATCTGTCTCTCGATCTCCGCGTTCCACGAGGCGGACGGCCTGTGGTCCCCCTCCTGGTCTGTGCGCACCGCGTTGGTCGCCCTGATTCCTTTCATGACGACGGACGGCGGCGGCGCCATCGGCGCGCTCGACTGGTCGCCCGAGGAGCGGCGCGCGCTGGCGGCCGCGTCGGCGGCCGCGCCGCCGCCGGCGGGGGGTGGAGACCGGCAGGCGATCGTGGACCGGTTGCACGCCACGCTGCTGGCGCGCGTGCGGGCGGCCAAGGCGGCGGCCGAGGCGTCGGGCAGCGGCGAGGGGGTGGTGGGCCGCGAGGCGGCGCCCGCTGAGGCGCCCGCCGCCGAGCCCGAGGCCGCGCCCGAGGCCGCGCCCGAGGCCGCGCCCGAGTCCGAGCTGCGCCAGCGGGCCGCCGCGCCGGCGGCAGCGCCCTCAACCGCGCCCGCGCCCCCCTCGCCTGCTCGCGCCGCCCCCCCTCCCTCCGCCTGGGAAGACTCGCTCCTCACCGTCCTGGCCGCTCTCCTTGTCGCCGCCATCTGCGGCGTGCTGGCCCGGGGCGCCCTGCGCGCGGCGTCGGCGCGGCCGGGCGGGCTGTGAGCGCGTGTTTGATTGCCCCCTCATGTTGCACCCCCCCACCCACTGCACCACCCCACCCCCCATGCCACTGTAACGCTGCCCCCGCACCCGCACCCCCGGCCGCGCGGCGGGTCACCCGGCCGCCTCGGACCAGAGCCACCACCCCTGCTCCCGCAGCGCGGCCGCCAGCTCTCCGTCGCCCGGCGCCGGCGATGCAGTGAGAGGACGGTCAGCGGACACGCTGCCGATCCCGCCCGCCGCGGCGCCCGCAAACGCGGCGCGCGCCGCGGCGTCGTCGCCGTCCCACTCCGCGCGGCGGTGCGCGCCCAGAATGCGCAGGCCCGTGCGCTCCACCTCGGGCGACGCCAGTCGCCGCCAGTACCTGAATCGATCCAGGGCGGCGGCCGCGTCGGGGGCCGCGAGGGCGGCGTCGAAAGCGGTCGCCGCGGCGTGCCCGCGCACGCGTGGCCACCCGCCCGGCGGCTCCGCGGGGTCGCGCCCGCCCGCGCGCCACAGCTTGCGCTCGAGCGCATACCGGAGAAAGGGGAGGCCGACGCGCAGGGCGCGAGGAGGGAGTGGGGGGGCGGCGTCATCGCTCGCGTCGCCGGTCGACACCCCGCCGCGCGACCCGCAGTCCCACACGACCACCGTCCAGCCGCCCACGGCGGCACTGACGAGTCCCGCGTCGGCTGCCAAAAGAACGTCGCCCCAGCGCCCTTGCTCGACCGCGGTCGACGGCAGCCGCGCAAACGAGAACGGCGCTCCCACCGCCCGCAGCGTGGGCACCGCCTGCAGGCCGTTGGTCAGGTTGACGAAATGCGCGATCGACGGATGGGCGAGGGGGGATGGAGTGGAGGGGGAGAGGCGGCAGGCATGCGCCGAGGCGCGGCGCGGCGCGGCGCGGCGCCCGGCGCGCCGCATCGGGCGCGCCAGCGGCGGCGGCCGCGGAAAATGCGTCGGCACGGGGCGGGCGGGGGAGACTGCGGCAGCCCCGCCACACAACGCCACACACGACGCTCGTGCCTCCACCGCCCACCACCGCCCCACCTCACTTGAGCCCCGCGTACAGCCCGTCCACCACCCCCTGGTACCGCTTCTGCAGCTGGGGCCGCTTCAGCTTGAACGTGGGGGTCAGGGTGTCGTCCTCCACCGAAAAGTGGTTCGCGTCGAGGTGGATCGCTTTGACCCGTTCAAACCCTTTGAGCTTGCCCTCGGTGCCGACGGCCGCGAGCGCGTCCAGGATGTGCTTGATCACGTCGGGGCGGGTGATGAGGGTGTCGAGCGGGGCCTCGGCCGCGTCGGCGACGCCCGCGGGCGCGAGCGAGCGCCGCAGCGACGCCTCAGCGGGGACGACGACCGCGACGAGGCACGACTCGTACGAGTTGCCGTAGACCCAGACCTAGAGGCAAGAGGGGGAGGGAGGGGGAGGGCGGGTGTCGAGAGCTGTCCTGGCGCGCGCCCTTTTTCCCTCTGCCGCCCATCCCCGTCCTTCTCTTGCCTGCTCGACGAGGGGGCACTTTTTGTAGATGGCCTCCACCTTCTCCACCGCGATGTACTCGCCTAGGGGGTGAGGGGGAGAGGAGCGGGCGTGAGGAACGGCGTCGCGCGCGCGCGCGCGCGCGCCAGCCCACACCCCCCCCCACCCCCCCCCCCCCCCCCCCCCCCACACACCCCCCCGGGCGAAGAGGTAATATATTTGTTTAGGGGACACCCAGGGGGGGCCCCCCCCCGCGCGGCACAC
>Ga0315278_10002470_pt1 | contig 16451 bp, 11 predicted proteins | sample YL17G06_0_MG_FD_203880 | JGI IMG/M metagenome (GOLD analysis project Ga0315278, IMG submission 203880) | Sediment microbial communities from Yellowstone Lake, YNP, Wyoming, USA - YL17G06_0 | ecosystem: Environmental > Aquatic > Freshwater > Lake > Sediment | place: USA: Wyoming | collected... | reverse complement strand
GCAAGGCGGAGTCCCCGAAAACCACTGCTCACGACAAAGAGATTTTCCTATAATTTTCAGAGGTCTGTATAATCCCCTGCACAGCGGTAAATTATGCAGTGCAGCAGGGCATTGCTCGTCGAAAAACGATGCTTTTAAGGTGTTACTATGGTTTTGGCTGTTTATAAAACTCTAACCGGCTACGGATATGACTTGCTAAATCATTGTTACCGGCGGTTAAGGCCAGTTGCAGGGCCTGTTGAGCGGTTGCTGCCGCTTTATCAAATTTTCCTGCGGCGGCATAGGCCGAAGCTAAAGTGTCGAGGGTAGCAGCATCGCTGTGTTTTGTCAGATTGACTGCCCGCTCTGCAAAGACAAAAGCATCATTTATGTTCCCCATATTCGGGTCGGGATGCGTTACGAGGATATTTGCAATGTTATTCAGGGCCGGCAGATAATCGGGGTTGATTTGAAGTGCGAGACGATAATGTTTGACTGCCTGAGGGAATTTACCCTGCGATTCAAGAGCATAGGCGAGATTATTGTGCGTCTCGGCAGAATCAGGCTGAATTTTCAAGACTTCGGTGAAGTTATCTATTGCTTCGTTGAGTTTACCCTGCGAAGCGAGAATGACGCCGAGATTGCTGCGAGCATTGATTAAATCAGGCTGAATTTTTAGTGCATCAGTGTAATGTTCGGACGCCTCGTTGAGTTTACCCTGAAGCTGGAGAGCAACGGCGAGATTGTAGTGTATTTCAGCATTTTGAGGCTCTATGCTCAAGGCACGGTAATAGTAATCGACGGCATCATTGAACCTGCCCTGCGACTGTAATGCAAGGGCAAGGTACTCATACGAAGCGGCATTTTGCGGATTAAGCTGGACAGCTTTTTGGTAATATTCAATTGCATCGGGGATTTTTCCGAGCATAAAAGCTGCGACGCCGAGGTCTTTATAAAGCGGTGCGTTTTCAGGAGCTGTTTCGAGGGCTTTTTTGTAATGCGATTCCGCTTCTTCAAATTTGTTTTGTTTAGCTAATAATAAACCTAAATTGTGGTGAGCTTCTGCGTAATCGCTCTTTAGGTCGATTGCTTTGAAGTATGCGATTATTGCATCATCGGTTTGGCCTCGCTTGCTGAGTGAACCACCCAGCGAATAATATAGTTCAGCTTCGTAGTTGATATGTTTTTCTGAATAAAAAGGCCCCGAAATACTGCAAAGGCAGGCTACGCCGAGACAAAAAAATGCAATTGTTGTTGTATTGCGCCATTGTTTTGCGGTGATTACCTGGATTATTTTCGTCAGAGCGGCGCCGGCAAGAATGCACATAGGGACAATGAGCGGCAGGCGGTAACGCGCTTCGATATGCGTCAGGATAATCGAGGCAGGATAGAGAATGCAAAAAAGTGTCACCGCAAGAGGTGTTTGCCTTCGGCAGTAGAATAAGCCGAGAATTGAAAGCGGCAGTAATATACCAAAAGGAAAGCCAAAGCCGTCAATTTTCCATACGAGCAAATCAAGGAGTTTCGACCATTTTGAAAACAAGTAAATGTCTATATTTCCCGGGACTTCCCTTGAGCAGATAAATTCCGTGGTTTTATGAAGGAGGCCTTTAAGAAAACTGAGGGGTTGATTATGTATATAATTAAAAGTTTTTTTGTAAAAATAAAACTGCTGCTGCCGCCAGGAGTGTAAGCCTGATTTGGCGGGCAGGTCGATGATTTCCTGCCATTTCAGGCCCGGTCTTATGCTTGCCGCATCAAAATCAGGGTTGTTTCCGATGTAGAAATTTACGCCGCCGGTATGGGGTAGGATACTAAAAGAGCCTGTAACGCGATGGTTCAGGACGGCGATGGGCAGGGCGGCGGTCAGGAAGCCTGCCATAATACCAACGGCAAGCGTCAATCTGCCTTTTTGGACGTCCGGATTTTTTCTACATAAGAGCCAAACGAAAACGCCGAGTAAAAAAGGGAGGAAATTTGGTCGAGTTGCGATACTTAAAGCGGCACATACTCCGAAGGCGAAATATAAAAACAGATTTTTGCCTGTTGTGATTTTGAGAAGTATTAGAAGCAGCAGGGCGGTCCAAAAAAGAGCGAGGCCTTCGGTGAGCAGCTCGGTCTCGAAGAAAATCACGGGGCCGTAAATAGCCAATATGCAGCCTGCGATGATGCCTGCGGTTTGGCCATATAATTTTTTGCCCAAATGATAAGTCAGCACACAAGTTACACAGCCGAGCAAGGCCTGAATGAGTTTGGCACAAAGAATCGAGGAATTACAGAAGAAATATACGGCTGAGAGGAAAAATGGATAAAAACTTTGCTGCCAGAAGAATTCAGAGGTTATAGGTTTTCCTTCGGCCAATTGCCTTGCTAACAGGTCGTAACTCTGGGAGTCTACAATTGGAGTGTAGAACGTGGGATTGCGGCTGCTTTCATAGAGGTATAGTCCTCTTACAGATGCCGCCAGCAAAAAGATTATCAGCCAGACGGGAATATTTGGAAGACGGCCGGATGTTTGCGTAACGGTATTATTCATATATTTGTAATATTATCATCAAACATCTTTTGGCACAACGGGACATCTTCGATTATTCGCTCGTTTTATGGCTGGATGTGTAGGGTAAGGCGGGATAAATAAAAAGGGCTGAAGGAAAATACTTTCAGCCCTTTTGGGTTAAATTTTGCTGTGTTATTTAGAAGGACGCTGGTCGTGAGGAACAGTAACGATTGCGCTGCTTTCTGCGGTGTTGCCGAAATCGTCAACGGCCCTGTAAGTTATGGTGTAAACTCTACTGCCAGCATTGCCGGAACGACAGGCACGCAAGTAAATAGAGCCGCCGTCTATACGGATGTCGGCTGGTGCGGCACCGGGCTCGCTGACTTGTATATCTACCAGCGACACCGTTGGGTCGAGGTCGCACAAATCAGACACGGTCCAGGTCGGTGTAATCTTTACCATTGCTTTATTAGCAGGCCAAAGGATTGTCGGCGTAACTGATAAATTAAATAGCGGCGGGGTGGTATCCTGAACAATTACTGTTACCTCGTTGCTGTCGGATGCGCCAAACTCGCCTGTTACCTCCAAGATAATAGTGTGTCTGCCCAAAGGCAGATTGCAGTCTAAGGTTTGGCCGCTGCCGAGAAGAACATTGGCATTCGGGTCACAGGGGTCGATTTGTTCGAACCAGTTGAATGAAACTATATCATCATTTGTTCCCGGCGTAGAATCCTCATCGCTGGAATTAGAGCCATCTAAATGCACCTTCGCTCCCCAAGGCACTTTAGCTTCAATGGTCTGGTCGGGGCCTGCATCGGCGATGGGGATGTGATTAAATTCATAGGGGCCCATATCGATTCTGCCATCGATGATGCGAGGCAGGCCGTCCAAGTCTGTTTCATTCGGTTCGGGGACATAATTGGGGTCGCCTGTGTTTATACAGGGCGAGGCTTCCAATAAATGATAATCGCTGTTGACCCAGACATCATCGTTGGCATCGGCAGGCGTATTGTTCGGGTCGCTCCAGTAACCAAAGTCAACAAGGCACGGGTCGGCGTCGATGTTGCCGGGACCATAGTTAACGGTGCCCGATACATAATCATCCCGCTTACCGATACTGTCTTTACCACCCTGTAAATCGCTGAAATTTACCGAAAGCAAGTCAAGACTCCCACTAAGTAAATATATTTCCGGCCCGCTTGAGGCTTCATTTGCCCATAAAATACAGTTTTTCACCACGAACTGGTTACCAGGGTTCAGCGAACAAAGGATTCCGCCGCCATATCCTGCTGTCTTATTTTTAATAATGGAGCAGTTAACGATACGACTCTCAAGATACCTCGACAATTTTATTCCGCCGCCGCCATAAGTTGGAGACGGGATGCTGTCAGTGCTTCTCAGATTTATATTGCCGGCAATAATGCAGTTAACAATCTCTGCCGTACCACCCTCATATCCGCTTCCAGATATACCACCACCCTGACTGTAAAAGGCATTGTTGCCGATTATAGTGGAATCGGCAATTTTCATTGGCCCATACCAGTAGATTCCACCGCTCAACATAGCGAAATTATCATTTATAGAACACCGTGCAACATCAAGAGCGCCACAACGCATACCGAAACCGGAATAGCCAAAGCTGATACCACCGCCGGTGGTAGCCATTATAATATTGTTAGTACATACTTTGTTGCCGCTTATTGTGGAATCAGAAATTTTTAAACTGTATACCTGACAGTATATTCCTCCGCCGGACCCCCATGAGTGATTACCATTTATAGTACACCGCGTAATATCCGTATCAACATAACCGTGGAGGTTTTCAATATGGATGCCGCCACCACCGCCATAAGCTGCTGTATTACCGTTTATAGTGGAATCTGAAATTTTTAATGCTCCGTCCCACAATATCCCGCCGCCGTTACCACCATCGTAGAGACCACCTACGTAATTATCATTTATCGTGCATTGAGTAATGATAAGGCCGCCCTCATGGGAAAAAACTGAAGAGCCGCTACCGCCAATTCCGCCGCCGCCGTTACTATTGTAATCATCAGAAATCACTTTGTTTGCGATGATGTTACAGCGAACAAGAGCCAAATTCGTCTTATCAGCCCAAATTCCACCTCCCCCATAGTCACAAGTATTGTTGCTGATAATGCAATTTATAAGTGTAAGACAGCTGTAAAAATTACTGCTGTTGTTGTTTGCGTAAATACCGCCTCCGCGGCGACCGTCATAATTAGTCGAGTTATTGCTGATGATACAATTGGTAATCATAAGTTTGTCAAAAGGGCCAGATGATATCCAAGCAATTCCTCCTCCACCGATTCTATATGCCTGATTACCGCTGATATTACAGTTAGTAATTGTGGGACTGGAGTTGAGGCAATAAATTCCGCCTCCATCCCGATTATAACCATTAGTTATAGTTAAGCCGCTGAGGCTCGAATTCGCATCCTCACCCGAATGAAAATAAAATCCCCGGTGTTGCGATGAAGAGCTGCCCTGACAGTCAATAATTGTCGCTGCAACGATATTGGGGTCGTTGGGGTCGGTGCTTCGGACGGTGATTTTTTTGCCTTTAAAGTCAATATCGCGGTTGCCGTCGCCGGTATACGTGCCAGCGGCTATGATAACAACATCGCCGTCAACAGCAGCATCTATGCCGGCCTGAATTGTTGCGTATTCACCCGGCACAAGCCGATTTGCCGCCTGCGCTAAACCCGTAGCGACTAATAGCACAATGATACTTAAAACAGCCATTTTCTTCATTTTTCGGCCCTTTCTAAACATAATATCTTATAAAACAATAACTTAAGCACTTATGCCGACACAATACGTTATTTGTGCGACATATGTATAGTGCGGGGAAAAGCGATTTTGTTACACTTTTTCTGGAAAGAATTTGAAAATTTTTGAAATTTTTTTCTAAAAGGGCAAAAAACCGCTTATTTGCTCCCTAAATTCCTGCAATTTTTTCAAAATTTTTGAGATTCGGCAGTTAACCACACGGACTTTTTCAATTGATAATCTGCGAATAATCAGCTATTATTCCTGCCTTTTCGGAATATAAGAAAACCAAGAGAAAGGTATGAAGAACGACAAGAAATGCTCTGCGGTGATTTTTGATTTAGACGGGCTGATACTCGATACGGAAAGCATCGCCCGTATTGCGTGGAAACAGGCGGCGGCTGATTTCGGATTTGTGCTTGACGATGACCTCTATCAAAAACTGATAGGACTTGTAACGCCTGATATAGGAGAGGTTTTGCGGGATGCTTTTGGTGCAACGTTTTGCGCAGAAGAGGCAATCCAGCGGGCATACGGACATTTTGATGAGTATATTGAGAAAAACGGCATTGAAATAAAGCCGGGCTTTTTTGAGGTAATAGAATTATTGGATAAAGCAGGAATTCCGAGGGCGATAGCGACGTCGTCGAGCAAGGCGTTTGCGGGGAAGAAATTTGCTGCCTCCGGTCTTGTCGGCAAATTCAGCGTTGTGGTATGCGGCGACGAGGTTCAGAACGGCAAGCCTGCACCTGATATTTTTTTGGCGGCGGCGAAGAAACTTGGGGTCACACCACAGAGATGTCTTGTGTTTGAAGATTCGGACAACGGCATCAAGGCGGCACATAGAGCGGGAATGACAATAATCCTGATTCCCGATTTAAAGCAGCCTTCAAAAGAGATAGCCCGACTGGCTTATAAGGTTTGTTCATCGCTGCTTGAGGCAAGGTCTCTGCTGCGGACAATCATCGACGGGGCTAATAGGTGATTTTAAAATTTTTGAGATGGGGCGAAAAAAGAACATCTTCGAATTTGGTTTCTCTGATATAGCCTGCGAAATACTCCTGGAGGTCTCTGATATAATCGTCGATGTCCCCGGAACTACCTTGGGCGAGCATTTCGACTGAGCCGTCAGGGAGGTTACGAACGAAACCCGTCAATCCGCGGCGGTTGGCGGCACTGAGCGCGGTGAAACGAAAGCCGACACCCTGCACCTGACCTGTAAAAATTATATGCTTTGCAATTTGACTCATCAGTAATTCATAATAATCTGTGATGAGGACATATTCAAGGCGGCAGCAAATAAAATAAATGGTTCGACTTTGCCTGCCGTCCTGAGTAAAATCGAAAAACTAAATGGCGAAAGAGAAGAAACAAATTGATATTAATGAGCCCTTCGACTGGCTCAGGGCGGAGCAAATTTACCAGATTACGACACTGGTAGCGGGGAAATTCTCTCTTCAGGAGGTTCTGGACAAGCTGGCAGAGACGGCGGTGAGGATTACGGGCGTAAAGGCGTGTTCAATCCGGCTGCTCGATGAGGAGGGGAGTGAGCTGCATATGCGCAGCACATACGGATTAAGCGAAGAATACCGCAACAAGGGGCCTGTAACCAAAGAAGACCCTGTGATTATGGCGGCATTTGCGGGCGAAGCGGTTGTGCTGGACGATATGCGGGTCGATGGAAGGGTCGGATACAAAGAGGCGACAATAAAAGAAGGATTAGTCAGCCAACTTACGGTTGCAATGACGTTCAGAAACAGGGCGATAGGCGTGCTTCGGCTTTACAGTCCGAAGCCGAGACAGTTTAACGAGGATGATATAAAACTTGCGCGTGCGGTTGGTTCGCAATGTGCCGTTGCGATAACGAATGCCAAACTGTATGCGGAGGCGATAGAGGCGGAACGAATCGCTGAGCAAATGAAGCTGGCCGGTGCCATTCAGCGGAGAATGATTCCGGAAAAAGCGCCGGTGATAAACGGTCTGGATATAGCGGCAACTTATATTCCCTGTTTCGATGTGGGCGGCGATCTTTATGATTTTATTCGGATAAACGATGATTGTGTCGCCATAGCGATTGCGGACGTGATAGGCAAAGGCATCCCGGCAGCAATTATGATGAGCTCGTTCCAGGGTGCTATGCGGGCATACGCCGATACGGACGACAATAAAGAGACCATCAAAAATATCGTAGCAAGGCTCAACAAGATGGCGTGCAGCAGATGTGCAAACGGGGAGTTTATAACGCTTTTTTATGCGGTTATCGACGCAAAAAAACGCATTGTTACTTACTGCAACTGCGGACACGAACCGACGCTGCTGATAAGGGACGGGCAGATTATAGAAATGCGGAGCGGAGGACTTGTGCTGGGAATTGACGCTGAGGCTAAATACGAAACGGAGTCAGTGAAACTGGCGGATAACGATTATCTGCTGTTTTATACAGATGGGCTGGTTGATGCAGCTAATTTTAACGGCGAATTGTGGGGCAGAGAAAGAATGCGCGAGACAGTGGGCAAATTCGTCGGCGATTCGTCCGAACAGATGATTAAGAATCTGCTTGGCTACAGGAGACGATTCGTAGGACTTGCCAGACAAAGCGATGATACAAGTGTTATCGCGGCACGTGTTTCCAACCCGTGCGGCTGATTCAGAAATGGCAGGATTTATAATTACAATTGATGGGCCTGCGGGAAGCGGCAAAAGCACCGTGGCAAGGCTGCTGGCGGAAAAACTCGGCGCAAGTTTTCTCGATACCGGTGCAATGTATCGTGCGGTAACATTGGCGGCGATTCAGGACAGTGTTGATATGGCCAATGAAAATAAACTGCTCGATGTTCTCCAGAGGCACGAATTCCATTTTGCTGCGAAGAAAAACGAAATGACAGTTCATATTGACGGCGTTGACGTTACCGAGCAAATACGTGAGCCTGAAATTACCGCCAATGCCCATTATATTGCTTCGGCAAATAAACTACGTGAGAAACTGGTTCAGATGCAGAGGGAATTTGCCGCTGGTGAGAAAAGGATAATTACGGAGGGCAGAGACCAGGGGACAGTAGCGTTTCCGAATGCCGATATGAAATTTTACCTGACGGCTGATGTTGCTGAAAGGGCAAGAAGGAGACAAGCCGAGTTGCAGGCAAAAGGTATCGATATCGGCCTTGAACAAATTCAAAACGACATCGCAAAACGAGATGCAAGCGATGAAAGCAGAACGGTTGGGCCGTTAAAGCCGGCAGTGGTCGCCATTATTGTCGATACCACCAGTCTGAATATAGAAGAGGTCGTAGAAAAACTTCTGGGAATTGTCGGGGGAAGAAACAGGAAAGAACCTGCGATGAGATGGTTTAGGTTCGCACGTATGCTTTGCCGGATTTTTTGCAAAATGTTTTTCCATATACGATTTGTCGGGCTGGAAAACATTCCCAAAAGGGGGGCATTTGTATTAGTCGGCAATCACCAGAGTTTTCTTGACCCCGTTCTCTGCGGGATATGTATAGGCAGGTGTCTTTATTTTCTTGCGAGAGATACGCTGTTTAAGGGACTTTTCGGTTGGCTGATTTCTTCGGTCAATACCATACCTGTCCGGCGTGGAGAGGCAGATATGTCCGCGATTAGGACCGTTATAAGCAAACTTAAGGAAGGTAGCGGCGTCTGTCTTTTTCCGGAGGCCACACGGACAATGGACGGCAAGATTTCTCAGTTCAAGCCCGGCTTTGGGCTTTTGTGCAGACGAGGAAATGCAGCGGTTGTGCCGGCGGTGATTGACGGGGCGTTCGAATGCTGGCCGAGACATAAGAAAATATTTTCGCCGGGAAGCGAAATTACAGTCTGTTACGGAAAATGTATTCCGGCGGATGAGATAAAAAAAATGAGCGATGAAGAACTTGCGGAGCGATTGACCGATACTCTTCGCCGGATGCAAAACGAATGCAGGATAAAAGAAGGCAAAGAACCATATAATTACGATACACACGGCGGATAATATTATGAAAGCAGATTCGACAGGCTCACTACGGGTGATAGTTGCGGAAAAATGCGGGTTCTGCCCGGGTGTTAAAAACGCAATCAAGATGGCGGAAGAAGTGTTAAAACACGAAAAGAACGTTTACAGCCTCGGCCCGATTATTCATAACAAAGACGTCGTGGAGAAATTGGCGCAGGCAGGATTGAAAACGGTCGATGACGTGGAGCAAATTACTTCGGGGACAGTTATAATCCGCTCGCACGGCGCTGCTCCGGCACAGATAGAAAAATTAAAGAAAAAGTCAGTCAAGATTGTCGACGCAACCTGTGTGCTTGTCAAAAGGGTGCAGCAAATAGCCAAGGAGCTTTTTGAAAACGGCTACAAAGTGGTAATTGTGGGCGATGCGAATCATCCGGAGGTGCAGGCGGTTGTGGGCTGTGCCGAGGACGTTTCCGTGATTGCCGATGAAGCAGATTTGCACAAGCTGCCGAAAAACGGCAAACTTGGGATAGTCGGCCAGACAACTCAAAGCCCGGAGCATTTCAGCGAAATGCTGTGTGCAATAGGCCAATATGGCTTCAGCGAGATGAAAGTAATCAATACGCTGTGCAGGGAGGCGATAAAAAGGCAGGAATCGGCGGTGCAATTGTGCAAACAGGTGGATATAATGTTTGTCCTCGGCGGGCTGGAAAGCGCCAACACCCGCCAGCTTGCGGAGTTATGCAAAAAATATAATAATCAAACGTTTCACTTGCAAAACTGGAACGAATTTGATAAAAGATTACTTTTTGGCAAAAATACGGCAGGTGTAACGGCAGGCGCTTCAACGCCTGAATGGATAATCACTGAATTTGTGGAAAATCTGAAAAAGTTTTGATATGGCGTGCATCGGCTGCGTGGGCTGATGCGTTTTCTATAATTATTAACCCAAAATCGTGCAAAAGTTTGCCGGCGTAAATGTGGGGCGACGGCAAATAAAAAAACAAACTCCACAGAGGAATTTTTAATTTATGGTGGACAGAAACATAGTCAATAAGCTCGGATTGTCGCCCGAACAGCTCGACCAGCAGGTCAGTGAAATGTTCGGCGAAAAGGAAACTAAATTTTTGGAAAAGGTTCTGGAATCGAAGGTGGATTCGCATCTGCCCGGAACCATCATTAAAGGGACAATAGTTACACAAATAGGCAATGACGTTATCGTCGAAGTGGGATTAAAAAGCGAGGGCATCCTTGATGCAAGCGAATTCGACAGCGCGGACGAGGTAGCAGCAGGCAGAGAGATAGAGGTCCTTGTTGAGGACACGGATTCCGAAGGCGGTCTTATCCTGCTGAGCAAGCGCAAGGCAGACCGCATAAGAAGCTGGGAAAGAATTATCGAGACAAGGAAAGAAGGGGACATTGTAAAGGGTAGAGTCATAAGGCGCATCAAGGGAGGACTTCTTGTGGACATCGGCGTATCCGTTTTCCTTCCCGCCTCACAGGTCGATATAAGAAAGCCGGGAGACATCAGCAGATTTATCGGCAAGGAAATAGAATGCAAGATTCTCAAAATCGACATTGAAAACAGAAACATAGTCATATCAAGGCGCAAACTTATCGAGGAAGAACGGCTGAGCAGCAAAGAAAAGATTCTTTCGGAGGTCGAAGTCGGACAGTTGCGCAAAGGTATTGTTAAAAATATTGCGGATTTCGGCGTGTTTGTGGACCTCGGCGGCGTAGATGGATTGCTGCATATCTCGGATTTGAGCTGGGGCAGAGTATCACATCCGTCGGAAGTCGTCCAGCTTGACGATGAGATAGAATGCTTCGTTATCGGCGTGGACAGGGAAAAGGAGAAAATCTCACTCGGCCTGAAACAGAAGACACCGAGCCCGTGGGAGAAAGTCGAGGAAAAATATCCGATAGGGACAAGGGTCAAAGGCAGAGTTGTGAATATAATGAGCTACGGCGTATTTGCCCGGCTTGAAGACGGAATCGAAGGGCTTGTGCATATCAGTGAGATGAGCTGGACGAAACGCATAACTCATCCGAGCGAAATGCTCAAACTCGATGATGAAATAGAAGTTGTGGTGTTAAGCGTCAACAAGGAAAAGCAGGAGATTTCCCTCGGGCTGAAACAGACCGAGACAAATCCGTGGACGGTGGCTTCACAGAAGTATCCGCAGGGGACAATCGTTACCGCAAAAGTCCGCGGGCTGACTAATTTCGGCGCATTTGTCGAGATAGAAGAAGGAATCGACGGGATGATACATATATCCGACCTGAGCTGGACAAGGAAATATAATCATCCGAGCGAAGCGCTGCAGAAAGGCCGAGAGGTTAAATGCGTTGTCCTGGAGGTCAATGAGGAGAAACAGCGGATTTCTCTTGGCATAAAACAATTGACCGAAGACCCGTGGATACATGCTATTCCTGAAAAGTACATTCCGGGACATATCATTAAAGGCAAGATAGTAAAACTTACCAATTTCGGCGCATTTGTTGAGCTTGAGCCTGAACTGGAAGGACTGCTGCATATTTCGGAGCTTGCTGACCATAAGGTAGATAAGCCTCAGGACATAGTTAAAGAGGGCGATGAAGTCGAGGTGAAGATATTAAAAGTTGATACCGAGGCCCGCAAGATCGGCTTGAGTCTTCGAAGGGCACAGTGGGCGGCGGAAGAACAGTCAGGTGAAGGTGTTCAAACCGTTCTTCCAGCCGAGGAACAGCCGGCAAAGCCAAAGAAGAAAGGCAAAAAAGCAGAAGCAGAAGCGGAAGCCGAATTACCAGTTGAACAAAAGACGGAAACTACTGAAGCTGCAAGTAGCGACGAAGCAGCCGCCGGAGAGACAAAAACGGCAGAAGGAGAAGAAATTTCGCCGCAAATTAGCGAATAAATGGCGATATAAATATACGATTGCCGGGCAGAGCAGTTAATTTAAATGTCCTGCGATTTTTAACCGATAGAGAAAATAGAATGTAACGGGTGATGAAAAACTAAAAAAACGAATTTTGCCCATAATGAGCCGAGGTCGAGAGACTTTTCGGTGTGGCGGGAGTGAACCATAGCCTTCGACGGAACCATAAAAGAGTATCTCAAAGAAATAGATGAAACGCCGCTGCTGACGCTGGATGAAGAGCGTTTTCTGGGCAAACTGATTATCGAAAAAAATGACCCGTGGGCCAGAGAACAACTTGTGCGGAGCAATCTGCGGCTGGTCGTAAACATTGCAAAAAGATATTCAGACCGTGGAATGAGCTTGGGCGACCTCATTGAAGAAGGAAACCTCGGCCTTATAAAGGCGGTCGATTATTTCGACCCGAATCGAGGAGTGCGGTTCAGCACTTATGCGGCGTGGTGGATAAAACAAAGTATCAAACGTTCACTGCTGGCGAACGTTCAGCCGGTGCATATTCCAACGTATATGGTAGCGCTGATAAATCACTGGCGGCACGCAGCCACGGAACTGGAAAACAAATTCGGCAGATGGCCGACATTGGAAGAGATGGCGGAAGTAATGCGGCTGCCCGTGCGAAAAGCGAAAATCATATACGAAATCGTCAAGGTGCTCAGCTCGTTTCAGGATGCCAGCAGTGAAGATGCTTCAGGCGAGGACCAGTCGCTCGAAGCAATTATCGAGGACAAAAGCGGCGATAAGCCGGAGGACGAATTGACCGAAGACGAAGAGAGGGCGAAGGTCCTTAAGCTGCTCGAGGAAATTGACCAGAGAGAGGCCGAGGTGCTGAGGCTGCATTACGGTTTGGGTGGATATAAGCCAATAACGCTAAGACAAATCGGCGAGAAGCTGGGATTAACACGGGAAAGAATTCGCCAAATTCAGCGCAACGCCCTTACCAAGCTCTATGAATATATGAATGCCGAATAGTGACAAGCCTGGGGACAGAAATGGCGGCTCAAAAAAGACTCAACCTGGGAAAATACATCCGCAATATACCGGACTGGCCGAAGAAGGGGATTTTATTTCGCGACATCACACCGCTATTGGCTGACCCAAAGGCATTTTCGGAAGCCATAAATGCGCTATGTGCCGATTTTAGCGGTGCCGGTATCGAGTATGTTGCCGCCGTTGAGGCGAGAGGATTTATATTCGGGGCTGCGGTTGCGGAAAAACTAAAAGCAGGTTTTGTGCCTATCAGAAAGAAGGGGAAGCTCCCCTTTAAGACCGAAAGCATCAGTTACGATTTGGAATACGGCACCGATACTCTGGAAGTGCATCGTGATGCGGTCAGGAAAGGCGCCAAGGTGTTAATGGTCGATGATTTGCTGGCAACAGGCGGGACAATGGCGGCAGCGTGCAAACTGATTGAAAAAATAGGGGGACAGGTTGCCGGCATCGCATTTCTTATAGAACTGTGTGAACTGGCCGGCAGAGAAAAACTGACCGGCTATAAAATTAAAACGGTGCTTTCTTACTGATTGTAATGATGTCAAAACCGTGATTTGGGTTGTTCTTGAAAACAAAACTGGGTGGAACAGATGCTCCACCCAGTAATTAAAGTCTTATTACTGTGCAATCATTATTCTGAGCAATCTACGGATAAACCACAGGACAAGGGTTGTAGTGGATGAACTTGACTGCATCGGAGTTGTTGAGCGTATCCAGTAAATCACTCATTGCCGTCTGTTCGGAGGCGGAGCCGCCTGCCCAGATGCTGATGGCTTGCTCAATTAGAGCTGATGTAACAACCCAATCGCCGCCGGGTATTTGAATCGCTGCATCGCCGTCAAGACGGTGTCGCACGTTCATAATAAACGCATCCAACTGTTGAGCCAGTTGCTCTCGCGGGTCGCCTCCGGCATTCCTGTCTATCAGGAAGTGCGATTGCTCAGCCCATGGAGAACCCGCAGGGGCAATCGTTTCTCCCGCCGGGCCTTTGGCCTCAGAAACAGGACTTCCGTCGGCAAAATTACCATCGATTGGCTCGTCACCGGCATCAAAGTAGCTTGATGGAGTCTGCCAGGGCAAAAGGCTGTTGAGGCAGACAAAATCCGCCAACAATGTCTCGCCAAGCCCATTCTTGTTGTGCCAGTAGCCCTTTGTGTCGAAGTCGGCCTGCCCCTCACATATATTGCCGAATGGGTAGGTAAGGCTGCCCCCTTCCGGCAGAATAATACTCGCACAGGTGTTGGTTGTTGCCACCCAATTACCGGGCGGCGGGATTTCGCAGAGGGTGTAGCTGCCCGGCAGAAGGTCTGCGAAGGCCACACAGCCATCCTGACCTGTGTGTTCTTCCTGATGAATGTGGCTGCCCAGAATATCATTACCATCAAGCACGAAGAGGATTCCCGCCACTGGCGGCTCGTTATCATTGACACCGTTGGCGTTCCGGTCGTAAAATTTGCAGGCCGTGACGCTGCCAAGCTGTATGTTCCCGAAGATGATTTCGTGGGTCTCATCACAAAGGCCCAGAAATTCGACCTGGGCAACTTGGTTGGGTTCTTTTGGCACTCCATCAATATAGAGAGCGGTTTGCAGCCAACCGGAAGGTGTTTCTTCAGTTACCGTCCATAGCCCATTAGGTATTGTCAGGACATTGACCGGCGTAAAATAAGTGTTCGTAATATGAAGGGGGTCGTTGACATCTACCGCCCAGCCGGTAATTTCAACCTCATTTATATCCCATACGCCATTGGCATTTGAGTCATCAAACTTCCTGACCTTGAGGCGCGGGTCGCATTGTTTGCCGCGGCGCACCTTGTAGTTGTCTGTCTTGCTCCAGGCCGGCACAAACCCATGAAAATAATTCAGATTGTCAACCTGATTAGGGTCGCCGACAAACCTCTCGACAGGCGTCGCCCAGGCCTTGTAGACACCGCCGTTGTTAGGCGTTTTCTGGTAAGGCATAAGCTGGATGGTAACAGCGCCCAAGTCACTGTGGTCAACATCAATACCCGTCAGATGGGTGCAATTGCTATATACCCGTGAACTTCTGCCTTTTTGCAAACAACTGGCGGAATAGACATAATCAATCACACCGTAAGAATTGATATGAAACTTGCGACACTTGACGGGGTCTGTTGACAGCAGAATTTTGCCCGAAGGGTCGGTTACTTGAAAATAGTAGTTGCCTTGAGGAAGCGCTGCGGCCTCCGAAGGCGCATTTAGTCCCGGTCCGCCGTCGAGGTAGACATCCTCCATTTTATCATAGATGTTTGCGTTGACTCGCGAACCATCTGCTAAAGTGGTGAATATCGCACCGGAGAGCCTAGCGAAGACAGGCGTGCTAATAAGAGTTACAATTGCAAGCAGGACAACCGACGCCGCTATCGAGACTTGGCTGTTCTTTTTCGCACCGGCAAAACCCATCGCATTTGATAACTTAATAGCCATAGTATTTCTCCTTTCTCTCTCTTGAAAATACAACCCCAAATGGAGTTAGAGTGATAAATATAATCTTGAGGCGGCTTTAATCTTTCCACCACCTCCCTTCTTTAAAGCTTTTCCTCCCGAAGAACTTCTACACAGTAATATAACCCATATCAATGTATATATAGCTTACGCAAAAATGCAACTTACGCAGAAAGCCCTATAAAATCAAGGTTTTTTTGCGTTTAATTAAAGCAAAAAGATGTTTTTTTTATAACTGCTGCACTGACAAATGGTTAAGGCTGATATAAACCCTGTTTTTTTGCGATTGCGATTCGGTCGTTGTTGTGAAAATCTTTTTCAATGGTAACTTTGGCGAAACAATCGGCCTGCTCAAGCAACTCTTTAACGGCTTGTCCCTGACTGTAGCCGATTTCCAGCATTAGTGCGGCATCGGGTTTCAGAAAGTCATCGGCTTTTTCAATAATTCTGCGGTAAATATCAAGGCCATCAGCGCCGGCAAAAAGGGCGATTCTGGGTTCGTAGTCTTTTACATTTTTATCGAGTTTTTCAAATTCGGGTGCGCTGACGTAAGGGGGATTGCAGACGAGCAAATCGAATTTATTGTCGGTCATCTGCGGCAAAAGCGGGTCGAATAAATCGCCGCATAAAGGGGTGATTCGGTTCTTAAGCTGGTGCTTTTCAATGTTTTTGGCGGCGATACTTAGAGCGGCATCTGAAATGTCCGTTGCGATTATGTCGGCGTCTGCGAAATTTTTTGCGATTGCGACGGTGATACAGCCGCAGCCGGTGCATAAATCACAAACGGATTGTCTTCCAAAGCGGGTCCGCAGAAATTCGACGGCCCTTTCAACGAGCAGTTCGGTTTCCGGACGGGGAATCATAC
>Ga0315278_10002468_pt1 | contig 16454 bp, 16 predicted proteins | sample YL17G06_0_MG_FD_203880 | JGI IMG/M metagenome (GOLD analysis project Ga0315278, IMG submission 203880) | Sediment microbial communities from Yellowstone Lake, YNP, Wyoming, USA - YL17G06_0 | ecosystem: Environmental > Aquatic > Freshwater > Lake > Sediment | place: USA: Wyoming | collected... | reverse complement strand
CGGGTAAAGGCGCACCGCGCCTCATGTGCCCGCGCTTATCGCAAATGTCGGTCGGGATTGCGACAGCCTTGCAACGGGACCCCGCTAGCCCGCCGCCACGATCATATGCGCCTGAATTTTGCCGGCCACCGGGCCTTCGCCATGGTGGCGGGCGATCGCCTCCGTCGCGCGGTCCGTAGCGAGCTGAAGCAAGCTGGCGTCGCGCGCCTCGATTTCGTTGCGCAGCGGCGTTCCCTGGCAATAGGCGGTGGCGGCGTCGCGTGCCGAGGGCGCGCGACTCACCTCCTCGCGCGTCTCGATCTCGATGTCGGCGAACCCTGCGCGGCTCAATTCCTCGCGGATCAGTGCGATATCGTGATAGCCGTGCGGCGTGCGGGCGAGGAATCGCGGAGGGTCGTGCGGAAACACCGCGGCGACGGCGTTGGTGACGTCGTCGGCAAAGGCGTTCTCTTCGATGCGGTCCCAGACACTGAAGACAAAGCGCCCGCCTGGCCTCAGCACGCGACGCGCCTCGGCGTAGCCGGCGACCCGGTTGGGAAAAAACATCGCGCCGAACTGGCAGCAAACGACGTCGAACGAGGCATCTTCGAACGGCAGGTCGAGCGCGTCCGCCTGCCGCCATTCGATACGGCTATCGGACCCCTGGCGGGTGGCGGCATAGTCGAGCATCGGCTGGTTGAGGTCGGTCACCACGTAGCACGCGTCGGCGCTGAGTTTTGGCGCAAGCGCCCGCGTGACCACGCCGCTGCCGGCCGCCGTTTCAAGTACCGAGCCGGGCGAGGAGGCAGCGACAAGCTCCGCCAGGTCGGCGGCATAGGCCTCGAAGATCAGGGGGACCATCAACGTGTCGTAGAACTTCGGGATCGAGCCCGCGAACACCTTGTCGCTCTCAGCCATGAGACCCCCTCGAAAGCTTTGAACGGCGCCCTTGACCACCCATTCCAGAGTGGGCCAGGCCTCTCCAACGAGTCCGCCGCCTAGTTGGGCATTGGCGACGATGCGCTATGGTGGCCGCGCATGCCAGCCTCGTCAACGTCGTCCTGCGGTCTTCTCCATCATGCTTGCCGGCTACTTTGCCGGACATTCCCGCCCGCGTAAGGCGCCTCAGGCGCGTTCAGCCCATGGATTCAGGGCGAATCGCTGCTGACTGGCGTCGAACGAATGCTTACGTGGCAGCACTGTCGCGGTAATGCTGCGAATGGCGGCTGTCGGGCGAGCAATCTCAGCCGCCGTATGGCCGATATGGGTCGGATTCGGTCGGTCACGTCATCACGACTTCCAGGATGGGAGGCGCCTCTTTCGACCCTCTTGGAGGCCTGGAGCGGGTATCAGCGCCCCGCCTCTATGAGGCAAAGGTCACATGCGTGTGTCATAGGGGCTCGCGCGTCGGGGTCGCTTACATAAGACTTAAGCCTCGCGCCGGCCTCTGACTCGTGGCGCAATCGTGCCGGGGATAGGGTGGCACATGAGGCGCGAGCTATGTCGGTATCTAGAAGTGTGCCGGGAATAGGGTCGATTTTTCGCGCACACACATCGTAGCGGGCCAGCGAAGGAGGTCAATATGGCGATCGCAGTCACACCTATCCGGGAATCTGCAAAGCGGTTGCTCGCGAAGTCTGCCGAGAACCGTAAGGCGGTAACACAACCCACCAGGCCCGAGCCGATGCAGCCGGGGTCTCGCGAGGAAATGATTGCCGAGGTAGCCTATTACCGCGCGGAGAAGCGCGGCTTTGAGCCGGGCTACGAACTGGCGGAGTGGCTCGCCGCCGAGCAGGAGATCGACGCGCTGGCCAAAGCAGCCGCCTAGGGCGCCACGTTTCAATATGAGCTCGGCGGGACGTATTGCGTCCGGTCCCGTCTCGCCGCTTTCAAGAGGTCTCCCATGCCCAGCACCTCCCGCATCGACAAGCTGCACCGCACCCTGCCTACCGGAGAAGTGGACGTGGTTTTCGTCGTCCGTCGCGAGGACGGTGCGCCTCGTGCCGCCTGGATCACCGACGAAGAGTTCCCTAGGCGTCCACACGAAAGTGTCGATGCCCTCGTGGACCGGGCGCTGCGGGACTATCGCCTCACTCATCCACCGCGCGATCCGGTATCCGCGTTGATCGTCGACTGCTCGCGATAAAGCAGCAGAGAACTGCGGCGCGTGCTCCTCGCGCCCCGCAGTGCCTTGACGTGGTCATCGAGCACGTGCTCGGGGTCGCAACTCCGCCGCGTCGAATGTCCCCTTCCGGAAGATCAATGGACCGCTGTGGGTCGATCTCGGCCGGAAGCTGCGCTCGAAAGCAGACGCACAGGCCGCGCAGCGTTCGCAGCCGAGGAACTCGGCGTCCAACACTGTCTGGTTTCGTTTTGCCGAGCCCTCTGCAGGGCTGTTCAGCGACTCCCTTATGCAGAGGCGGGCCATCGTCGCGTTCACTACGTCACCCCCGCCAGCAAACCTCGCATTCGGACCAAGTTGTTCGCCGTCATCGTGAGCAGGAACTGCATGTTCACCCGCTCCAGCCCGCGGAATACCGTCTGCCGAAGCCGCCCGACGGTCTTCGCCCAGCCAAACGGTTCCTCGACCCGTTTGCGCATGCGCGGGCTGAGCTCGTAGCCCGCATGTCGAGTGGTGCGCGCGTCGATCGCCGAGCCGCCACGTCGCTCGGTGTTCTGCGCGACGTGCGCGGTGACCTGAATCTCGCGTGCACCGGCGATGAAGTCGGCGGTGTCGTAGGCCTTATCGGCGCCCACGGTCCTGGGCTTGGTTCGGGGCAACTCGGCGAGCATGGCCAGGGCGCTCTCACGCTCAGCGAACCCGTTGGCCAAACTCGCCTGGGCGTTGACCACCAGCCCGTGACGGTTCTCGATCAGCACATGTCCCTGGTAGCACAGGATCGCCTCGGCCTTGTCACTCTTCTTATAGAGCCGGGCCTCGGGGTCGGTGGTCGATTCGTGGGTATCGTTGCTGCGCGGCTTGCCACGCCAGTCGGCCTCGGCGTTGCGTCCTGCACCGCCGTCGGCCGGCGGCTCGTCCTTGGGCTGGAAGCTCTTGTGACTCGCCCAGGCCTTGATCAAGGTGCCGTCGACCGAGAAGTGCTCGTCGCTGAGCAGCCCCTGCTTCTCGGCCAAGGCCATCACCTCGGCGAAGAAGGCCTCAATCACCGCGTGGTCGAGCAGCCGGCCGCGGTTCTTGGAGAAGCTCGAGTGATCCCACACAAGATCATCGATCGCCAGCCCCACGAACCACCGGAACAGCAGGTTGTAGTGCAGTTGCTCGACCAACAGCCGCTCGCTCCTCACCGAGTACAGCACCTGCAGCAGCAGCGCCCGGATGAGCTTCTCCGGAGCAATCGAGGCGCGCCCGTGATCGGCGTACATCTGGTTGAACAGACCGTTCAGGCGATTCAACGCCTCGTTCACCACGTCCTGGATCGGACGCAGCGGGTGATCGGCCGGAACGAAGTCCTCCAGCCTCGCCATCGTGAACAGTCGCTCTTGCGTCGCGTCGGCGCCGCGCATCGTCGTTGGCTCGCTCCGTTCAAGGACAACGATATGACAACGCTCTTGAATATCTGTTCGATGACGCGACGAGGTTTTTCAACAGCCTGCTAGAGCGACAGCGCGACCCGCGTGCCCTCGTCAATCGCCCGGAAGGCGTCGAGCTCCGCGGCGACGTGCGCGCCGCCGATCAGGTGCGACCGAACGCCGCGCCCGACGAGCTCGTCGTGCAGGCCGCGCACCGGCTCCTGGCCGGCGCAGATCACGACGTGATCGACCTCGAGCACCTTTTCCGCGCCTTCGTGGACGACATGCAGGCCGCGGTCGTCGATGCGCCGGTACTCGACGCCGGCGAGGACCTTGACGCCGCGGCGCGCGATCTCCGCGCGAATCGCCCAGCCGGTGGTCGCGCCGAGCGTCCGTCCGGGCGGCGTGGTCTTGCGCTGGAGCAGCCAAATCTCGCGCGGCACGGCTTCCGGAACGGGTGGCGCGAGGCCACCCGGCGTGGCGCCGCTGCGGTCGACGCCCCACGCGTCATGAAAGTGGTCGCCGCCCGGCGTGCTCAGGAATACCGCGGTGTCGAAGCCGATGCCGCCCGCGCCGACGATCGCGACCCGGCGGCCCGGCACCTTCGCGCCGCTCAGGACTTCGTCGTAACGTAACGCCTTCGGGTGATCGACGCCCGCGAGCACCGGCACGCGCGGCGTCACGCCGGTTGCGACGACGATCTCGTCGAAGCCGCCGGACGCGAGGTCGGCCGCCGACGGCCGCGCTGCGAGCTTCAGGGTCACCCCGAGCCGCTCGATGCGGCGAGTGAAGTAGCGCATCGTCTCCGCGAACTCCTTGCCGGGGATCGCCGCGGCGAGGTTCATCTGCCCGCCGATGGCGCGCGCCGACTCGTAGAGGGTGACCGCGTGGCCGCGCTCGGCTGCGGTCACCGCGCACGCGAGGCCTGCGGCGCCGGCGCCGACGACCGCGACGCGTTTCGCGCGCGGCGCGGGACCGGTGGGCAGCTCCAGCTCGCGGCACGCGCGCGGGTTCACGAGGCAGGTCGCCGCCTGCTCCTTGAAGATGAGGTCGAGGCACGCCTGGTTGCACGCAATGCAGGTATTGATTTCGTCGCCGCGACCTTCGCGCGCCTTGGCGGCGAACTCGGCATCGGCGAGCATCGGCCGGGCGAGCGACACGGCGTCCGCGACGCCCTCCGCGAGCAGCCGCTCGGCGAGCTCGGGCGTGTTGATCCGGTTGGTCGCCATCACTGGAACGCCGACGGCTTCGCGCAGGCGTTTCACCGCGAACGCGAACCCGGCGCGCGGCACCATGTACCCGATGGTCGGCACACGGGCCTCGTGCCAGCCGATGCCGGTGTCGAAGAGGTCGGCCCCGGCCTCCGCGACCGCGCGTGCTTGCGCGATCGTCTCCTCGGCGGAGAGTCCCTGCTCGACCAGGTCGAGCGCGGAGATGCGGTACACGATCAGGAAGCCGCGCCCGACGCGCGCGCGAGTGCGGCGCACGAGCTCGACCGGCAAGCGCAGGCGGTTCTCGAGCGCGCCGCCCCAGCGGTCGGCGCGGTTGTTGGTGCGCGGGCACGTGAACTGCGTGATCAGGTAGCCCTCGGAGGCCATGATCTCCACCCCGTCGTAGCCCGCCTGCTGTGCGAGCGCCGCGCAGGAGACGAACGCATCGATCGTGCGCTCGACCTCCGCGTCGGTCAGCACGTGCGGCTTGCGCCGGTTGATCGGGGCGGCGATGTCGGAGGCGCCCACCAGGTCGCTGCACTTCGCGTAGCGGCCGGCATGCAAGATCTGCAGGCAGATCGGCGCGCCGGCGGCGTGCACCGCGTCGACGATGGTGCGATGGAAGGGGATCTGGTCCGTGCGATCGAGGACGCTCGAGTCCTCTTCCATGCGGCCCGGGCTGTCCGGGGATACGCCGCCGGTGATGATCATTGAGGCGCCGCCGCGTGCGCGCGCCCCGTAGAACGCCGCGAGCCGTTCGGCCGGCCGGTCGGCCGCCTCGAGCCGCGTGTGCATCGATCCCATCACGATGCGGTTGGCGAGCGTGAGCGGTCCGAGCTTCAGGGGCTCGAAGAGGCGGGGATAAGCGGTCATCTCAATCTTGGTCGGCGTTGCGGCGCGGCATTATCAGCCGCGACGCGCGCGCGGGCAACCCGCTATCGAGGCGCCGAGGCTGCGTTGTCGTCGCTGACCGCTTCGCTTACGCGCTTGAAACCGTCGCGCTTCCAGCAGCCGCGCGAGGCCGCGCTTGCATTGGATCCGGTTCCACGGCGTGCTGGCGCCCAATGCCAAGCTACGCTCGACGAGCGTGCCGCATCCTGCGGAAAACGGCCTGATCGCCACCGCAGACTACCCGCCCCAAGGTCCGATTTCATCCGGTTCAGTCGCTCACCCGCGGACCGCGCTCGGCTTGCATGCCCGCGGGCTGGGAATCCGCCTGGACTTCAGGCCTCTCAGGCCCTGCCAGATCCGATCCTCCCTGTCGACCCGCAATGATTTCCGAGCCTACCCGGCCGATTGACCGCTCAACGTTCCGAACATACCGTCCGATGCGGGAAACAAAGGCGGTTGAATTTCCTATCCTCCAGCTTCGTCATCGGCTCGAAACTCCTGCTGCTCGAACGAGCCCTTCGAGGGCGTGTCGACGGCGCTCTCGCGGCGACTCGCGGGCGTGGTGAAGGAGTTCCTGCGCATGCGGCCCGGCCTCTCGGTGCTGGTGGCCGAATCGGACCTGCAGCGCGTTGCGATGCTCGCCGAGCGCGCCTAGGTCATCGAGCGCGGCGAAATCACCGGCCAGGAGGCTCTCTAGTCTCAGCTCGATTGTCCCCCGAGACGGCGATAGGCTTCGTGCGCGATCACGAAGTCGTGATGGCCCAGCCCGAGCCCGCGGCAGACGTTCATCATCTCGTTCGCCGCCGCGCCGAGCGGCGCCGGGGTGCCGAGCCGCCGTGCGACGTCGAGCGCGAGCAGGATGTCCTTCTGCTGCATGGGCACGTCCGCGATCGGGACCGCCGGCATCCCCCCTTCGAGGATGAACGGCCCACGGTAGCCGAGCACCGGCGACGCGGCGACGCTGTTCAACATCGCCGCAACGGCGATCTCGCGTGACACGCCTCCCTTTTCCGCGAGCGCCACGGCTTCGCAGAACGCGATCACCTCGACGATCAGCAGGTGGTTGATCGCGAGCTTCATCTGCAGCGCGAGCCCGCTCGGACCGATGTAGGTCGCCTTGGGGCCGATGTCGAGCAGCACGGGGCTCACGCGCTCGAACGCGACCCGGTCGCCGCCGACCATGATCGACGCCTTGCCCTGCGCCACGGTCACCGGGCTGCCGGAGATCGGCGCATCGAGCATGGTGAGGCCGGCCCGGCCGAACTCCCGGGCGATGGCACGGCTCTCGTCCGGTCCGATCGTACTCATGTCGAGGAAGACCCCGGCCTGCGCGAGCCCCGCGAGGATGCCCCGCTCGTCAAGGGCCACCTCCCGCACCGCCTGCGCATCGGTGACGCTCGAGAAGACGATCTCGGACGCGCGCGCCGCTTCCCGTGGCGTTTCGGCCCAGCGCATGCCGCGCCCGATCAGCGGCTCAGCCTTGTCGCGGCTGCGATTCCAGCCGGTGACCGTGTGCCCCGCGGCGATGAGCCGTGGGACGATGCACTGGCCCATCTTGCCGAGGCCGACAAACCCGATGTTCACGTGTCGCTTCTCCTGTTTCAGAGGGAGATCGCTTGGCCGTCGGACGCGGCCGATCGCACGATCGCCTCGAGGATGCGGATGTTGTCGAGCAACTGCTCGCGGGTATGGCGGTAGGTGCCCTGTCCGGACGCCGCTTTCGCCCACGCTTCGAAGTTCGCGAGCACCGTGTTGGTCGGGCCATAGGAAACGGTGGAGCGCTTGCCGGTCGCGTCGGCGATGGTTACGTCGCTCGGCTGGCCCTGATCGACGTTGGCGTTCTCCTTCACCTCGATCCAGCCCCGGGCGCCGAACACGGTCAGCCGGCCGTGGTACGGGGTCGACGAGAGACAGACCAGCGTGCCGGTCGCGCCCGAATCGAAGTCGATCAGCACCGACACATGGTCTTCCCCGGCCATATCCCGCAACACCTTGCGCGTCCTTGCCTGCACGCGCGTCGGCCGGCCGGCGAGCGTGAGAAAGAGATCGGTGATGTGGATGCCGAGTGCCGTCATCGCGCCGGCCGGCGCGTCGGTCGCTCGCACGCGCCAGTTCGAGCCGTCGAGCAGCGCAAAGAGGTTGTGGCTCATGTTCGACTCGAGGTGGAGCACTTGCCCGAGGCGGCCCTCGCGGACTGCGCCGAGCAGGTGCTCCATCGCCGGCTCGTAGCGGCGCTCGTGGCCGATGCCGAGCACGATACCGGCCCGCTCGCAGGCCGCGAGGATGCGCTCGGCGCCGGCCGAGGTGAGCGTCAGCGGCTTTTCGCAGAAGACCTGCTTGCCCGCCGCGACCGCCGCGAGCACCTGCGCTTCATGCTGGCTGTGCGGCGTGGCGACGATCACCGCGTCGACCGAGCGGTCGGCGAGGACCGCGTCGAACGAGGTCCCGAGCGTCACGCCATATTGCCGGCCGAAGTCGCCGAGTGAGTCGACCGCGACATCCACGCCGTGCGTGACGCGGACATGCGGGCTTTCGGCGAGGCAGGCGGTAATCTGCTTTCCCCACCAACCGAGACCGAGGATGGCGGCACGCAGCATGGCCTCATGCCCCGGGAGATCTCAGCCTTTGACCATGTCCTCCCACTTCGGGCACTGGCGCTTGTCGACCGGGATGTCGTAGGGCTGGAAGTTGCTCTTGTCGATGACCATCACGGGAAACAGCACTTCCTTCGGCACCGGCTGTCCGCGCAGCTGGCGCAACGCAGCCATCGTGCCGATGCAGCCCTGGTTGAACGCGCTGTAGTCGCCGGTCGCGAGCATCTTGCCGGCCTTGATCGCGTCGACCGCCTCCTTGGTGCCGTTGATGCCGATCACCAGGGCCTTGCGGTTCGCGGCTTCGAGGGCTTCGATCGCCCCGGTCGCCATGGCGTCGTTCGCGGCCAGCACGCCGCCGATTTCGCGGTTCGCCTGCATCAGGTTCTCCATCACCTGCAGCGCGGCCAGCCGCTGGTAGTTGGCCGACTGCGAGGCCAGCAGCTTCACGTCCGGGAAAGCCTTCAGCGCATCGTTGAAGCCGCGGGTACGGTCGGCGTTGGTGATGCTGCCGCGCACACCCTCGAGGATGATGACGCCGCCCTTACCGCCCATCGCCTTGAGCAGGTGCGTGGCGGTATCGAAGCCGATTTTGTAGTCGTTGGCGCCCACGAAGGTGACGAACTGGCCTTGCTCGGCGCGGTCGGTGATATTGACGACCGGGATCTTCGCAGCGTTCATCTTCTGGATGCCGGGATTCATCGCCTTGTAGTCGACCGGCGTGAAGACGATCGCGTTCGGCTTCGTGACCACGACGTCCTCAATCTGGCTCATCTGCTCGGGGATGCTGTCGGGCTTGGTCGGCACGTAGTGCACTACCTTGGCGTTCATCTGCTTGCCGGCGCTGTCCGCGCCGAGCCGCACAGCCTGGAAGAACGGGTTGGTCTGGTTCTTGGTGAACACGGCGATCGTCTCGCCATCGGCGCGGGCAGCCCCGGACAGGACGGCCGCGACGGCGGCGGAGATCGAGAGCGAGAGCAGACGTTTCATGCGATGTCTCCTTGGAGCAGGGTAAGCAGGCGGATTACGACCGGGTCCGCTTCCGGGTGAGCATGTCGAGGTAGACCGCCAGGATCACGATGACGCCCGTCACCAGCGGCTGTGAGTTCGGATTGAGCGCCAGCAGATTCATCCCGTTCAGCACCAGTGTCAAGATGAGCGCGCCGACCAGCGTGCCGCCGACCGTGCCGATGCCGCCGAACAGTGACGTGCCGCCGATCAGCACGGCAGCGATCGCGGGAAGCGTCAGCGATTCGCCGATGTCGCCCTCGGCGGCGTTCAGCCGCGCGAGGAAGATCAGGCTCGCGAGCCCCGCCATGGCGCCGGACAGCGCGTAGACGAGGACGAGCCTGCGGTGGATCGGCACCCCCGAAAGCCGCGCCGCGACCGGGTTGGCGCCGACCGCATAGATCTCCTGGCCCCAGGTCGTGCGCTGCGCGAAGAGCACCCCGATCGCGAGAAACAGGAACATCAGGTACACCGGGATCGGGATGCCGAGCCAGTAGCCGCTGCCGAGCGCGCGGAAATTCGCCGGAAACCCATGCACCGTGCTGCCCGCCATGTACCAGTACGTCACGCCGTGCACGACCCAGAGCATGCCGTAGGTGGCGATGAACGGCGGAATGCGCGCCTTCGTGACGAGCAGTCCGTTGACCGCGCCGATGAGCGTTCCGCAGGCGAGCCCGAGCGCGGCGCCCAGCGCGGGCGAGCCGGTCGCCTTCATGACGGTGCCGGCGAGGCAGGCCGAGAGCGCGACGTTGGCGCCGACCGAGAGGTCGAGCCCGGCGGTGAGGATGACCAGCGTCAGCCCCGAGGCGAGCAGGAACAGCAGCGCCGCCTGCCGCAGCACATTGAGCACGTTGTTCCAGGTGAGGAACGCGTCACTCACGAGCGCGAGTGCGATGCACATCGCGGCGACCGCGAGCAGGCGGTAGCCGATGGCCTTGAACTCACCGGACCAATCGTGCTTCGGCAACCCCGCGACGAGCTCGCTCATCCAGGGGTCCTCAGGCTGTCGACCCACAGCGCGCCGATCACCAGCACCCCGATCGCGGCGACCTGCACCGCCGACGGGATGCCGAGCAGGTTCAGCCCGTTGCGCAGCACGCCGACCGTCAACACGCCGAGCACGGTGCCGAACAGCCAGCCGTTGCCCTTCTCGAACGACGTTCCGCCGAGCGCCACTGCGGCGATCGCCTCGAACTCCAGCCCGATCGCAGCGGTCGGATGCCCTGCGCTCATGCGGGCGGTGAGGAGCAGCCCCGCGAAGCCCGTCATCAGCCCGCCGAGCGCGTACACGCCGACCAGGTAGAAATCGCCGCGCACGCCGGCGAGCCGCAGCGCGTCCGGATTGCCGCCGAGAGCGAACACGTAGGTCCCGAAACGCGTGTGATAGAGAAGGGCGTGCATCGCGAGGTAGGCAGCCACGGCGACCAGGAGCGGCACCGGTATTCCGGCGAGAAATCCGCCGTACCACCAGGTCACGGACTCGGGCATGCCAACGATGCTCTGCGCGTCGGTCAGGATGAGCGCGAGGCCCTGCGCGATTCCCATGGTCCCGAGCGTCACGACGAAAGGCGGGATGGCCACCCAGGCCGTCAGCGCGCCGTTGGCGAACCCGAACGCGGCCCCGATGGCGAGCGCGGCGCCGAGCGCGAGGACAGGCGATCCCGTCTTCACGACCGTCGCGGCGAGCACGACGCTCGCGACGGTCAGCACGGCGCCCATCGAAAGATCGATGCCCTCGGTCAGGATGATGAGCGTCATCGGCAGTGCCAGCAGCAGCAGGATCGTCGACTGCATGCCGATGTTGGCGAGATTGGTTGGATTGAGGAAGCCCTTGCTGGTCAGGGCGAAGACGACGCAGAGGGCGGCGAGCGTGTAGGCCACGCCCGGAATGCGCGACCACCGGACGCTGGCGCGCGCGGGTTGCGATGCCGCTGCGGGCGCGAGCGGGCCGGCGCGCGGGATTTCAGGCATGGTGCATCGCGAGACGCAGGATGTTCGCTTCGGTCAGCTCGGCACGGACGAGCTCGCCGGCGATGCGAAAGCCGCGCATCACGTAGGCGCGGTCGCAGACCTTGACCACCTCGGAAAGCTCGGAGCTGATCATGAGCACGCCGGCGCCGTCCTTCACGAGCTGGTCGATCAGCGCGAACACCTCGGCCTTGGCGCCGACGTCGATGCCGCGCGTGGGCTCGTCGAAGAGGTAGACCTTCGCCTCGGCGTTCAGCCACTTGCCGACGACGACCTTCTGCTGGTTGCCGCCCGAGAGGTACTGGACCTCCTGGCGGGCGCTCGGGGTGGCGATGCGAAGCGCCCGGATGTTGCCCTCGGCCGTGCGCGCTGCCGCGGCGGGCGAATACCACCCGCGCGGAAACAATCGCTTCAGGCTCGCGAGCACGAGGTTGTCGGTGACGGTACGGACGATGGCGAGTCCCTGCTGCTTGCGACCCTCGGGGATGAGCGCGACGCGCATGCGCACAGTGCGGTCGGGTCCGCCCGTGCGCGCCTGGCCGAGCACGAACACTTCGCCTTCGGTCGTGCGATCGGCGCCGAAGATGGCGCGCGCCACCTCGGTGCGGCCGGCGCCGACCAGGCCGGCGAGCCCGACGATCTCGCCGGCACGTACCGTGAGGTCGACGCCGGCGATGCCGTTCACCGCAGCGAGATTCTTCGCCTCGAGCACGATCTCGCCGGGCGAGGTGGAGTACTCCCGCGTGTACTGCATGTCGACACGCCTGCCGACCATCAGGGTCACCAGCTCGTCGGGCGTGGTGTCCGACACGGCCACGGTCGCGACACCCTTGCCGTCACGCAGCACGGTGATGCGGTCGCCGAGGAGGAACACCTCGGGCAGCCGGTGCGAGATGTAGACCATCGCCACGCCGTCGGCCTGCAGTCGCCGGATCACCGCGAACAGGCGTTCGGTCTCGTGCTCCGAGAGCGCCGAGGTGGGCTCGTCGAGCACGAGGATGCGCGCGTGCTGCGAGAGCGCCTTGGCGATCTCGACGAGCTGCTGCTGCGCGACGCCCAGCGTGTGCACGAGCGCGTGCGTGTCCTCGCCGACGCCGAGCGTGTCGAGCAGCCGGCGCGCCTCGGCGTGCATCTGACGGTGGTCGATCGTCCCCGGAAAGCGTCCGCGCGGCTCGCGCCCCAGAAAGATGTTCTGGGCGATGTCGAGGTAGGGGACGAGCGAGAACTCCTGGAAGATGACCGCGATCCCGAGCGCGCGCGCGTCTGCCGGAGAGCGGATGGTGACCGGTCTGCCGTGGTGAAGGAACTCGCCCGAATCGGCGTGGTAGGCGCCGCACAGGATCTTCATCAGGGTCGACTTGCCGGCGCCGTTCTCGCCGAGCAGCATGTCGACTTCGCCGGCGTGGATCGTGAAGGAGACACCCTCGAGCGCCTGTACGCCCGGAAACGCCTTGCTCACGTTGCGCAGCTCGAACAGCGGGACATCCGAGTCCGTCCGCGCGGTAGCCCGCACTCCGGAAATCGACACGGCTTTTCTCTCCTCCTGACCGGCTGGTAGCCTAGCGTGAGTGGCTGCGATTGGAAAGGCCGCGGAACAGTCTTCGACGACGATGCCCGGCAGCTATACTCCCCGGCCCGTGCCGGGTGGCACGATCGAAATCGCGGGAGGAGGCGGATGGCAACGACGCAGACGGTCGGCATGATCGGCCTCGGAGTAATGGGTGCGGCGATGGCGGCAAACCTGTTGAAGCGCGGCTTCACTGTCGTCGGCTATGACGTGCGACCCGGCCCGGCGCGGACCCTGGCCGCCCAGGGAGGGATCGCCACCCGCTCGGTGGCGGAGGTCGTGCGCGGGAGCGAGGTCATCTTCACCTCGCTGCCAATGCCCGACGCGGTTTTGGCTGTGGCCGCCGGGATCGTGTCCGCCAAGCCGAAGGGCAGGATCGTGGTCGAGACCAGCACGATGACGCTCGCGACGAAGGAGGCGGCACGCTCGCGCGTTGAAGCGGCCGGCGCGACGATGCTCGATTGCCCGATCTCGGGCGCCGGCGCCCAGGCCAGGACCGGCGACATCGCGTTCTATGCGAGCGGCCCGAAGGCCGCCTACGAGCGCTGCGCCCCGGCGCTGGACGCCTGCGCGCGCTGGCGATTCCATCTCGGCGCGTTCGGCGCCGGCTCGAAGATGAAGTTCATCGCGAATCATCTCGTCGCGGTGCATAACGTGGCCGCGGCCGAGGCGATGGCGATGGCGCAGAAGGCCGGCATCGCGCCGGCCGCGATGCTCGAAGCGATCCGCGTCGGCGCCGGCAACTCGCGCGGGCTCGAGGTGCGCGGCCCGATGATGGTCGCAGACGACTACCCGCCGGTCACGATGACGCTGAAGGCCTTCCAGAAGGATCTGCACTTGATCGGCGATTTCGCCGACGAGATCGGCTGCCCGACCCCGCTCTTCACGCTGTGCCGCGCGCTCTATCTCGCCGCGCTCTCCGAAGGACTGCATGAGGAGGACATCGGCGCCGTCTGCCGGGTGCTCGAGCGGATGGCGGGGGTGAAGCGCGTCAGTCGGCGCTCGCGCCGGCGGCGCTGATCGGCCTCACCCAGCCGGGTGTTTACTTTCGGGCCTTACCCCGCGCTTTGCCGGCGGTCCCGGACTTCTTCCGGGCGGGGCGCGCGGGGACGTCGTCCCTGGGGATGCGGTAGCCCGACTTCTCGAGGCTCGAGGCGCCGCTGTAGCCCCAGAGCGTGATCAGCGGATCGTTCTCCGACGCGTTTTCGAGTCCGTGGTAGACGTTGCGCGGTATGAACGCGAGCTCACCCGCGCGAACAATGAACGTATCGTCGCCGACATGCTTGATGCCGGTGCCGAGGATGATGTATTCCCACTCCTCCGCGTTGCTATGGCGATGCAGAGCATGTCTTGCGCCGATCCCGGGAGGCAGTATCGTCCGCCCGACGACGGTCATCTCCGACCCGACGGTCTTCTCGGTCACCAGCCAGCGCACGTCCATCTTGTGCCAGCCCTGGTCCTCCCTGAGCGTCCGGTCCGGCTTGAACTGGGCCGGGTCGATCTTGTAACGGCTGGTCAGCTTTGGCTTCATGCGCTCGCTCCTCTCCACAGGCGTCGACGAAGGACAGCATCAACGGCGCACCGATTCTAATTCGAATCGTACTTGTCAGAGCTCGAACGTCACCTACCGTGTCTCCGCGCCAGGGTCGACCCGCAACAACGTAACGTAGAACTCAAGGACACTCCTGACAGGGACCTACCCTGGAATGGCCTGGTCTCCATAGGCGAGGTGTGGGGCGACACGTAAGCGTCGCTCGCCTCCGACGCGCATCCCCTCGACACCGTACTCCAGACCGGGAATCGCGCGATGCTTGCCGACCCGGAACGAATAGAGCTGACGCAACCGCACGGGTGATGCGGTACTGCGCCTGAAGCGTCCGTACAAGGATGGCAAGACTCACGTCGTCATGTCGCCGCTGGAGTTCATGAGAGCGACTCGCCGCCCTGGTGCCGCGTCCGCGCTTGCATATGATCCGGTTCCACGGCGTGCTGGCGCCCAATGCCAAGCTACGCTCGGCGACGCGTGCCGCGTCCTGCGGAAAATGACCCCGCCCACTGCGCCGATCACGCTGACACACCGGGTTCATCGGCTCCTGCGCGCATCCGCTGGGCGCGCCTGCTCAAGCGTGTCTTTGAGATTGACATTGAGCGCTGCCCACTACGCGCGGTGGCAGGCTGAAGATTCAATCGCCGCAATCGAGGATCCTGCGGTCATCGTCGGGATCCTTTCCCATCTGCACTTACCCGCTCGGGCCCCGCCGCGATCTCCGGCGTGCAACATGCCGCTGTTCCAGGCGGCCTGATCGCCACCGCAGACTACCCGCCCCAAGGTCCGATTTCATCCGGTTCAGTCGCTGACCCGGAGACCGCGCTCGGCTTGCATGCTCGCGGGCTGGGAATCCGCCTGGACTTCAGGCCTCTCAGGCCCTTCCAGATCCGATCCTCCCGGTCGACGCACAATGATTTCCGAGCCTACCCGGCCGATAGACCGCTAAACGTTCCGAACATACCGTCCGATGCGGGAAAAAGAGGCGGTTAAGTTTCCGGTTCATCCGGGTTTGGCGTGGGTCGATTTCCGGAGAGGGTATAGAACTGGCCTCTAAGGAGGGACGGGGCCATGCGAGATGTCGAGCTGTATCAGCAGCTTCTGGGCTTGGCTGCGCCGTGGACAGTGGGTCGCATTGAGTTGTCGGTGGAAGGCGAGCGGGTCGACATTTGGGTGGAGCACGCGCCGGAGGTGCGCTGGCCCTGCCCGGAGTGCGGGACCCTGTTGCCGGTCTACGATCATTCGGAGGAGGGAGAGTGGAGGCATCTGGACAGTTGCCAATTCAAGACCTTCCTGCATGCCCGTGCGCCTCGTATCGAGTGCCCCAGGCACGGCACTCGACAGGTGAAGCTGCCGTGGGCCGAAGCGCGCTCGCGCTTCACGCTGCTCTTTGAGCGCCTGGCGATCGATGTGTTGCAGGAAGCCACGGTGCGCGGTGCGACCCGGATCTTGAGAATCAGTTGGGATGAGGCCTGGCACCTGATCGAGCGTGCGGTGAAGCGAGGACTGCAGGCCAAGGACAAGCGCGTTCCTGCGCGTCTCGGTGTGGAGGAGAAGGCCATCTCCAAGTGGGCCCGCTTCATCACCCTGGTGTGCGACCTGGAAGCCTCCACTATCGAATACGTGGCCGCGGCACGCCGCATGGAGAGCCTCGATGGCTACTTCCTGAGTTTCTCCGCCGCGGAGCCTGAGGGCATTCGGGCGATCGCAATGGACATGTGGCCGCCCTACATCTCTTCTGCGCTGCGGCACGTGCCCGGGGCGCGCGACAAGATCGTCTTCGACCCCTACCACATCATGAGTTACATGAACGAGGCCGTGGACGAGGTGCGCAAGCGCGAGCATCGCGAATAACGGGCCCGGGGCGATGAGACGCTCGCCCGATCGCGCTACCTATGGCTGTACGCCCAGGAGCGTCTGCCACACAAGCACCAGGAGCGCTGCGCAGCGCTACGGGCGATGAACCTCAAGACGGGGCGCGCGTGGGCGATCAAGGAGAGCCTGCGCGAGTTCTGGAAAAAGCCCACCCGGGAACAGGCCCTCGCCCACTGGAAGCTCTGGTATCGCTGGGCGACGCATTCGCGCCTCAAACCGGTGAACAAGACCGCGAAGAACATTAAACAGAAGCTGCACGACGTACTGACCTACTTCACCCACCGGAT
>Ga0315278_10002466_pt1 | contig 16472 bp, 17 predicted proteins | sample YL17G06_0_MG_FD_203880 | JGI IMG/M metagenome (GOLD analysis project Ga0315278, IMG submission 203880) | Sediment microbial communities from Yellowstone Lake, YNP, Wyoming, USA - YL17G06_0 | ecosystem: Environmental > Aquatic > Freshwater > Lake > Sediment | place: USA: Wyoming | collected... | reverse complement strand
GCTGGCAGATGCGCTTCGACCTGCAGGCCGGCTTCCCGCTCGTGACGACCAAGAAGCTGCACCTGAAGTCGATCGTGCACGAGTTGCTGTGGTTCCTGCGCGGCGAGACCAACGTCCGCTACCTGCGCGAGCACGGCGTGACGATCTGGGACGAATGGGCCGACGAGAACGGCGAGCTCGGTCCGGTCTATGGCGTGCAGTGGCGGTCATGGCGCGGCGCGGACGGCCGGACGGTCGACCAGATCCAGGCGGCGATCGACCTGTTGCGGCGCGACCCGCATTCCCGCCGCATCATCGTCAACGCATGGAACGTCGGCGAGCTCGACCAGATGGCGCTCACGCCCTGTCACGCGCTTTTCCAGTTCTACGTCGCGGACGGGCGACTGTCGTGCCAGCTGTACCAGCGCAGCGCCGACATCTTCCTCGGCGTGCCGTTCAACATCGCCTCCTACGCGCTGCTGACCCACATGATGGCGCAGCAGTGCGACCTCGAGCCCGGCGAGTTCATCTGGACCGGCGGGGATTGCCACCTCTACGTAAATCACCTCGAGCAGGCGCGGCTGCAGCTCTCCAGGGAGCCGCTGCCGTTGCCGCGCCTCGAACTGAAGCGTCGCCCCGCCACGATCTTCGATTATCGATTCGATGACTGCGAGGTCATCGGCTACCAGTCACATCCAGCCATCAAGGCGCCCATCGCAGTATGAAGAAGAAGTCCGCCAAGACCCCGCGTGGCAAGGCCACGCGCCGCAAGTCCGCTCCAGCCGGCAGCAGTGCGTCGTCGCAGCACCATGCGCATATGCGGCATGCCGCTCGCTCGGTCGAGCCACACGGGGCGGACGCCCCGCTTTACCGCGTGCGCAGCTCGGGCATCCACGGCAAGGGCGTCTATGCGACGCAGCGCATCCGCAAGGGCACGCGCATCGTCGAGTACCTCGGCGATCGCATCACGCACGAGCAGGCGGATGACCGCTACGAGGCGAAGGGCCAGGACGACGGTCATACGTTCCTGTTCGTGGTGAACGACCGCATCGTGATCGACGCCGGGGTCGGCGGCAACGACGCACGCTTCATCAATCATCGCTGTGCGCCAAACTGCGACACGGTGATCGAGAACGACCGCGTGTTCATCGAGGCGGTGCGCACGATCGAGCCCGGCGAGGAACTCGGCTACGAGTACGGCCTCACGTGGGAAAGCACCGACGATCCCGAGGAACTCAAGAACTACACGTGCCGCTGCGGAGCGCCGAGCTGCCGCGGCACGATGCTCGACGAGGAGCCGGTCGACAAGAAGAAGCCCAGGAAGCGCCGCAAGGTTGCGAAACGAAAGGCTGGCACGACGCTGTCGCGCGCAGGGAAGAGTCGGCGCAAGTGACGCTGGTCTCGGCCATCGTCGCAACCGACGAGCGCGGCGGCATCGGATTGGGCGGCAGGCTGCCATGGCACCTGCCGAACGACCTGAAGCGCTTCAAGGCCCTGACCATGGGCAAGCCCATCGTGATGGGCCGCAGGACCTTCGATTCGATCGGCCGCGCCTTGCCCGGGCGCCAGAACGTCGTCGTGAGCCGCCGGCCGGATCTCGTGATCGACGGCTGCTCGGTCGTTCCCTCGTTCGCTGCTGCACTTTCGGCCGCCGCAGATGCGCCCGAAGTCTGCGTCATCGGTGGGGCCGAGATCTACCGGCTCGCACTGCCGGTGACCCGGCTGGTGCACCTTACGAAAGTCCACGCGACCGTCGAGGCCGACACGTTCTTTCCGGTACTAGACGCCGCCGAATGGGAGGAAATCGCCCGCGAGGATCATCCTGCCGATGAGCGGCACGCCTACGGCTACAGTTTCGTGACGCTGCAGCGCGCGCGCAGTGCGGACCCGGCTCCGGTCGTTCAGCGGTCCGACGTGTAGAGGCGAATCTCCCTCGCCTCGCCGGGCGGGATTGTCATCCGCTCGAATCTCAACCCGATCTTCTCGAGCAGGTGCATCGAGCGCGTGTTGTGCGCGGACGTGATGGCCAGCAGGCGCGGCAACCGGAGCACCTCGAAAGTGTGCGCCCTGACGGCCGCGGCCGACTCGAGCGCATAGCCCTGGCCCAGAAACGCAGGCAGGAAGGCGAAACCGATGTCCGGATCGTCGAGGTAGTCGCGCTTGACGAGTCCGCAGATGCCGATAGCCGCGCCGGTTGTCCTGAGTTCCACAACGTAAAGGCCGTAGCCGTGTTGCGCATAGCTGGGGATCATCCGGTCCTGGATGTATCGCGCGGCGTCTTCCACGGTACGCACGCCGCGGTCGCCGATATTCGCGATGAAGGACGGGTCGTTCAGCAGTTCCAGCATGAACGGCGCATCGCCTGCGTCGAGTTGCCTGAGTTCGAGCCGTTGCGTGGACAGCACGGTCATGGGTCAGGCCCGGGCGCCGAGTCGTCGTCCCATGACCCAGCGCAGCAGCAGCAGGCTCACGATGGCCTGCAGCGCAACGCTTGCTACCGAAAGGTGCCAGACCTCCAGCAGTTCGAAGCCCGGGCGTTGTGCGAGCCATAGTGCCGGCAACACGAACGACAGCAACCTGCTCGCGCTGCTCGCGAGCGACGGCAGCGTGTTACCGAGCGCCTGGAACATGCCGGAGCACGAGAAGATCAGCGCCGAAGCGACAAAATTCCACGACACTGTACGCAGGTACTGCGCGCCGACGCCGATCACGCCTGGGTCCTTCGCGAAGGCGGCTACCAGCCACTCCGCCCGCCAGTGGCAGAGCAGCGTCAGCGCAACCATCAGCACGGAGCTCATGATGGCTGCCGCCCGGAACGTCTCGCGCACGCGGTCGTGCCGTTGTGCACCGAAGTTCTGGCCGGCAACCGGGGCCACCGCGAATGCGAGCGCCATTGCCGGCAGGAAGATCGCCTGCATCAGCCGTGATCCCACGCCGAATCCGGCCTGCGCATCGGGCCCGAAGGGGCGGATGACCACGTAGACAACGGCCATGATGACGAACATCAGCAGGAACTCGCCGCCCGCCGGCAGGCCGATGCCCAGCAGCCGACGCCAGGTCGCGAGGCGCGGCTGCCACTGGTCAGGGTGGACGGCGACGTATTTCTCCAGCCGCTCGAAATAAATGAACAGTACGACGACGCCGACGGCGATCGAAATCGTGCTCGCGAGCCCGGCGCCGGCGACCCCGAGCGGACGGCCCGTGCCCCAGCCTGCGATCAGCACCGGCGCGAGGATGACGTTGAGCAGCACGGTGACCAGTTGCACGATCATCGTCGGCTTGACGATGCCCGTGCCGCGCAAGGCCGATCCCATCGAGACCAGCGCGAACTGCAGCGCGAGTCCGGGGAGGAACCAGCGCAGGTAGGTCGTTCCCGCCTGCGCGGTTGCGGCATCCGCTCCGACGGCGTTCATGTATGCGCCACTCAGCGCATAACCACCGGCCAGCGTCACGACGGCGCAGCCCGCCGCCATCAGCAGAGACTGATTGAAGACGAGATTGGCATCGGCGGCGTCCTTGCGTCCCACGGCCTGCGCAATCAGTGCAACGGTGCCGACGCCCAGTACCTGCGTGAGTGCGACCACGATCATCATGACGTTGCCTGCCGCGCCCACGCCTGCCAGCGCCGCGTCGCCGATCCGGCCGACGAAATACAGGTCCACGAGGTAATAGAGCGTCTGCATCAGCATGCCGGCCGCGATCGGGGCGGCCATCGCGAGCAGATGCCGTCGGACCGGGCCGACTGTCAGGTCATGCATGTCGCCTGTCCATCAGCGCTCATTGCAGCTCGGTCGCAAGTGCGTCCACGAAGCGCCATGCGTCCTCGAACGTATTGTAGAACGGCACGGGAGCGGCCCGAATGAGGCCAGGCTCGCGCCAGTCCGGGAGGACGCCGCGCGCACACAGGCCGTCAAAGGCGGCGCGTGCGCGGGTACGGTCGCATTCGAGGCGGAACGACAACGCCGCACCGCGCGCGGCGGGATCCGAAGGCGTGAGGATCCTTGCCTTGCCGGCCAGTCGGGCGTGCGCGAGCGACTCGACGTACCCCGTCAACTCCACCGACTTGCGTCGCAGGGCCGGCAGGCCGGCCGCCGCGAAGTGCTCTAGCGACGCCGCGAGCGGCGCCATGGCGAGGATCGGCTGGTTGCTCACCTGCCAGCCCTCGGCGCCGGCGATCGGGTTGAACTCGGGACCCATCTGGAAGCGCGTCGCCTTGTCGTGCCCCCACCATCCGACAAGACGCGGCAGGTCGGTGCGCCGGGCGTGACGCTCGTGCACGAAGGCGCCACCGACGCAGCCGGGCCCGCCGTTCAGGTACTTGTAGCTGCACCACGCCGCGAAGTCGACATCGGCCCCGTGGATATCCAGCGCCACGTTGCCGATCGCGTGCGCAAGGTCGAACCCGACCGTGCATCCAGTGCGATGCGCGGCCGCGGTGATGGTCGCGATATCGAGTGCCTGGCCGGTGAGGTACTGCACGCCGGGCAGCAGTACGGTGGCGATCCGCGGGCCCTCGCGTTCGAGCGTAGCGAGAATGTCATCGACGTGCAGGCACGCCTCGCCCTCGCGCGGGGCGATTTCGATCAGGTCGCGCGCCGGGTCGAGACCGTGGAACCGGACTTGCGACTCTGCGGCGTAGCGGTCGGATGGAAAGGCGTGCTGCTCGATCAGCAGGGCCGTGCGTTCGCCCGACGGGCGATAGAAGCTCGCGAGCAGCAGGTGCAGGTTCACGGTGAGCGCGTTCATCGCCACGACTTCCTGCTCGGATGCGCCAACGAGGCGGGCGAGCGTCGGTGCGAGCCGTTCGTGGTAGCGCATCCAGGCGCTGCGGGGTGAGAAGTGTCCTTCGACGCCGAGGGAACGCCAGTCGCGCATGACCGCTTCGACGTAGTCTGATGCGAGCACCGGTTGCGCGCCCAGCGAATGACCGCAGAGGTACACGATCTCGTTGCCGTCCGGATCGTGGGGAATGACGAAGCGCTCGCGCCATGCGCGCAGCGGATCGGCGGCGTCGAGCGCAAGTGCGTGTTCGCGATCGAGCTTCATGACGCAAGCTCCAGCAGCGGGTAGATGACCGGACGACTCGGCGCGGCGTCGGCGCCGAACGCAGGTACCTGCAGGTCGAGCAGGTAGAGTCCATCGCCCGCAGCTGCAGGCACATATGCGAGCTCGGTGACGAGCGCGTCGCCGCGCCTCGCGAGCCGCGCGTCGCGCACGCCAGCTGCAAGACCCCAATAGGTGTGGTGCGCGACGAGGCCGCCGCCGTCGTCGGCGCGGTCGAGGCTCGGCAGGTCCACGACGAGCGATGTGACGCCGCGCTCCACAACCCAGTGCATCGCGTCGGCGGTGAAGTACGGTGCAGGGCAGGGGCCTTCGTACTGGCGATGCGCCTTGGCCGGCTCGTTCGGCAGTGTACGCACGACGAGCGCCGTCCAGGGATCACCAGCCCACGTCGCCGCCGCCTCCGCAAGCATGGCCCGGGTGATCACCGCGTCGGTCGGCGTGCTCAACCGCGGCCGGTCGTGCGAGATGAGGCCGAGTGGTCCGGGCCTCACGGTGACCACGGCCGCAAGCGCAGGAGGAACGGGGGTCAGCGCGGCCACATGAGTGGCATCTCCGGTCAGGTGACCGACGCACTCCGTATGCGTGCCGTGGCAGTGCGGCGAGAGCGTGTAAACGCCACACATGCAGCTTGCTCCGCTTGCAACGTCGCCCGTGAAGGCGCCGGCCCGGAGCGGCTCTGACACTGCACCGCTTGCGGCGAAGAATCGCGGCTGCGGTCCGTCGAACTCCATCATGATCGCAAGGTCGAAAGGAGAGTGGAGTTCGACCCGCCAGCGCCGGCCAGACCTGCTGAATTCGAGCGTGTCCATGGAATGCTGGTTGTTCCGGGAGTGTCGTACTAGTCCGCGAGGGTGTGGGAGTATAGTCAGATGGCCCCGATACGGGGCGGGAGGCCGACATGAGCAGCATGCGCGTGGTGGTCGCGGTGGCGTCCCTGTTCCTGGCGTCTCTGCTGGCCGCGGACGGCGCGCCGACGGTGATGGCCGTCTGGGTGCAGAAAGAGGTCAACTTCCCCTACAAGGGCCTGACGAGCTACTACACCTGCGATGGAATCCGCGACAAGGTGCGCGGGATCCTCAAGTACCTGGGGGCACGGCCCGGGTTCAAGGTGACGGTCAAGTCCTGCATCAACGACGCCGGCGCCAACCGCAACCTGGGCGGCGTCGAGCCTATGCCATGGGTGTACATCACGGCGGCCCTGCCGCAAGCCGTCACACCCGAACTGCTGGCGGAGCTCGCGAAGCCTGATCCGAAGGCCGAACTCATCGCTCGTGCGACGGGCAAGCCGTCGGCGACAGCCGAGGCGACCGCGCAGTTCCCGGCGCAATGGCGGCGCGTGCAGTTCCTGGGCAAGCCGATCGGCCCGGTCCAGCAGGGCGACTGCGAGCTGGTGGACGAGATGGCCGAGTCTGCATTTGCACAGCTCGGCGCCAGGGTTATCGAGGACCTGACGGCCTGCGTGCCGCGCCAGGTGAACCCGGGCAGCATTCGCCTTACGCTCGAAGTCCTGCAACCGGTGCCCGAGAAATGAGCCGACGGAAATCAATCTTCATCACCGGCGCTGCGGCCGGCATCGGTGCCGAGACGGCGCGGCTGTTCGCGTCGCGCGGCTGGCTCGTGGGCGCGTCCGATGTCGATGGCGCGGCGCTCGCTTCGCTGCAGCGTGAGCTTGGACCCGACAAGGTGATCACCAGGGTCGCCGATGTCCGGGACTTCGCCGCCGTGGAAACGGCGATACGCGAGTTCGCGTCCGCAGCCGACGGGCAGCTCGACGCCGTGTTCGCCAATGCGGGCGTGTTGTTCATGGGGCCGCACGAGAACGTGACGCGCGCGCAGAAAGACCTGCTCGTGGACGTGAACGTGCGCGGCGTGATTCACACGTTCGACGCCGCATTTCCATTCCTGCTGCAGACGCCGGGTGCCCACGCGCTCGCCATGTGCTCGACGTCGGCGGAATACGGCGCGCCCGAGCACGCGGTCTACAGTGCGACGAAGTTCTTCGTGCGCGGGCTCACCGAGGCACTGAACATCGAATACCGGCGCCACGACATCCAGGTGTCGGCGATCTACGTCGCCTACGTGCAGACCGGCATGGTGTTCGACGCGAAGGTCAAGCCGGCGTCCATCGAGCGGATGGGCGTGAAAGTCACGCCGGGGCAGGTAGCGGAAACCGCCTGGCGGGCAGTGCACGGCAACCGTTCGCACTGGCGCGTCGGCGCAGACGCCCGGTTGATGAACTGGGTGGCTCGCCTGCTCGGTTCGAGGACTGCGGCCGTGAGCGCCTGGCTCATGCGGAGCTGAAGTCGGCGACAGGCATCGTGCTCGACACGAAGACCGGGGCCGACGGCGTATCGAGTCGCTGCGCCGCCAGCGTGCCGCCCCAGACGCATCCGGTGTCGAGCGCGAGGACTCCGCCCTCGTCGACGTAGCCGAGCGCGGACCAGTGCCCGCACACTATGCGGGACCCGGCCGAACGGCGTCCCGCGACGCGGAACCACGGAGTCGCTCCGGCCGGCAGTTGTGCGGGCGGTCCCTTGAGCTTGAGCAGCAGTCGCCCTTCGGCGTCGCAGGCGCGCAGCCGCGTCAGCGCATTGGTAATGAATCGCAGGCGGTCCGCGCCGTCAAGGTCGTCGCGCCAGAGGTCCGGCTGGTTGCCGTACATCCTTGCGAACAGCGCGCCGCTGTGGTCGCTGCGCAGCGCCTGCTCGAGTTCCGCGGCGCAGCGCTGCGCGAGCGGGATGTCCCACTGCGGCGGAAGACCGGCGTGCAGCATCGTGATGCCGAGCGAGGAATCGTGGTGCAGCATCGGGCGGCCCTGCAGCCAGTCGAGCAGCGTTTCCCGGTCGGGAGCATCGAGAATCGGCTGGAGCGACTCATCCCCGTCGTGGAGCTTCGCGTGGCCGCGTGCCGCGGCGAGCAGGTGCAGGTCGTGGTTCCCGAGCACCGCGATGGCCGCGTCGCCCAGTGCCGCCACGAGCCGCAGCACGTCGAGTGAGCGTGGTCCGCGGTTGACGAGGTCGCCCACGAACCAGAGGCGGTCGCGGGCCGCAGAGAAATCAAGGCGCTCGAGCAGCGTCTCGAGTTCGGCGGCGCAGCCCTGCACGTCGCCGACGGCGTACGTCGCCATCGGCGCTCAGTGCAGCAGGCCGGGCATCGCGAGCGTGAAGGGCGCGATCGGCGCGTCGAAGTGCTCGCCGTCGTCCCCGACCATGCGGTATTTGCCCTGCATCGCGCCGACGGGCGTTTCGAGGATCGCACCGCTCGAGTAGCGGAAACCCTCGCCGGGCTGCAGGTGCGGCTGCTCGCCGACCACGCCCTCACCGACCACTTCCTGGACCTTGCCATTGGCGTCGGTGATGACCCAGTGACGGGTCAGCAGCCGCGCCGGCACCGAACCCTCGTTGCGGATGGTGATCGTGTACGCAAAGACGAACCGGCCGTCGACAGGATTCGACTGGTCCTCGACGTAGTTGGTCACCACGTCCACGCGTATCCGATGGGGCGCAATCGAGTTCATGCCTTGTGCAGGCGGATCGCGAGCACGTCGCAGGGTGCCGCGTGCAGCACGGTATCTTCCGTGAAGTTGAACAGGATCGACACGCCATGGCGTTCGCGGCTGCCGATCAGGATCAGGTCCGCGCCGCGTTCCTGGGCTACGCGAACGACTTCCGCCTTGATGTTGCCGGTAAGCACCAGCCGCTCCGCCTGGCCGAGGTCGAGCTTGCGCGCGAGCTCGGCGAGCCGGGACGTCGCCCGCTCCACCAGTTCACCTTCGATCTGCACCGCCGGCAGCAGCGCTTCGCCCATCGGTTCGACCGGAACGTACTCGACCACGTGCAGCAGCGTCAGGTTCGCCCCGCAGAGGCCGGCGAGCGACTTGGCGCGTTCGGCGATGACCTCGCTGTCGTCCGTGAGGTCGAGGCACAGGAGGAATTTCTTGTAGGCGTGCATCGGCGTCTCCAGCAGGGGGGTCCGGCTCGTTCCGCTCGATTATAGGTCGGCTGGCGCAGGCCACAAATCCGTGTGTTTCTCAGGCCCGGACCTGGGCAGCCAGTGCGGCAAACTGAGCCGGCGCAAGGGTTTCCGGACGGGCGGCCGGGTCGACGCCTGCAGCGGTGATCGCCGCGGCGTCCATAAGGCCGCCGAGCGAGTTGCGCAGTGTCTTGCGCCGCTGGCCGAAGGCGGCCAGCACGACCTTTGCGAACACCGCGTGATCGTGGATCGCGAATGGTGGCGAGGCGTACCGGTGCAGCGCGAAGAACGTCGAGATCACCCTGGGTGGCGGCGAGAACGCCCCGGTGCCGATGTCGAACAGCGGCTCCACGCGAACCCACGGCGCGAGCATCACCGTGAGGCGGCCGAACTCCTTGCCCCCCGGCTGTGCGGCCATGCGGGCGACGACTTCCTTCTGCAGCATGAAGTGCATGCTCGCGATCGCGTCGAGTTGCGCGATGAAATGGAACAGCAGCGGCGTCGAGATGTTGTAGGGCAGGTTGCCGACCAACCGCAGCTGCGGACCGTCACCGCGCAACGAGCGGAAGTCGAACTCCAGGGCGTCGGCGAGATGGACGCGGAGCTCCCCGTGTCCCGCGCAGCGTTCCTCGAGGCGTGGCACCACGTCCGAGTCGATCTCGATTACGTCCAGCGTGCCAAGCGCCTCGAGCAGCGGCAGCGTGATGGCGCCGCGCCCCGGGCCGACCTCGACGATCCGGTCGCCGGCGCTCGGCGCGATCGCACGGACGATCCGGTCGATGGTGCCGGGATCGTGCAGGAAGTGCTGCCCGAAGCGCTTCTTGGCGCGCTTCACCGTTGCCGCGGCCTCGCCGGGATCGCAGCGAGCCGTAGCGCTGCCAGCAGGCTGCCGGGATCTGCCCGGCCGGTGCCGGCGAGGTCGAGCGCCGTGCCGTGGTCTACCGAAGTGCGCACGATTGGCAGCCCGAGCGTGACGTTGACCGCAGACCCAAAGGCGGCGCGCTTCAGCACGGGCAGTCCCTGGTCGTGGTACATGGCGAGCACGGCGTCCACGGTGGCGGTGCGCTCCGGCAGAAATGCGGTGTCGGCCGGCAACGGACCGACGAGCGCGAGCCCGGAGCGGCGCAGCCGGGCGATGGTGGGCTCGATCACCTCGATTTCCTCGCGGCCGAGATGGCCGCCTTCGCCGGCATGCGGGTTCAGGCCGCACACCAGGATGCGAGGCCTGCGCACCGCGAAGAGGCGCCGCAGGTCGGCGTGGAGGATACGCAGCACGGACTCGAGCCTCTGTGGCGTGACGGCTGCGGGCACGCCTGCAAGCGGGAGGTGGGTCGTCGCGAGCGCTACTCGCAGGCCGCCCCCGACCAGCATCATCACTGGCAGCGAGGCGCCGCAGCGGGCGGCGAGATACTCGGTGTGGCCGGTGAATGGCACCCCGGCATCATTGATGACGCCCTTGTGCACCGGCGCGGTCACCATCGCGTCGAACTCCCGGGCGAGGCAACCGTCGACCGCGCGGTCGAGCAGCGACAGCACGTATCGAGCATTCGCGGGATCCAGGTGCCCGGCTCGGCACGACGCGGCCAGCGGCACGTGCAGTACTTCGACCCGTCCCCTGGCGCGGGCGGCCGGGTCGTAATCGGGCAGGGCATTCATGCGCCTGCGCTCGCCGCGGACCCGTCCGAGCAGCGACCGGTCCGCCAGCAGCACGACGCGGCAGTTGAGACGGCGGCCGGGCAGGGCCGCGCACAGGTCCGGTCCGATGCCGGCCGGCTCCCCGGTCGTCAGCGCGACGGTCGGGAGCTGGCTCGGCGTGCTCACCGGTATTCGACGTAGGCTTCGTCGCGCAGCCGGCGCGCCCAGATCTCCGTTTCTTCCTCAGCCCGCGCTTCGCGCAGCTGCGTCAGGCACTTGTTGCGGGTCACGTCGGTCGACGCATCGTAGTCGCGGCGGCCGAGCAGCTGTACGATGTGCCAGCCGAACTGCGTCTTGAATGGCTGGCTGATCTGGTTGATCTCGAGCGCGTCGACCTCCCTGGCGAAGTCGGGCGCGAACGATGCCGGGCTCGCCCAGCCGAGGTCGCCGCCGCGCGTCGCGGAGCCTTTGTCGGCCGATGAGACGGATGCGATGGCGGCGAAGTCCTCGCCCTTCAGCACACGCTCGCGGATGCGGGAGAGCTTCTGGCGCACGGTTTCCTCGTCCTCGACGGCCGTGGGCAGCATGAGGATGTGCCGAGCGTGCACCTGTGCCACCAGCGCCGCCTGCTCGGCACCACGCACGTCCACGAGCTTGAAGATGTTGAATCCGCTCGGTGTCCGGATGACCTCCGTGACGTCGCCCTTCTTCATTCCCGGCACGAGATCGGCCACGGCAGACGGCAGCAGGTTCGCCTTGCGCCAGCCGACCTTGCCGCCTTCGAGCGCGGTTGCGCCGTCGGAATACGCGACCGCGAGGTCGGCGAAATCCTCCCCGCGCTGGGCGCGTTCGTGCACGCCCTGCGCTCGCGCCGTGCGCTCCTCGATCTGCTCCGGGGTCGCCGAACTCGGCACGGAGATCAGGATGTGCGCCACCTCGTATTCCTTGGTTTCCTCCGGGGACGATTGCGTCCTGGCGACGCATTGCTCCAGCTCACGCGGCGAGACGTAGATGCGCGAGTACACGTCGCGCTGGCGCAGCTGCCCGAGGATCATCTCGCGGCGCATTTCCTCGCGGTAGGAGCGGTAGTCGATGCCCTGCTGCTCGAGCGCCGCCGGCAGGTCGCTGAACCTGACGTTGTTGCGCTGTGCCACTTCGGTGAGGGTTTCATTCAGCTGCTCGTCCGACACCTTGATCCCGAGGCGTGCGGCGCGCTGCATCTGGATTTCCTGCACGATCAGGCGTTCTAGCACCTGCTGTCGCAGGATGTCCCGCGGCGGCATCTGCTGGCCAGCCTGCTGCAGGCGTCCCGATACCACCTGGACCTGTCGGTCGAGCGAGCTCTGCAGCACGATGCCGTCGTTGACGACGGCGACGACGCGATCGAGCGAGACGCCGCGCGGCGGCGCTACCGGGGGCGCCGCGACAGGTGCCGGGGCGGGAGCCGTCGTGGGCGTCGCCGGAGCTGCCGGAGGAGCGTTCTGCGCCATCGCGACGGCACCGGCCAGCAACAGGAAGAGGGCTGAAAAACTCTTGTAAATCAATGGTATCTCACGAACCGGGCACGGACGAGACCGGGGAGTATCCACGAATCGCGTCGCGCAGGAAAGCTTGGTTGTCCACTCCGACACTCGACAATCCCTTGAGTTCCAGCTGGAGTCCAACGGACGTGTCGGAGCTGCCGGTCCGGCTGCTGACGAACCGGCGCGTGATCGCCCGAATCGACCAGCAGCACGACGAGTACTCGAAGCCCACGAACTGGTCGAGCGTCTTGTCCTCGGCGAGCGAGTAGACCCACCGGGCGAAGGCGTGCCAGTTCTTCGCGATCGGCCACGCCGCCGAGACGTCGAACTGTTCGAGCAGGTCGCGCTGGTAGCGGTAGGCCCCGTTCAGGACGCTGTCGCCGGCCAGCCGGTACTGCAGCGCCGCCTCGGCCCGCTGGGTCTGGTTCGCGTCCGGGTCCCATACATAGGCTGCCCGCGCGTTCCAGTGCTTGAACGCGTCGAGTTCGAGTTCGGCTACGACGTCCGACGAAGCACGATTCGTCGGCTCCTCGCCCGGCAGGGTCACCCGCGGGTCCTCGAAGTAGTACGCCTGGCCGAGCGTCGCACTCAGGAACTGGCGGCCGCCGCCCGCGTCGAGCAGGCGGCTGGTGAGCCCGACGCTGACGAGGTTTGCGTCGCCGACCCGGTCTGCGCCGACGTAGCGGTTCGTGCGGAACAGCTGGACCATGTTCAGGGTCGGCGTGTCCGTGTCGAAGATCGGGATCGCGTCCTGGTTGCGGTACGGGATGTAGACGTACTGCAGGCGCGGCTCGAGCGTCTGCAGTCGCTGCTGCTTCGCTCCCGTCGTCCGCTCGAGCACGAAGCCGGTGTCGATGCTCGTGACCGGAAGCGAGCGCGACAGGCTCTCGTCCGCGCCTGGCGCCAATTCGTCGAGCGAGTACGTCGTGTAGCGCCACGCCGCGTTGCCTTCCACGTACGCCCCGCGTCGCCCGGCGCGCCACGAAAGCGCCGGCTCCGTGTCGACGCGGATGCCCTGCGGCCCGAGGTCGCGGTAGAAATTCGTCGCCTCGAAATCGAAGGTTGCGCCGAGGCCGAGCGGCAGGGCGTTCCAGCGACCGGCGGCAACCACCTGCGGCAGCAGCGAGTACGGACGCTCGTCCTCCGCAAGCGCGCTGTCTATAACCTGGTAGTTCTGCGCCCGTCCCACGAGCGACCAGTGAGTCGTGTCGCGGCGCAGTTCCCCGAGCTGGTTCAGGAAGATGATGCTCGTGCCTTCGAAGCCGACGCCGAAGTCCTCGAAGTAGGAGTTGTCCGTCACGTAGGAGGCGTTTGCCAGCGCGCGCGTGCGCGGCTCGAAGTGAGTGATGTCCCGGAACGCGAACAGGCCGCGAGCATCCTTGCGCTCGCTGTCGTAAGGCAGGTATTCGGCCTCGAGCGTGCCGCGGCTGCGCTCCGTCATGTACCGGAATTCGGGGTCGATGCGATAGCCCCGTGACGAGAAATAGCGCGAAGTGAACGTGGCGTCGTAGTTCGGTGCGATGTTCCAGTACCACGGCACGACGATCTGCGTGCCCGTCTTGCCGCCGCTGCCGATCGCCGGAAACAGCAGGCCGGACTTGCGGGTGTCCCCGACCGGGAAGGAGATCCATGGCGTGTAGAGGATCGGGACGCCCAGGAAGTCGAGCCGCACGTTGCGTCCTGTGCCGGTGCTGCTTTTCTGGTCGAGCGAGATGCTGTCCGCCCTGAGTTGCCAGTCGTCGTTGCCTGGCGGACAGACCGTGAAGCGCACGCCCTCGAGGTCGAGCGTGGTTTCGCCGCGCAATTGCGCGCTTTTCGCTGCACCGCGCCCGGATCCGTCCACCAGCTCGAACCTGGCGCCCCTGAATTCGCCGTTGCCGCCCGCGAACGAGCCTCCCTCGCCAGTGACGCGCACCGTCGGGTCGAGGTACCCGGTGCGGCCGCTAACCTGGATGCTGCGCTTTTCCGCATTGACCTTCGCTTCGTCGGCGGTGAGCAGCCGCTGTCCCATGCGGATCTTTACGTTGCCGGAGAGTTCCGCGTCGCCCGAACGCGCGAGATCGCCACTGTCGCTCGAGATGTCGATGTGCGGATCGTCGGGGTCGGCCTTGAGCAGTTCCTCGAGGCGTGGGTCCGACGTCACCGGAACCCGGCACGCCTGTTCGTCGGCCGCGAACGCGGGCGTGACAAGGAGCATGAGCAGCAGGGTGCCGAGGAGCCGCCGTCGGTGATGCGCGATTCGGACGGACGGCTTCATCGTTGCGATTATAATTGCCGCGCCCTCACCCAGCCGACTTTCCGAGGCTCGCCTTGCACGATACCGGTCCAGACGACCCGCGGCTCGATTTACTGCGCCACTGGCTCGAGCACGGGCTCGGCTGGCGCGACTCCGGCCTCGCCCCGGCATCTGCCGATGCGAGCTTCCGGCGCTATTTCCGCGTGACCAGGCCCGATGGCACATATGTTGCGATGGACGCTCCTCCGGGCAGGGAGGACGTGGAGCCATATCTCAAGGTCGCCGGCATGCTGGCGGACATCGGTGTCAATGCGCCAAGGGTGCTGGCGCGTAACGCCACCGACGGTTTCCTGCTGCTGACCGACCTCGGGTCGACCACCTATCTTGCCGAGCTCGCGGACCGCGCCCGAGCCGCAGACCTCTACCACGACGCGATCGACGCGCTGATCCGGATCCAGTCCGCAGGCGCGCGCCACGCTGGCCATCTGCCACCGTACGACGAGAAGCTGCTGCGCTTCGAGATGAGCCTGTTCCCCGACTGGCTGCTCGGCCGGCACCTCGACCTGCAGCTCGACAAATCGGAGCGCGGCCAGCTGTCGGGCGCCTTCGAACGCCTGGTCGCGGCCGCCCTGGAGCAGCCGCGCGTTTTCGTGCACCGCGACTATCACTCCCGCAACCTGATGGTCTGTGCCGGCTCCAATCCGGGAGTCCTCGATTTCCAGGACGCGGTGCATGGCCCGCTTGCCTACGACCTGGTGTCGCTGCTGCGCGACTGCTACATCGCGTGGCCGCAGGAGCAGGTCGTCGCGTGGGCGCTCGAATTCCGGCGCGAGGCGTCCGCAGCCGGACTCCAGGTCGGCGCCGATGAAGCGCAGTTCCTGCGCTGGTTCGACCTGATGGGGGTGCAGCGCCACCTGAAGGCGAGCGGCATCTTCGCGCGGCTCTGGCACCGGGACGGCAAGGCGGGCTACCTGCCCGACGTGCCGCGCACGCTCACGTACATCGAGCACTCGTGCGCACGGCATGCGGACCTTGCCGCGCTCGGCGACCTGGTGCGCAACCGCGTGCTGCCGGCGATGCGCGCGAGTCTCGCGGCGAGCCCTGCGTGAAAGCGATGATCCTCGCGGCGGGCCGCGGCGAGCGCATGCGCCCGCTGACGCTGGATCGCCCGAAGCCGCTGCTCGAGGTCGGGGGTCTGCCGCTGATCGTGCATCACCTGCACGCGCTCGCGATGGCCGGCTTTCGCGACGTCGTCGTCAACGTCTCCTGGCTCGGCTCGCAGATCAAGGCCGCGCTCGGCGACGGCTCCCGCTACAACGTGCGACTCGCTTACAGCGACGAAGGCCCAGAGCCGCTCGAGACCGGAGGCGGCATTTTTCGCGCGCTGCCGCTGCTGGGGCCGGCGCCGTTCCTCGTCCTGAACGGCGACGTCTGGACCGATTATCCCTACGCGAAGCTGCGCGAATCGCTGCGACCTGCGGATCTCGCCCATCTCGTGCTGGTCGGCAATCCCGACCACAATCCGACCGGCGATTTCGTGCTGCGCGACGGCCGCATCGTCGAGGAGCCGGGCGAGCGACTGACGTTCTCCGGCGTCGGCGTCTACCGGCTGGGACTCTTTGACGGCTGCCAGGACAGAATTTTCAAGCTGGCGCCGCTGCTGCGCGCCGCGTCGCGGGCCGGCCGCGTGAGTGGCGAAGTCCACGACGGAGACTGGCTCGACATCGGCACGCCGGAGCGGCTTGCGGAGCTGGATCGGCGGCTTCGGGGCGGGCCGCGCTGAATCCTGGCCGCCGTGTGTGGCGAACGGATGATTGCCGGGAGAGGTCCTTCCCCGGGACGCCGCAAGCACATCCATGTGGGCTCCGTGGCGCGGCGTCCTTGCCGCGCACGGCCCGGGCAATGGCACCCCTCCCGGCAATCAACCGTTCGCTGACGCGGTGGCTCAGCGTTCAGTGCGTCCAACGTGGAATTCCGGTGGATGCTGCCGAGTGCCGCGTTGTCTGGGGAGGCGCCGACGGGCGCGCGGCGCGCATCCGGTTTCGAGCGGGGAGGAGGTTCGC
>Ga0315278_10002465_pt1 | contig 16473 bp, 17 predicted proteins | sample YL17G06_0_MG_FD_203880 | JGI IMG/M metagenome (GOLD analysis project Ga0315278, IMG submission 203880) | Sediment microbial communities from Yellowstone Lake, YNP, Wyoming, USA - YL17G06_0 | ecosystem: Environmental > Aquatic > Freshwater > Lake > Sediment | place: USA: Wyoming | collected... | reverse complement strand
GACCAGTACGGAGTTGACCAGTGGCCGACCGTCTATCCTGGGGTCACTCGCATGATGATCGCTGGCGGGGGATGCGACATCCGCAACGAGGGCACGGTGATCGTGGATGGCACGCTGGGTTTGAAGATGACCCCCTGGAGCGCGTATGGGCCGGGCGCTGGTACCTTCCGGGTACCGATCGAGATCCCAGTCAAGAGTGGCAAGCAGGTCACGGTGAAGGTGAAGCTCCGCAAGACCATTTCCATCGCCGATGACTACAAGCGGCCCAGCGCCCACTTGCGCGGGCTGAACATCGATGCCTGGTCGATCATGACCGACGTGACTGACACCTGGGAAGAACAGACGTTGACGGGCACGCCCAGCATGAACGGGTTCGTGTCCTTCTGGGTCCAGCCTGGGCAGAACACCATCAACACCGTGCCGGGGCGGTGGACGGAATCAGACCCCGGCACCTTCTGGGTCTACGCCGACGCCTTCTCTGTGGCCCACGCGCCCTGATAGGAGTGGACGATGCCTTACCGCGACGGTGCAGCGCCGTTCTACTGGTGGACAAGCGACGACGTGCTTGTGGACGTGGGCACTCCTCTTGGGATTGGTCGAAGCATTCCAAGGGTCGAGAGTGCGGTTTCCCAGGACATCACTCACGTTCGGGTTGCCTACGATTGCGAGATGAAGCACGCGAACGAGAGCAACGTGGACGATTCGCTCCATGCGGCGAACTACGAGTTTTCAACCGGCAGCGGCCACTCACTAACACCGAAGGCAGTGGTCCTGGTGCAAGCCAGTCCGACCATCGTAGACGTAGAGATCAACGAGCGCGAGATGACCATCGGGACCGCGAACTACACGGTCACGGTGTCGAACGCCCAATCTCTATCTGGAGATCCAGTCGGGACTTACAACCATGCCGACTTTGACGGCAAGGGAGCAAGGCCCCGCGTCTCCTCCGCAACGGTAGCAGACACGAGCCACATCCGGGTCAGCTTCGACGAGACAATGACCGACGATGCGCAGCTTGACGATCCCACGAACTACACCCTCGAGAAGCCGGTGGGTGCTCCAGTCTTGACCATCTTGGATATTGCGGTTGACGCTGGCCTTTCCTTCGTGACGCTCCACATCTCAGGGGAGATGAGGACGGGGACTGGCAACTACGGAGTCACCGTCGAAAGCCTCGTGAAGGACGAGTTCTTGAACGGGATCGACATCTCGTTCAACCACGTGACCTTCGACGGGGTGGGAATTGCCCCCCAAGTTACCTCGCCCGCAACCACGATCGACTTTGAGCACGTTCGGGTCACCTTCAGTGAGGAGGTGAACGAGACGCAGGCCTTGGCTGAGGGCAACTATGCGATCGGGAACCACCTTGGAGTTCCGCTTGCGGTGCTTGAGGTGGTCAAGAATAGCCTCACCCAGTACACGCTCACCACGGCGGCGCAGGTCTATCTTGAGGTTTACACTGTCGCGGTCAGCACAGTGGAGGACCTGGCCGGCAACCCAATCGACCCGGCCCACAACGAGGCTACGTTTGAAGGGGCGGGTCACCCGCCCAAGTTGCTAACCCCGGCTTCATGCCCCGACTCAACCCACGTGCGGATCGAGTTCGACCAGGAGATGAAACATAGCAACCCGGCCGGAAGCGATGACACCACGAACCCCGCAAACTACGAGTTCAGCGTGACGGGCGGGGTTGCGGTATTGGCTGTCTCGGTTGCGGTGTACCAGACGGACCCCACGATTGTTGATGTTCTGTTTGGTAACGAGATGACCAATGGTGCCGAGTACGAGGTAGACATTGACGGGGGGGTTCGTTCCATCCTGAACGAAACCATGGACCCAACCGCGACCCACGCCGAGTTTGATGGCGTTGGAATTGCGCCCGAGGTGAACGACGCGGTGGCGACGGACGGGATCCTGGTTGAGGTCGCCTTCAGCGAGGACATGGACAATGACGGGGAGCTGGACAACCCCGCGAACTACGACTTCAGCACGCTCACCGGGGACCCCATTCTCGCGGTAGACGTGCAGGTGCTCGACTTCAACAAGGTGCGCATCCAGGTCAACCAACCCATGACCGTCGGGGCAACCTACACGGTGACCGTGAGTGGGGTGCGGGACCTCGCCGGCAACCTCATCGCCAGCCCGCCCCTGAACCAGCATGACTTCGTTGGGGTGCCCTCGGTGACGATGCTGATCCTGGCCGGGGCGCAGGCATTCAACCGCGTGCGAGTCACCTTCAACAACGGAATGGTTCGGGACGAGCTTCTGGCGAAGGGCAACTATGGGTTCACCTCGCTTGAAGGGGAGATGGTGAACGTCAGCGTGCTTGAGGTGCTTCTGCCCCTGGATACCTATCCCGCTTTCGCTGATCTCATTACGAACGAGATGACGGGCGGCAAGGACTACCGGGTGCGAGTCTCGCCCGCGGTTCACGATCGATACGGAACCACCTTGGACGAGGACCATTGCGAATACAGCTTCGAGGGCATTGGGGAGTTTCCGGAAGTTCAGGCGGTGGTTGCCCTTTCCAAGAACCGGGTGCAGGTGGTCTTCACCGAAGCGATGGAGGACAACGCTGACCTGCACAACCCAGCCAAATACAGCTTCGACAAGGGGCTCCTGGTTCACGATGTGGTAGAGGTGTCAAGCGACAGTGTGGTTCTGCGCACCACGGATCAAGATCCACTTGAACCGTACACCCTGACCGTGGTTCCCTGAGAGGCAAGCATGGCAATCACAGACATCGCATTGAACCCAATCCAACCTGGCGGCACCGTCGGGGGCTTTCTTGGTTGGGCCGAGCCCGAGCAACCCTACGAAGAGCTGAACTTGGATATGTACGAATTCATCATCCAAGAGATCAGATCCCGCGATGCCAAGGAGGGCTTTCTTTTCCTCAAGAGGTTCCTCGCGGGACCTCAGACCATGTGGGGGGAGGCGCAGGAAAAGATTTTTGACCTGAAGAACTTGTGGAGCGTGACCGACTGCCCGGACGAACTGCTCGTATACCTGAAGCAAATCGTGGGCTGGACACCCAAGCTCAAGACCATCACGGACGGCCTTGATGCATCCGCCTTGCGCCGGCTGATCCGCGCCTCCGTGCCCTTGTGGAAAAGCCGGACAAGCGAGAACGCAATCGTGGACGTGATCAACCTTCTGGTTGCCCGCCGCGCCCGGGTGCTCACCTGGTTCGACTTCCGGTGGATCACGGGGAAGACGTTCTTGGGAGAGCAGTTCAAGGGGCGCGACCCGTGGTTGATTCAGTTCCCTGGCGGTGGCCTTGCACCGGAGCAGTGGTCCACGATCCGCGTGGTCACCCCTGCGAACAAGCAACTGCTCCGCGACGTGCTCGAGCTGATGCGTCCCGTGGGTGAGCGGTTCGCCGTGGTCTACCTGGCCTTCATGGATCTGTTCACGATCGAGGACGACCTGAGCCAGTGGAACCGGCTCTGGGGAACTCAGACGCCAGGAGTGATTGACGGCGTGCTGAGCTTCGCGGCCGCGGCCAACGCCCAGAGCCTGGTTTCTAACGTGGCGGGTGCGACTGCCTGGTCAAGCTACATGGTGACCGCCCGGTTGCGCGCCGCTGCCGCAACGGTTGGCGGTGGGCGCGACTACGGGCACGGGTTGCTTCTGAGCTTCAACCCAACCAGCGGCAACGGGTACGCAGTGGTCATCTCGATCGCTGGCCAGTCGATCTCGCTCTGGCGCGTGACGGGCGGGGCGTTCACGCTCGAGCTGGCTCATCAAGACCTGGACCTCTACCACCTGCCCGAGAACTTCTGGCACGGGGTGCGGGTGGAGGTGGTGCCCGACGGGGGCAATGCGCGGGTCAAAGTGTTCTTGGATGGCGTGCAGAGAATTGACGCCACGGATGGGGCATATGGAAGCGGGACGGTGGGACTGATGGTGGACACCTCAACCTCGATGGACTGCGACGAGATCGAGGTCATGGGACTGCCGGTTGATTCCGAGACGATCGAACCGAACTAGGAGGAGCCGATGACAACTGGAGACAAGTTCCTTTCGATGACCGAGAACCGGATCCTCGGGGTGGAATCCTTCAAGGACCACCTGGCCGACGTTCTCAAGACGGGTGCGCAACAAAGCAACATGAAGCTCTATCACAACTCGGGCACCTTCTGGGCGCTGGGACTTGCGGCGGACGGCAACGACAAGTTCAAGCTGACCGGATTCATGAGCGGGGAGATCGACGCCCTGGACGGGCTGGGCAACTTCCTGGGCTTGGCCGAGAACCAGGCACTCTGCGAAGACGTGCTGTTCGAGAACACGGACTCGACCCTCTACTATGTCGCGCTGCAGATGGCGCGGGTTCCGGGCGGGTTGTTCATCAACCCGGTGGACGGCCTGCCGACCTGGGACTACCAGGAGGAAAAGATCGGGTGGGAAGGCACGCCGAACAGTGTGGTGGACAACGGCAACGGAACGATGACCTTCGTGGTCAACAACGTGACTGAGGCGGGCGTCTCCCACGTGGGTCGCCAGGTGGCGGTCTACAAGCTGGTGAACCACAAGAACGCCCTGGCTGAAGCCGTGGCTCTCGAGACTTGCGCGGTCACGTTCTCGGGCGGCAACAACAAGATTACAACCGCGGGCGTGTTCGGGCAGGGTGCCGCCCCCTCAACTACCGCGGCTCACTATGCCGTGGTCTTGCTGGGACCCCGCGTGTCCCGCGGAACGAACCTGTCTACTTTGCCCGAGTGGTGTTTCGTTGGCACGGTCACGGGCGCGGGTGCAGGGAACCCGCCCTCCGTCTTCAGCACCTCGGGCCAGAACGTGTTCTCGATCGGGATGAGCGACCTTTCCCAGATCACAAGGTACGCCTCCAACGGCCGGCTCAAGGTTGAAGTGAAGGCGCTGGGCAGTGAGATCGGTGAGGACCAGATCCGGGTGGTCAAGTTCGGCTCGCCCGACTCCATCAACTTCAAGGTGGACGAGCTGGGCAACGTGACCATCTTGGGGACCCTGACCGTGAGCACGTTGATCAGCAACTTCCATGACGTGGTGGTCAACGGTGATCTGGAGGTGAAGGGACTGACCACTCAACGCGATGTTGAGACGGTCTACTCGAACGAGATCATCACGGGCACCCTGACCGTGGGCGACGCGAATACCGATGTTCATGTGGCAAAGGGGGAGTGGCATCATCACACCGTTGCAGGCGCTGACGTGCTTACGATCGATTCCCTGCTCTCCCGAATTGGGTTGGGCGGTGCCTGGGACACGGGACCTCACAACGCGGTGGTGAAGGTGACCGGCAAGCAAGTCAACACCGCGGACATTCTGCCCTTCGCAGACGGGGGTGGATCGCTGGGCGACGCTTCGTACAAGTGGCTCAACGTGCGGGCAGGCAACATCTACGTGACCTCGCTTGCGGCCACCTTCTCTTCGGGTAACCTCACTCCGATCTCGGACAACACCTATGACCTCGGGGACGGTTCCACCCCCCGGGAATGGAAGGACCTCTACATCGACGGCGTTGCCTACGTGGACACGCTGTCGCTGGACACGACTGACGGGTTGGGTATCTCGACCACGGTGAAGCCGGCCACGAACATCGACCTGGACCTTGGCGGCACGAATCGCGCGTGGCGCAATTTGTACCTCGGGAGCACGGACGGGCAGGGGATTGCGAACACCCTGAAACCCATGGCCGACAGCACGATCGACCTTGGAGGGACGGCTCGCTTCTGGCGGGCGCTCTACGTGAGCGAGGTGGGTGGGCAGGGCTTTGGGAATTCCGTGGTGCCGACTGCCAACATCACCAAGGACCTCGGGGCGTCGTCCTACGCTTGGCGCAACCTCTACCTTGGCACGACCGATGGAATGGGCCTGGGCACCCATCTCAAGCCGATGACCGACGGTGACAAGGACCTTGGTGGATCTTTGCGGGAGTGGAAGGATCTCTACATCGACGGCACCGCCTATGTGGACACCTTCTCGCTCTCGAGCGCGGCGGGTGAAGGCGTGGTGACCGACTTGGTTCCCACGGCCGACGGCTCCAAGGACCTCGGTGGTTCTTCCTATCAGTGGAAAGACCTCTGGGTGCATGGCACCGCCTACGTGGACACCCTGTCGCTGGACGCGAGCGCGGGGCTTGGCGTTTCAACCGACGTGGTGCCCACCGTCACCGCGACGAAGTACCTGGGAAACACGGACTACGTTTGGGCGGCGCTCTATGCCGGGTATGAATACCTCAAGAGCACCGCGCCTGGAATTCGGTTCATCGAAACTGGCGTGGCCGTAGATGAAGGAATCTGGACGCTCTCGGTCAATGCGGGAACGCTGGTTCTCGCCACCTGGAATGATTCGATGGGATCCAGCCAGACCATTCTGGAAGTCGCGCGCACCGGGTACGTGGTTGATCACGTTTCCTTCTGGCGCAAGCTCTGGCCGTACAGCGACAACAACATCAACCTTGGGGACGCGAGCTACCGCTGGGGAAACGTCTACGGCGGCAACGGCCGCTTCGACGTCCTTTACGTCAACACCTCGCTCGCCACCGACCTGATTCCAAGCTCGACCGGATCCAAGGATCTCGGGGCAACCGCGGCCCACTTCGCAGAGCTATGGGTGAATTCTGTTGGGTGCTCGATGGCCCCGCTCACCAACGGAGACATCACGCTGGGAAGCGCAAGCTACCGCTTCGGCAAGTCCTGGTTCTCGGGAATTGAGATCCGCGGGACCACCTTGAACCCCATCCAGAGCTTCTACATGACCACGGCCGCGGCGGGCGAACGGCGCTGGTTGCTCGCTCAGCAGGACAAAATTTTTGGAATCTACTTGGGCACTGATGGAGACGAGTCCATCGGAACTCCACTGGTTGAGGGATTCCGGAGCGCGGGGGCCCTCACGAGTATTGCGATCGGGCAGCATCCGACCGCCCCGGTGACAAACGCGGCTGAGTTCTACTTCGCGCCCATCCCTGGGCCCTCCGTGAACCTGGACTTCGGGAGCACGACTAGGCATTGGAACAAGGGCTGGTTCGATTCGATCGCGGTCAGCACGGGCGTTGACACGACCCTTCTCCCAAGCGGAGCGTTCAACCTGGGAAGCGCGGGGGCGCGCTGGACCACCGTTTTTGCCGCTGCCCTCAATGCCAGCGGCACCGCCACGGTTGATGCCGTTGCGGCCACGAACGGGCTTGGGGGAGGGTCGGTTTCAGTTACCGGAAACGCAACGATGCGGCGGGCAATCGTGGTGAGCGACGGGTCAACGCAACTTCCCATGATCAAGATCCGGGACACGAACGCCGGAACCGACCACAAGAACGTTCGGATCGAGAGCGACGAGAACGCGCTCTACTTCCGCTTCTACAACGACGCTGAGGACGCCTCCGACAACATCTTCACGGTGGACCATACCGGAAGCGTTCACACCGTGGCCGGAATCAACGTGGGCGCGAAGATGATCCCTGACGCAACCGGCTTCGACCTGGGAAGTTCTTCGCTTCCGTGGAACAACGCCTACGCCGAGCAGCTTGTTCTCAGTGATGACAACGGGGGAACCTCGGGCAAGACCACGATCACGGGCTCCGCGTCTTTCGGGCCGGGCACGGGCACTGGGCAGGTGAGGATCGGTTCAGGAACCAATACCTCCAATGATGGGTTTCTGAAAATCTACGTGGGCGTGACCGTGTATTATATTCCGTACTGGGCAGGCCCGATCTAGAATGACTCGACCAACCCCCCACCAATTGGCCGCTTGATGGCGGCACAAGGAGGAGAACCATGGCACAGGAACAGACGATGAACAACGAGGAGATCAACGAGTACATGAACGCCCTGGTGAAGGGCAAGACCCTTCCGGCTGAAGGGCTGGAGAAGGAAGCCCTGGCCAAGTTTCGGGAGATCAGCGGCGAGATGATTCAGTCGCAGAACCGGGTTCAAGAACTCGCTGCCGAGACAGAGAAGGTGCGTGCTCTGGTGATGCGATATGCGGGGCAGCGCGAGGCCTACGCTCAGCTTCTCATCAGCGCCGAGATGAGCCGGCGCCGGCCCACCCTGGTTCCGCCCATCAACCTCGAGGACCTGCGAAAACAGATGGGCGCGGACAAGGTGGAGGTCATCACCAACGAACAGCGCGCCGCGGAGGTGAAGAATGCACCTGCTACTTCTGAATCAAACTGAGGTGCTGAACGCTTGCTTTCGGAAGTTCGCCGAGGGGCGAACCGCCTGGATGTTCGGGTACCGCCTGAACCCGATCTCCAAGCTCCCCCAGTTCCACAACGGGATCGACCTGGCCTCCCCGATCGGGACCGCCTTGTTCTCGATCCTTCCAGCCAAGGTCAAGCGGGTGTGGAAGGACGACCTGAACGGCAACGCCATTCTTCTCGAGCACCACGACGCTCCCGAGGGGATTCCGATCGCGGCAACGTCCTTTGCGCACCTCGCCGGCTACCCCGCGGAGGTCACCCCGGGCTACGAGCTGCTCGAGGGGGACACCTTCGCCTTCGTGGGCAACACGGGGCACAGCACGGGCCCGCACGTGCACGCGGTGTTCTGGGTGCGGGACAAGAACGGCAAGCTAGTTCCCACGGATCCGTTGCCCTTCCTGGCCGCGCTCTGTGGGTTCGCCGAGATTCCAATTCACGACGCGGGAAATCACCCCGCAGAAGGAGAGCCGACATGATGAAAGCGATCGTCGCGGTCCTCATGGCAATGGCGTTCGCCGTGGTGGCGTTCGCCCAGCCCGCCGCACCGCCCCCCCAACCCGCGGCCGTCACCGCGGCCCCCGTTGCGCCTGCACCCGCGCCCGTGGATCCGAAGGCGGTGATCCCGCCTGCGCCCGCGGCCGAGCCAAAGGTCGCCACTTCTACCCCGGATGCACCCGTTGCCGATCCTGGCACCGGCACCCCTGAGCCCGAACCCACCGCGGACCAGGTTCAAGAACAGATCAAGAAGGTCTTGAACGACTGGAAGACGCTCGGCTGGATGTGGGGCTTGGTCGCCCTCTGCGGCTTGCTGGTCCTTCTACTACGACTTGGACCGGTGAATCGCTTCATGGAGGCGAAAGGCTTGAAGAAGTTCAAGCCCTACATTTCGGGCGTGCTCGGCGCCCTTGCTGGATTCCTTTCTACGTTCGCAACTGGCGCGGGCTGGCCTCAGTCGGCGCTCCTGGGCTTGATGGCAGGCCTGGCCGCGGTTGGCGGGCACCAGATGCTCACCGCGGGCAACGCGAAGAAGGCATGACCGCGAACACGACAATGGACTGGTTGAAACGGTGGGGCCTATGGATTCTCATAGGCCTCGCCGTTGTTCTTTGGTTGCTGACCAAGCTGCTTCCAAGTCCGAAGGGGAAACCCGAGATTCTCCAGAAGGCGAAGGAGGAGGCACAAGCCATCAAGGACAACCTGGCCAAGGAATTGAAAGAACACGTTGATCAGATGCAGGCCAATCGGGACGAGCTTGAAAGGATCAAAAAAATCCAGAACGAAGCCGACCGGTTGAAGGCGCTGGCCGACTTTGCCAACAAGAAGAAGGGAGGCACGGCATGAGGAGCCTTCTCGTCGCGTGCCTGTTCTGCCTGACTACCCTCGCCGGATCCTATGCCATCGGGCAGGAAACCGGGGTAGACTGCGTTCCCCTGCTCAAGGACAGCCCAGCACCCTTCTCCGGGGTGCTCGTGCCCGAGGGGCGGTTTGTGGCCTTCTTGGAAGCTGAGCAGAAGCTGGCAGAGGTGAAGGGAGAGTTGGAGATCGAGAAGAAGGCGGGCAGGGTTCTCGAGTCCATGTACATCGGCAAGCTGGAGCTGGCGGTCAAGCCGCTCTCCTGGTACCAAACCCCAGAGTTCAACCGCTGGCTCGGCTTTGGGTTGGGGGTGGTTGTGACGGCAGGGGCCGTCTGGGGGGGGTACGAGCTGGTGAAGGAGATTCGCAAATGAACGACATCCTCGCGGCGGTGATGGCGAACGGGCCCATGGGGCTCGTCGCTGCAATTGCCTTGATCGCTCTCTACCGGAAGGACAAGGAGGTCAAGGCGCTCTACGTGCGCCTGGAGGACCGCGGGATCAAGATGACTGAGAAGTATCATCTACTTGCAATGGAAATCACCCGAACCATCCGTGCCCTCATGGACACGTTGCGGGGCACGCCCGGGAGGAAACCATGAAGTGGCTTCGGTTGCTGGGGGGGCTGTTTGGTCGGTCCCGTCTCGAGAGCGAAGACAAGACCCCAAAGGACTTCGCACTGATGTCCCCAGAGGAGCAGGAAATTGCCCGGATGGAGGCGCAAGACAGCGACGAGTTTGAGGTTCCCGCCGAGATGCAGACGGAAGACCTCCCGCCATCTGTACGCAGAAACAAGGGGGCACTGAGGTCATTGCGCCGTGGGGACCTGAAGGCCAAGGAGTTCTATCGCAGCGTTGACAATCACATCGAGCAACTCCGCGAAGTTCGTCAACAGATTGAATCAACAAAGAAATAGTCCCTTGTCCCGCTGCGCCCCCTGATGCTATTATGCCCGCATGGTTCGTCTGGTTTGCTCCAACCGCCATGTGAGGATCGACGGGGTACCTGAGAAGGCGCTGAAGCGTCTTGATCAGGTTACCTCCTACCTGGTTCAGGGGCACCGTTATTCCAAGGCCTTCAGAACCCACCGCTGGGACGGCCGCGAGCATCTGCTTGTTTGGCGGGAGCGTACCGAGGTTCCTGGGTTCTACCTTCCGATCGGTCTGCTTCGGGAGACGGTGGGGTTCCTCAACGACAACGGAATTGAGCACGAGCTGGACATGAGCGGCCGCGGCCGGTTGCGCCTGCCAATCAAGTACGAATGGAACCCTGAATTCAAGCTGCGCCCCTACCAGCTTGAAGCGGTGCAAGCCATGACCACGGGGTTCTTGCCTGGAATGGGGATAGTGAAGTCGCCGCCGCGCTCGGGCAAGACGCTGACCGCGGCACGAATCGTCGCAGAGCTTCAAGCCCCCGCCTTGTTCATCGTGCCCGATCGCTGGTTGCTTCACCAGACCTGGGAGTGCTTGGAGAAGGTCCTTCAAGTGAAAGTGGGCCGGCTGGGGGATTCGATCTGGCAGGTGCAAGACGTGACGGTTGCAACCGCGGGAACCTTGCTCTCGAGACGCGGGGGCACTCGCATCCGCACGGTGGAGGGTGGGCGCAAGATCAAGGTGGCGGTTCCACAAGACCCCGAGTACACCCGGCTCCGCGGCCGCTTTGACCTGGTTCTGTTCGATGAGGCGCACCATTTGAAGGGGGAGGAGTGGCACAAGGTCTTCATGGACTTTGACGCCTTCTACCGCGTGGGCCTGTCGGCAACCGCGTTCCCCGACCACGACCACGAGCAGGGCAAAGGTGGGATCTGGTTGAAGGCGTGCTGCGGAGGCGTGCGGGTGGACATCTCGACCAGCACGTTGATCGAGGAGGGGTACCTCGTGCGACCCACGATCGAGCTGCATGAGATCAAAGAGCCTAACCTTCACGGCCTTGACTGGGATCCCGACCTGTTGAACCTGGCGGTGTACCAGAACGAAGGACGGAACGAGAAGATTGCCGACATCGCCCGGGACCTGGTTAGCCGACGTCGGTTGAAGGTGCTCGTGGTAACCAACCGCAAGGAGCAAGTTCGCCGGCTTCTTCCCCTCCTCCAGCGCCGCGGGTTGCGCTGCCACGAGGTCACAGGTGAGACGGCCACGCCCGATCGAAAGGGCAAGGTGCGCGACTTCTTGGACGGCACCGTGGACGTGCTGGTCGGCACGGTGTTTGGGGAAGGCGTGGACATCCCGGCGATTGAGGCAGTGATCAACGCGGAAGGTGGCCGGGACATCAAGGCAACGATCCAAAGGATGCGCAACCTGACCACGGCCGAGGGCAAGACGCAGGCCGTGTTCGTCGATTTTTTGGACATGACCAACCCCTATCTTGCGGCGCACTCCCTCGAGCGTCTCCGCGTCTACCGGTCCGAACGGGCCTTCATCGTGAAGGTGGTTTGATCCGCTTGCGAGCGTCGATCCTTCCCGTATTCACAACCCCTCGGAATTGATGATGAAAAGGGCTTGACTCCCGGGGTTCACATGCGGTACAACCATCCCCGCTCAAGAAAGATCCCGGAGGATAGACAGTGATGGAGTTCTAGAATGCAAGCCGTTGACCCGTGCCCCCGAGTGCCCCCCTGCGCCCCGCTTCAATCGTTGGAGACGCGGCACTTTTTTGAGCAAACACTGGGGGGCACGGTTGAGCGGCTTGACCTTGGATCCACGAAGCACCTTCTGCAGTCGTACCGCGGAAGGTGCTTTTCTTTTGTCTGAGAACGGTTCATGCGAAAGCGCCCCAAGTTTGAAGCGATCCACGGCCGCGGCGAGCCCGCCTTGCTGGCCGAAGCCTACAGTCTACTGACGCCTTCAGCCTTCGCGGCGTGGGTGCGCCTCATGGTTGAACCAGGGACCCGGGCCCTAGTCAGTCGCCGCAATGTAGCTCGCCTCCTGGGGCTTTCCTTTCGAGCTGCGAACGCAATCCTCCGAGAACTGTACCTCAAAGGGTTTGTTTGCTTCGACAAGGTGCCCGGTCGCGCAACAACCGGGGTGATTCTCGAGCGCCGGGCGATGCTGGTGGGGCGCGACCAATTCATCAAGCTTTCTGGTGCGCCCGTGGACTGCACGCTTGCCAAGAAGAAGGAGAACTGCTGATGGTGACCCGGGTGAAGTTCTTTGGGCAAGGTCCCGATCCTCACACGCTCCAAAAAGGGTTCTCCTGCCTTGCACCCCGACCACAAAAAGACGGGCACAAAACGGTACGTGTAGGAAAAGGTGGTTTTGAAAACAAGGAAAATTCGGATGGGGTTGGTAGAAGTGATTTTCCAGTTCCTTCCTATTATTTGGACCGCGAAAAAGAGAAGGTTGCAGCCGGGCAAGCAGGAAGTACCGACCTTCCTAATTTCAAATCAGGCGATTTGACTGTTTTTGAAAGTAATGAGGAAGCTGACTCCAAAGCAACAAGTCCCGGGACTGAACCCCCTGCCAAAATCAAAGGAAATAACGGATCCTGCGAGCGCGCGATTGGGAAAAATACACTGGCAAAGCACGAAAAACCCCGCTGCGCCCAAAACATGGTTTTTGAAACTCCAAAAAATGAACATTGGAAGGAAAATTGCCCCTTGAACCAGCAAGCAAGAGAAGCTGGTTCCGCGCAAGCAACCTTCCAAAAAAACGATCAGCAAAAATCATGCCTCCAAAATGACGTTTTGAAAACAATGAAAAATCCTGACGGCAAATTGATCGCTTGTGTTGGAAGCAACGCTAACGCGGCTGGGGAGAACCTTGGTTCTGGTCAGGATGAATCAGAATTTTCAGATGGTGCTAGTGGTGGAAGACCTGGAAGGCTAGATTCCAAGGTCCTACTTATAGCAGTACATAAGATCAAAGAGATCAAAGAAAGAAGATCAGATAGGATCAAGAATGCAATGAGTGTGCGTTCCGTAGGAACGGAGGACCTTGACGCGGCGCGCAAGACTTTGGCCTGCCAAGCCCTGGCCTCCAGCGAGCTGCCGCACGCCACGTTCACCCCAACCCAGCAAGAACGTCAACGGATGGCTGAGGTCTTGATGCGGCGACTTGGTGACCCCGAGCGGCGCAAGCTGCGCCGGGAACTAGGGGACGCCTTCCGGCGCATCTATACCAGGTATCGCCGCAAGCTCAGCGCCCGGTACGAGTGCATTCAAAGTGAATGGAAGTACGCCGAGGAAGCCGGGGCTTTGTGCATCCTGAAGGAGGTCTACCCCGCCAGGCTGATCGGGTATTGGGCAGAGAACGTTGGCCGGTTCACCAGCATGAAGTATCCGTCGCTTTCCTTTTTGAGCCGGTCTGGGATCGTGGATGAAGTGGCGTGCCTCAAGGATGATTCTGACCGGGTACGCAAGTTCGCAAACAACCGGGAACCCACACCTGCGATCGATCGGCCCGAGACGCACGCCTACGCGAACACGGACAGGTTGGACCTACGCTTGCGCCCCGGGCTCGTGAGTGCCGGGTTTGATCTGACCGGCATGGATGATCGATACCTGATGACCGTGCAGTCTGCAGCGCAAGCAATCGCAAAGGGCTGGCCAATGTACCTTCCCCAGCGGTTGAAGGGGATGGTGGAATGGGCCGCGGGAAACATCTACCAGGGGGAAAAGGAGTGAGGTCATGGCGCTGAAACCGAGTGAGGCGAAAATTGACGATGTGGAGAACAAGGCACAGGAGAACTTGAACGAAGGCATATCAGCCTTTCCTGGGGAGTCCTACGAGGCAGGGGTGGTTGCCGCGATCCGCTGGATGCGCGGGGAGGAAGAACTGAATCCGATGGATGAATGATCGTGCGTGAGAGGAGGGCCCATGCCGATCGTGGAGTTCAACGAAGTGGTGCAGCCAGGACTGACCCTGGGGTTCCGGGGGAACATCGACCCAGCGTTCAATCCCATGTTTGCCAAGCGGTTGAGGGGGGAGGTGATTGAACAGTTCTGGAAAGGGCAAGCGAGGGTCTATTTGGTCAAGGTCGAGCGGGCGGTGCTCGAGGTGCCCGCCGAACGGTGCAAGGTGGTGAAAGATGCGCAGCGAGGATGAGGTTGCTGAGTACCGCTCCCAGGTCTTGGGGGCCAAGGTGTTCGGTCACACGTGCAGGGGCGTTGACCCAGATTGTGCGTGCCGCAAGGAGTGCGAGTTCGAGGTGAGCGCGTTCGAGGCTTGCATTCCGCGGGACTTCTGGTTCATCAAGCCTGGGAGTGTGAAGCACAACGTCGGGGTATTCGACGACGTGGTCAAGGTCTACTGCGCCCGGCTTCGGGTGGCAAAGCGGCACGGCTACGGGCTGGCGCTGCTCGGGGACAACGGCGTTGGCAAGACCATGTTCTTGAGCTACGTGCTCGCGCAAGCGGTGCGTGATGGGTTCACGGCGTACTATACCACGCTCCCGCGCCTGGACCACGACATCAAGCGGGGCTTCCGTGATCAGGTGGCGAACGCCCGGCTTGCGTGGATGCTGACCAGCGACTTCTTGGCGATCGACGAGATGGGCAAGGAGCACTTCCAGCACGCGGGCGATTCGTTCATGCGAACCCAGCTTGAGAGGATCCTGAAAGAACGGTATGACGACGGAAGCCCGACCTTGCTTGCGAGCAACGCAGACGCGGGTTCGCTGGGCAAAGTCTACGGGGCCACGATCGAGAGCATCTTGAACGGGAAGTACCAGGTGGCCGCGCTTGAGCCCGGGGATTTTCGGCGGCGACTGCGTGAAGCGATGGACACTGCGATGGGGTACAAGTGATGACACGGAAGGGGAAGACAACGTGGCGACCTTCGATCTAGGGTTTGAGGAAGAGCTTCTTGCGCAGTGCCTCAAGGACGTGGAGTTCACCAAGACCGCGTTCCGGCTGGTCGAGGCGCACCATTTCTCGAGTCCGATCCACGCTTGGGTTTGGAAGGTGATCGCGGAGACGTGGAAGAACTTTGCCGAGCGGCCAAGCGTCAAGGTGTTCTCGGCGCGGGCAGAGCGCGACTGGCCCAGTGAAGCGGAACGCACGGTGGGGCTTGAGCTGGTTGTGAAGTTGTTCAGGTTGAAACCCGAGAGCCCCCGTGCAAGCCTCGCAGAGCTCCAGCGGTTCGTGCGGTTCGTTGGCCTCCAGGTGGCCATGGAAGGCGCGGTCAAGGCTCTCGAGAAGGACAACATCGACAAGGCTTTTGAGGTCGTGCGCAAGGCGATCCTCCGCGACCTGCGCCCCAAGTCCTACAAGGAATCGAAATGGATTGAGGAGTTTGAGCAGCGGCAAAGAGATCGCAAGCACCGTGCCGAGCACCCGGATGAGTACGTGTCGATCCCGACCGGGCTGAAGCGGTTGGACGATGTGGTGAGCGGTCTGCAGGCGGGAGAGGTGGGGCTCGTGGTTGGCACCACCGGCCGCGGCAAATCGATCTTCTTGAATCACCTTGGTTACCAGGCGATCCTCCACGGGTACGGGGTGGTTCACTTCAGCTTGGAGATGCCGGTTCGCCAGGTGGCCGCACGGTACGACAGCCGGTTCACCATGCTCGCGCACAAGAAGTTCAAGGCCTTCGATTTCACCGGGGAAGAATTGCGCATGATCGAAGCACGACTGACCAAGATGCGGGAGAAGCTGTCGGGCAAGCTGAGGATCGTGAGCATGCCGTTGAGGCGGTGCGATATCCACGCGGTCAAGAACACCGTGGAAGAAGTCCGTGGCGAGATGAAGGTCGATCTTGTGATCGTGGATTCGGGGGACCACATGCAGAGTGTGGTTCGGTACGACGCCAAGCGGCTTGAGCAAGCCGAGGTCTATTGGGACCTGAAGACCCTAGCCGAGGAAGACGCGCTTGCGGTATGGTCCAGCACGCAAGCCGGGCGTGAGTGGGAAAACAGGGTGGCGGGTTCTGAAGCGGTGAGCGAGAGCTACGACAAGGCACGGATCGCCGACATGATCTTGACCTTGAACCAGCCTTCCCGCAAGAGCCG
>Ga0315278_10002462_pt1 | contig 16477 bp, 13 predicted proteins | sample YL17G06_0_MG_FD_203880 | JGI IMG/M metagenome (GOLD analysis project Ga0315278, IMG submission 203880) | Sediment microbial communities from Yellowstone Lake, YNP, Wyoming, USA - YL17G06_0 | ecosystem: Environmental > Aquatic > Freshwater > Lake > Sediment | place: USA: Wyoming | collected... | reverse complement strand
TTGAAGCTGTCTAATCTCTGCGGAATAATCGATACCTTTAATGGAGCTGAGTTTTCGGAGTTCTTCCATCTGTCGGTCAAAGTCCGCCACTTTCGCCTCGAACTCGAGGTAATCTCCTTCTCTTATTTTGTAATTTCCCTCACTCATATATTCACTATCTTATTTGCTCTCCAGTCCTCCCGTTTTTGACCGCTCCCGTTAAAAGAATAACATTACAAAAAACCCGCCTACAGGTATATAGGCGGGGCGTTAGTTTGGCCATATCCGTTGGCTATTTTCTCTGAGGGCAAAGATACTACCATTTTTAACAACATAAATCAAAGAAAAAAATTGACTTTTCAGCTTTTCTGATATAGTTTTCAGCAATGCCCTTTTTTGGGTTTATTTATGTAAGGCGATGATTTTGAAAGAGTTAAGGCAAATAACGGTGATAGGGCTGGGTCTTTTAGGCGGCTCAATATCTTTGGCAGCTTTGCGAGCTTTTCCGGGAATAAAAACCGTGGGCTTTACGCACCGGCCGTCTACCCGCAGAAAGGCAAGACGGCTGGCAGTGGCTTCTGAAGTCTGTGCCGACATAAAGGCGAGCGTGGCAAATGCTGACATAGTTATACTGGCAACTCCCATATCCACCTTTGAGGAAATATTCGGCCAAATCAGCAGCGCGCTGCCGAAAGGCTGTATAGTTACCGATGTCGGCTCTACAAAGTTACAGGTGCATCGCTGGGCGGAAAAGAAACTGCCGAAGACAGTCCATTACGTCGGCTCACACCCGATAGCAGGCTCCGAACAGAGAGGCGTTGAGGTCGCCAGAGACGATTTGTTCGACAAAGCACTTTGCATACTGACGACAACGACAAATACAAACCGGTCGGCTGTGCAGACTCTTAAAAAATTCTGGTCGGCCATCGGCTGCTTGGTGAAACTAATGTCCCCGGCCGAACATGACAGAATCCTCGCCAACATAAGTCATCTGCCGCACGTAACAGCGGTATCGCTGGTAAACGCCGGCGACGCCGAAGACCTGAAATTTGCGGGCAAAGGATTCATCGACACTTCAAGAATAGCTTCCAGCCCGGCAAATATATGGGTTGATGTTCTGCTGACGAATCCGGGTAACATTACGAAAGGCATAGACAGAATTACGGCAGAGTTGGGCAGGATAAAGACGGCAATAAAAAATAAAGACGGTAAACAAATTGAAAAGTTGCTCGAAACGGCTAAAAATAAACGCAACGAACTGATAAGCTATAAAATGAAAAAGAAGGAAATAATATCGTAAGGCCGCCAAAACTTATTGATGAATATAACTGGACAACAATAACCCAAAAGTGGGAGCCAACAAAAAAAGATTTTCAACGATGGCTCGATTGGAGCAAAACATAAGTTTCTCTAAAACCATAATAAGTACCAAGAAAACTAACTGGATTTTAAGCGGCAACCTTTATATAATCTTGCCGCTGGAGATATAATTATGGCTCAACCACAAATTCTCATACTAGAAAATAAAATTGCAGATTTCTGTACTAAGTGGAAGGTCTCTGAGCTGGCATTGTTCGGTTCGGTGCTGACAAGTGAGTTTCGTCCCGACAGTGATGTGGATGTACTCGTAAAGTTTAGTGCTGATGCTGGCTGGAGTCTTTTCGATTTCGTAGATATGATTGATGAACTTAAGGTAATTTTTGGCCGAAACGTCGACTTAGTAGAGCAGGAATCTTTGAAAAATCCTTTCAGGCGCCGGAGCATTTTGTCCGGCAAGAAGGTAATATATGCAGCCTGATGAACGAGATTCGGCATATTTATGGGACATGCTTGACGCCGCCCGGACTATTATGAAGCTGACGGCGGAAATGAGCTTACCAGCTTATGAAGAAGATCGCAGGACACAGCTTGCGACAGAACGCGCCCTTGAAATAATCGGCGAGGCGGCGGGCAAGGTGTCAAAAGCGTTTTGTGAGAAACACCCCGAAATCCCGTGGCGGCAGATAATCGGGCAGCGAAATGTGCTAATTCATGAGTACGGCCAGGTCAGAAATGACCGTGTCTGGAGGGTCGTGAAAGAAGGTATTCCGCAACTGATTGAGATGTTAAAGCCAATGGTTGATTAAGCTAAAATTATACGCTATGAACCATTTGTTGACTTAATCGCAGGTCATTTCTATAATCCGTTTTTCGTTCATTTACCAGTCGGTGTAACATAATGGAGTGCAAAATGGCAAGGCAGTGGCGATTTGAGATTTTTAACAGGCCCGGCTTTCCCGACGTCCATGGCAACGGAGTGTTTGAAGATATAAAAGAGCTTGGTATCCGCTCTGTCGAGGCGGTGCAGTCGGCAAGAGTTTTTTTAATCGAGGCGGACTTCGATAAAACTTTAGCCGACAGAGTTGCAAAAGAACTGCTGACCGACCCCGTGTGCGAGCAATATTACATCGGCAGAAGCGGCCCGCCCGCAGGGCTGGCCAAGGCAACGCTGATTGAAATACATCTCAAAAGCGGCGTTACAGACCCTGTTGCAGAGTCGGTAATGACCGCAATTGCGGATATGGGTGTTGCTGTAAATAATGTTCGGACAGCAAGAAAATACGTTCTGTTAGGCGACATCAATCAAAAGCAAATCGACACTATCGCAAAAAAAATCTTAGCTAACGACTGCATCGAGGAAATAATTGTCGGCAGTGAAACCGAGCCGCCGACTCCGCACCTGAAACCATATCAGTTGAAAATAGTCTGTCAGCCTATACGAAATCTCAATGATGATGAACTGATGGCCCTGAGTAAAGCAAAAGACCTGTTTCTCAATCTGGTGGAGATGCAGACAATCCAGAAATATTATCAGCAGTTAGACAGGGACCCAACGGACGTAGAACTCGAATCAATCGCCCAGACCTGGAGCGAACATTGCGTTCATAAAACGTTAAAAAGCTCGGTTGATTTGTCTTTTGACGGGCAGCAAATACATTTTGAAAATCTGCTCAAAGACACAGTTTTTAAGGCGACGATGCAGCTTGATAAAAAATGGTGCATATCTGTTTTTGCAGATAATGCGGGCGTAATAGAATTCGACAACGAGTCAGCGGTCTGTTTTAAGGTCGAAACTCATAATCATCCATCGGCGCTTGACCCTTACGGTGGAGCAGCAACGGGCATCGGCGGCGTAATTCGCGACCCGATGGGGACAGGACTGGGAGCGAAGCCGGTTGCTAACACCGATATATTCTGTTTCGGGCCGCCGGACAAAAAACTTGAAGAAATACCCAAAGGCGTCCTGCATCCGAGAAGGATTATGAAGGGTGTCGTTGCAGGCGTCCGCGATTACGGCAACAGGATGGGTATACCAACCGTCAACGGTGCAATATATTTCGACGATAGATATATCGCCAATCCTCTCGTTTATTGCGGCACAGTCGGCATAATGGATAAAAAGAAATGCTTTAAAAATCCGCAGACCGGAAATTTAATTATCGTCGTTGGCGGCAGAACGGGCAGGGACGGGATACACGGCGCCACTTTCTCAAGTGGACAAATGACACACGAACACGAGACGGTCTTTTCGCACGCAGTCCAGATTGGAAACGCAATTACGGAAAAGAAGATGCTCGATGTTATCCTGCAGGCAAGAGAAGCAGGTCTGTATGAGGCAATCACGGACTGCGGTGCAGGCGGCTTGAGCAGTGCCGTCGGCGAAATGGGCGAAAAATTAGGCGCAGAAGTCAACCTTGAAAAAGTGCCTCTGAAATATACAGGACTTAACTACACCGAAATCTGGATTAGTGAGGCGCAAGAAAGAATGGTCATTGCAGTCAAGCCTGAAAACCTCGACGCCATAATGAAAATCTTCAGCGATGAAAACGTTGAGGCTACGGTCATTGGCAGATTCACTAATGACAGAAAACTTGTGCTGCGATATAACGGCGAAAAGGCGGGCGAACTGGATATGGAATTTTTGCACAACGGGGTGCCGAAATATTCACGCAAAGCCGTCTGGAAATCGCCAAATCTCACAGAACCGAACATCCCCGAAAAAGACGACTATACCGATGTGCTTTTACAGATATTGTCGTCGTATAACGTGGCGAGCAAGGAATGGGTAATTCGGCAGTATGACCACGAGGTGCAGGGCGCGTCGGTGGTCAAGCCGCTGACAGGAATAACTAATGATGGGCCCGGCGACGCCGCCGTCGTCAGGCCAAAATATAATTCGGACAAGGGACTTGCTATTGCCTGCGGGATGAACCCCCTTTATGGGGACATTGACCCATACTGGATGGCGCTGGCAGGCATCGACGAAGCAGTCAGGAACGCAGTCTGCGTGGGCGGCAATTTCGGCCGCATTGCTCTTCTCGACAATTTCTGCTGGGGAAACTGCTCAAGACCGGAAACGCTCGGCTCACTCGTCCGCGCAGCACAGGCCTGTTATGACGGCGCGATGGCTTACCAGACGCCGTTCATATCCGGCAAGGACTCGCTCAACAATGAATTTGCCTGCGAAGACGGCACGGTTATTTCTATCCCGCCGACGCTTCTTGTCAGTGCGATAGCGATAGTAAACGACACAACCAAATGCGTTACGATGGATGCCAAAAGGGCGGGTAATTTCCTTTTCATCGTCGGCGAAACCAAAAATGAGCTCGGCGGCTCACATTATTACAAAATTCACAACCAGCTCGGCGCTAATGTCCCCACACTCGACCTTGAGCTTGCGCCGAAAATTGCCCGCAGAATTTCTGATGCGATAGCAGCCGGTCTTGTTGCCTCCTGCCACGACTGCTCTGAAGGAGGTCTTGCCGTCGCTATTGCGGAAATGGCCTTTGCCGGCGGGTTCGGCATAGAGGCTGATTTGAGAGGCCTGCCGAAAAGTAACGATTGCACTCGACCTGATGCTCAACTATTCAGTGAATCAAACTCAAGATATATTGTTGAGGTCGAACCGCAAAATTACGGCTCATTTGCAAAGATGATGCTTAATCTGCCGTTCGGCCAGATTGGAAAAGTGATACAGGAAAGACAACTGGTTATAAAAGCACAAAACGGCAAAACAGTTATCAAAGCGGATTTGGACAGCTTGAAAAACGCCTGGCAAAAACCGCTTAAATGGTAGAAAAATATAAGACACGGATTAACACTGATTTGAAAAATTAAAAATATGGAACAAGTAAAAGCAATAGTGTTGCGGGCGGCGGGAATAAACTGTGACGCTGAAACCCAGTATGCACTCGAACTGGCAGGTGCAAAGGCAGAACGCATACATATAAACAGAATTATCGAAGATAAAGAGCTGCTGGAGCAGTTCCAGATAATCGTTGTCCCCGGCGGGTTCAGTTATGGCGACGACGTCTCCGCAGGTAAAATATTGGCCAACCAGACCATACATCATCTTGCCGACGCACTGCGAAAATTTATCGAAGATGGTAAATTAGCACTGGGTATATGCAATGGTTTTCAGGTATTGGTGAAGGCGGGAATCCTGCCGTTTAATACCATCGGTAAACAGGATTCTGTAACCATAACCAATAATGACTGCGGCAAATTCGAGGACAGGTGGGTATATCTTGCGCCGCAGACAAAAAAGTGTATTTTTATTGAGCAGGGAAGGCAAATCTATCTGCCGATAGCGCACGGCGAAGGCAAAGTCGTTACAAAAGATAGTGCCATATTGGAGCAATTAAAATCAGCCGGACATATTGCGTTCAAATACGTTGATGAAAACGGCAAAGAAGGAGACTTCCCCATAAACCCCAACGGCTCGGTCGATTCAATAGCAGGCCTGACCGACTCCACCGGCAGGGTGCTGGGCCTTATGCCGCACCCGGAAAGATTTGTCCGCCCGACTCAGCATCCACGATGGACACGCCTGAAAGACAGGGTCGATGCTGATGGAATGACGATATTTAATAACGCAGTAAAATATATCAGGGGAAATTTCTAAATCCGAAATACTTTATAGAAAACCTCTTTGAGGTCGTCATTCTGGACGAAGCGCACCAAAACCAAGAATTTCTTTTCAGCCGGTAATGGAAGATTTTTCGCCGGCCTTCGGCGGCTTAGAATGACATTTATTATATTTTCTACAGAATGCTGTTTTTCATATTTTTTAAGATTTCTATTTTCTGTTTCGCAGTTTTGTATTTTTCTTCGCCGAGTCTGCTGAAAATCTCGCGTCCCGGGTACATCGTTTTAAATTGCTCTCTGTAGCTGTCTTCAATTTCCACAGCCTTTTTATAATTCTCAACAGCAATATCATTTTTTCCGAGCTGTTCTGCGATTTCAGCCAGTCTAAAATGCAGCCGGCAGGAGCCGGGATATAATTCAACGGCCTGCAAAGCGATATCGAATGCTTTGCTGAGCCAGTTCTGTTTTTCCTGCGGGCCCGTTATCTCAGCCATCGCACTATAAATGCCGGCCAGTTGTTCAAAGTTTTTGAAATCAACCATATTTCGTTTTATTGCTGCGAGCGAACAAATCTCCGCGTTGAGCAGCAGGGCGGTTTGTTTTGAATCAGAATCGTGAAATTGCCGCAGGTATAATTTACTGTTAAGCGACAATGCCGCGGCACTTAAACGGTCATCATTTGCAGCCGCCTCAAGCAGCTTGTGAGTCCGCTCGAATTGGTTTTCGGAGGCGGCCTGCTGCGCCTGTCGGATTTTAATCGTGCTTTTAATAACAGGAACAAGGGTATAATTCAGGCAGGCCCAAATTAGAATCAGGCCTGCTGCCGTGATAAATACCTTTGTGGAAATCGGCGGTATGGAAATGGGTTTGCGTCGGCGGTGCAATGCAATTAAGCAGGCAATAATCGCCCAGAGGCTTGTCCAGACGCCCGGCTCAAAAATGGCAAAATCTATTGTATTATGAATTAGAACGCCGATAACGGCGCACCATAAGGCAGCGATAGTAAGATTTGTGGGCGCTGAGTCAGAGTTTTTTTCATTTACGCCGAGCAGCCAGCAGCTGATGGTGAAAACAATTACAGGCGTAACATATAATACAAATATTACATAAGCGATTACGCCGATAGTATCACCGCCGTTCAGCGGCATAATTACCGGCCTGACAAATAACATCACAGCAGCGATGATACTCAATAGAATAAACGCCAATTGCCCGAATTTTTGTTGCGGTTGAGGGAAATTCGTCTGTGCCGAAGTTGTTGCCTTCCACATCGGCAGAGCGAGCATAACTAAAAATCCGATAAGGCCGAGCGGGCCGTATTGCGTCAGGATGCTGAGCAGAAAATTATGAGGGTCAGTGATTGTTTCGAGAGCGGCGGGGATTTTATATTGAGTATAAAATAATGCGAAATTGCCCGGCCCGACGCCTTTTAGCCAATGGTCTGCGGACATTTGCGAGGCAGCCTGCCAATACTGCCACCTGACGAGCATCGAATTGCCGCCGGGCAGGCGGTTGTGGTTCAGGCCATACCGGACAATGGCCCAGCCGAACACAAATAAAAGCAGCAGGCTGGTTGCAAATATTTTTCCCTTGTTGGCATTCACCCATTTGCCGAACAAGACGTAAACGGCAAACATCGCTGCGGAGATTAAAAAAGCTATTATTGCGCCTTTGCTTTCCGTAATGGCAAGACCGAAAAAAATTATTGCAGCCGCTAATCCGCAGGTAATAAGTTTTTTAAGGTTTTGTTTGTGTTTTTTAAGTTTTTCGATAAAGAGCGCTATTGCGGCAAAGCAGGCGAGGATGGCAAAAGAGCCTGCGGAATTGCTGGTTGTGAAAAAACCGCGAACACCTTTTGTATAAAGCCGATGCTCAAAAAGCATCTGATTAAACGAGCCGGGCTTTATGCCGATGGTATCGAGAACGGCCTGTGGATTTTCCTTGTATTGCTCAATGGTTATCTGATTGCTGAAAAAGAGCTGCTCTGCGCACTGGTAAGCAGAGACTATTCCCAGAGCGGCGATGACGCAAAGTAGGAGCTTTATTTTTAGCCGGCTGTCGAGTATTTGCACCAGTGCGAGCGCGCAAATCGGCGGGGCAGAGAGCATAAGAAAATCGCTGATTGCAGAACGCTTGTCGGGGGCGGCAAGACCTGCAATAAATGCCGCTGCGGTGAAGATACATAAGCCGATACCGGTACCGGTGGGACAGTATGTGAATTTTTTACTGCAGGCGGCAGATATGAGCCATAGAGCAAATAAAATTATCAGTAAAGCGGATACAGACAGACTGTATATGCTGTTATTAAGGTTTATCGGCTGGTCGGGCTGGATAGACGGGCTTTCGGTAAGCGTCGTCCGAAGGGCTATTATGCAAAGATAGACGGCAAGGATAACGTATCCAAGAAAGAATCCTTTGTTTGAAGAATTTGGATTATTCGGGCCGTTTGTCATTTTTGGCGGTGGTCTCAAAAACGGCGATGATGGTTAAAATCATAAATGTCTGGATAAAAATCAGGACTGCACCTGCGAGATTTACCTGATAAAGAAAAGTTGCGCTTATGCCAGTGCAGAGGGTGGCCAGGTATAAGGTCAGGACGGTCTGTGTGTCGGTCAGGCCTTGTTTTTTTAGCCGGTGCGAAAAATGCTGAGTGTCGCCGACAAAGGGACTTTTGCCCTGGCTTATCCGCAGAAACGTTACGCTGATAAAATCATAAAGCGGCACGGCCATTACGATGACGGGCATAAAAACCGGATACCATTGGCCGCTTTGCGCCTGATGATAATAGGTGGTCCGAACAGTCAGCAGTGCAACGAGAAAACCTATGACCAATGAGCCGGCATCACCCATAAAAATTCTGGCGGGAGGGAAATTGAAGGTCAAAAAGCCAAGCAATGTCCCTATGAGAAGTAGGGCAAGGCCTCCGACAAAGACCTGGCCGCTTAAAGCGGCGGCGGTAAATAAGATACACGTAACGATGATTGCGATGCCTGCGGACAGGCCGTCCATATTGTCGAGGAAATTAAATGCGTTGATAATCAGGACAATCCAGAAGGCGGAAAGGACGGAAGTGATGACCTTGTTTTGTATGAAGAACTCGACTCGAATATCCGCAAGAGCGGCGGCAATTATCGCAACGGCAAACTGAACGGCAAGTTTAAAAAGCGGCCCGAGGCGCTTTTTGTCGTCCCACAGGCCAAGCAAGAACAGGATTGAGATACAAAGCAGCACAATCGCAAGCTGATTGGTTTGCTTTAGAAAACCGGGGACGTGAACGGTAACGGATTGGCTCAGTCCGCTAATGCGTCCGGGCAGGATGAAGAATTTTACCGCTACTACAGCGGCGAGAATGAAAGTAATTATCGTGGCGTAAATGGCAATTCCGCCGCCGAGAGGGACGATGCTGCTGTGGTATCTGTCGGCGGTCGGGTGCGCAACAAAGCCGGAACGGAGGGCCAGTTTTTTTACGATGACCGTCAGGATGACCGACAGCACAAAAGAGCCGGCCAGTAAGGCTGCTGCCAATACGTTTAACGTTCCGATTTTAATGATGTAAGTCATCCTGTGGACTGCTCCAGTAATTTTGTTCTGACTTTTTCAAAAAAATCAAAATAGCACTGTTGCCTGTAATCCGGGTAAGTATACGGCAGACTCTGCCAATGACCTTTATCGAAAACAAGCGTTACTTCAGCATACATTTTTTTGCCGATATATATACGATGCGAATAATTTTTTGTTGTCGCCAGGACTAATTTTGACGGCTCGATAATACCGGGGTCGAGATTTACCGGCCGCGGCAGGCCTGCCGCTGATTTTGCCACCAGTTTTTGTTCGAGCCTGTTCGTCTTATGTTTTATATTAGCAAGTTTGGCCGGGTCGATTAACTTTTCAATACTGACAAACTGCCGCAATATATTTTCGCCGGTCTGGTCTTTATAATAATCGGTCTGCGTGAACGGCCAGACGTCGCTTTGAAAATCTATTTCGCCGAATTTAGCTTCTATAGTTTTGACGGCGGTTTGCAGGCAATCCTGATTGGCGGCAAGGATGCCGATTATCAATTTTACCGGCTTTGGGTTTTTTAATTCCCACATTACTGATTTAGTTTTTTCTTTAACGTATCAATCAGCAAAATTGCCTTTTCAGCAGCCTGCCCGATAGCGACTTTTTGGTTTTGCGGGTCGTTGCGGAGTTTGATTTCAACATTGCCGTCAACGATGGCCTTTTTGCCTACGGTGATCCTGATGGGGATTCCGATTAAATCTGCGTCTTTGAATTTTACTCCGCCGCGCAAATCCCGGTCGTCTAACAAAACTTCAATCCCCTTATCAAGTAGTTGCTGATAGATTTTCTCGGCGGTTTGAACAACTTCATTATCATCCTGATTAACGCTGGTTATAAGGACTTCAAACGGTGCAATGCTAATCGGCAAAATAATGCCGTTTTCATCGTTGCCGAGTTCAATTGCAGAAGCGAGAATCCGGTTTACGCCTATGCCGTAGCAGCCCATAATGCAGGGTTTTTCTGCGCCGTTTTCATCGAGAAATTTGCAGGCAAGTTTATTACTGTATTTGGTGCCGAGTTTAAAGACCTGTCCGACCTCAATGCCGCGTTTGAAAAGAAGTTTTTTACCATTGTGCGTGTCCCCTTCAACGGCATTCCTGATGTCGGCGACGATAATGTTTTTTCCTTCAAGCGGGAAATCCCTGCCGGGGACAACATTTTTCGTATGATAATCGGTTTTATTTGCGCCGGTAACGCCGATAGCCATTGCTGCGACCGAATTGTCGATGACCATTTGTGCGATTTTATTTGCCAATCCCATCGGGCCTGCGAAACCAACTTTGGCGGTTGTAACTTTTTCTATGGTTGTCTCATCGGCAAGTTCAACGTGTTTTCCGCCGATGGCCTGCGTAAGTTTTTCGGGATTTAATTCAAAATCGCCCCTGACCAAAGCGGCAATGGTTTCGCCGTTGGCGTTGAAAATCAGTGTCTTTATCATATCTTTCGGCTGGGTTTTGAGAAAAGCGCAAACGGCTTCGATACTGCCGACATTGGGCGTGTGGATATCCTGCATAGGCGGGAGATTCTTCCCCTTCGCTTCGCTCAGGGTCAGAATGACGGAGGAGGGCAGGGGGTCAACGGCGGCTTTTTCGAGATTGGCGGCGTAGGAGCCGTCCTCGGCGTAAACGATTATGTCTTCGCCGGATTCGCAGGGGACGGTGAACTGGTGTGAGCCTGAGCCGCCCATTTCGCCGGACTCGGCTTCAACGATTACATATTCGAGGCCGCAGCGTTTGAAAATTCGGCAATAGGTGTCGTACATAATCTTATAGGTTTCAGCGAGGCTTTCGGGCGTGGCGTGAAAACTGTATGCGTCCTTCATAATGAACTCTCTGCTTCGCAGGACGCCGAAACGCGGGCGAAATTCATCGCGGAATTTGAAACTAATCTGGTAGAGATTCATCGGCAATTGCTTGTATGAATTTATCTCGTTTGCGGCGACACTCGTAACGACTTCCTCGGCTGTGGGTGCAAGGACGTTGGTTCGTCCGTGGCGGTCTTCGAATTTTGCCATAGTCGGGCCATAATCAACATCTCTGCCGGTCTGCTGCCATAATTCGAGCGGCTGAACGGCGGGCATTAAAATTTCCTGTGCGCCCGACTTGTTCATTTCCTCACGGACGATATTTATGACCTTTAAGATACTGCGCCAGCCTAATGGCAGATAGGTATAAGTACCGCTGGCGAGTTTTCGCATAAAGCCTGCGCGGAGCATTAACTGATGACTGGTGATTTCAGCGTCGGCGGGGACTTCCTTGACCGTCGGTATCAGCATCTTGCTGTATCGCATATTTCATGCCTCATATTGTAATTTTGTAATTTACAGAACGAATTTATAGCCTTAAACAGGAGTGTTTGCAAGTTTATATTTTGTTTTTGAGTTACACTGAAAACATTGCTTGCATAAAGGCGTTTCAGACAATATGATTACCTCCGGAAATATTATTTTGGAGTCAGATATGGCGCATAAATTTATAAATCAAATCCAGCCGGGGGAAACTATCGATGATATTTATATAGTCAAAGAGCCGATACTGCGAAGCACAACCAAAGGCGACCTGTATATAGCGATGTATCTTTGCGACCGCACCGGTCAGCTCAACAGCCGAATGTGGCAGGCAACTGAAACAATTTATAATGCTCTGCCGAAGCCCGGCTTTGTTCACATACAGGGCAGAAGCGAACTTTACCAGAATAATCTGCAAATTGTCATAAATCGTATAAGCGTTGTTGACGCCGGCAAGGTCAACGTCGATGATTTTCTTGCGCGGACCGGCAAAGACGTAAACAAGATGTTCGATGAGGTGAAGAAAATTGTCGGCGGAATAAAAAACCAGCAGTTGAAGGCCCTTGTCGGGGAATTTTTGGCGGACACGGAATTGATGAAGAAATTCTGTAATTCGCCGGCGGCAATAAAACTGCACCATAGCTGCCTTGGCGGCCTGCTGGAACATACCCATAATATGCTGAAGGTGGCTGTTGCGATATTGCCCCTGTATCCCGATGTGCAGGCAGATTTGGTTCTGGCGGGGATTTTCCTGCACGACATCGGCAAAACAGAAGAGCTTACTTATGATATGACGTTTTCCTATACCGATTCAGGTCAGCTAATCGGCCATATTGGCCAGACCCTGCTTATGGTAAACAAAAAAGCTGACGCTCTGGCGGCGAAGGGGACGCCGATTGATAAAGCGATTCTGGATGCGCTGGGACATATTGTTCTTTCGCACCACGGGCAATATGAGTTCGGCTCGCCGAAACTGCCTGCGACAGCGGAGGCATTTATGGTAAATTATATCGATGATTTGGACGCGAAGATAAACCAGGTAACATCGGCGATTGATAATGAGACGAACGATTCTAACTGGACGAGCTATCAGAAGCCTTTAGAAACCCGCCTGTATAAAAAACAAATCGAATAAGTCTCGCTGCTTGTTTTCTGCGGGAAGTAAATATCCTACTCTGTCTTCCGGAACAGGTCAAATTATTACTGATTACAATTTTTTCAATAATGCTAAATCGCCGCGAATCAACGCCAGTTTTTTTCTTTTTGTCCAGCCTTTCAATTGTTTCTCTCGCCTGAGCGCATCACGCCGAACAGAAAACTTTTCACGATAAAGCAGTCTTTTGGTGCCGAATGTTTTTGTAAAGTGTCCGCCTTGACCATTTTTATGTCGTTGGAATCTTCTTTCTGTATTGTCAGTAACCCCTGTATAAAAGCGGCCGTCGGAGCATTCAATAATATAGACAAACCACATAATTTGGCATCCTTCGACTCCCTCGCTATCGCTCAGTCGCTCAGGATACTTCTCCTCGCTTGCCTCAGTACTTTATATCAAACCACTTGTACTGAGCGAGTGAGCCCTTTGTGGAAACAAAGGGCGAACGAGTCGAAGTACTGGGGAACAAGGATTCGGACCTTGACTAACTGATCCAGAGTCAGTTGTGCTACCATTACACTATTCCCCAAATAATAGCCGCACTTTAATTGTCGTTATACCATAAATATATCGGGCTGATTTTGCAAGAAGATTAAATCGAGTTTTTTAAGCAAATCGGCAGAAGGGCTGTCCATTGACAGTAACCTTTGGAGTTGCTAATCTGGCTTTATGATTAAAATTTACCAGATTGCAATAATATGCCTGCTGAGTTTGATGCTGACGGCCTGCAGGGAATCGCAAAAAAATAGACCAATATGGGAACAGGTCAAAATCACCGACCTTGCCCCGTCGACGAACAAAGAAACCACCGAATTCCAGCAATTAAAGACAATAAATTTTGACGTCTGCGTTTTCGAAGTTCCTGCTGAAAATATAAAGACCGTGAGCGGCATCTGGCCGATGCTGTCAACCCAGCCGATACGGTTCAATAACTATGAGGCGTTTAAGAGCAACCTGTTTCTGGCCGGTTTTGGCCAGGCGCCGATGTGGAGCAGAATTGATGAATTGCTTGTCGCCGCCGGAGGCAGGGAAACAGAAACAAATTATCTGCTGCTTCCTGACGGCCAGTTCAGCCGCGTCCCGGCAGCGAAGCTTAAAAATCAACAGACTGTTTTTTACGTTCCGATAGGCGGCCGGATGGAAGGGGTAAATATCGGGCAGGGGACACTTGTCCTGCGTATAAAGGCTGAAAAGATTGCAGGGGCAAGAGGGGTGTGTAATTTCATTGCTCAGCCGGTATTCTTGTCGGCGGCGAGAAGCGCCGTTTCACAACCTGCCGCTCGTGAAAAGGCAGGAGAAATAAATTTTGATTCCGTCGGTTTTGAATTGAAGATGGGTCCGGGCGATTTTTTCCTGCTCGGTCCCGAAAAATACGTCAGCGACCAGATGACCCTGAGCAGTTTGTTTTTCACCAGATCTGAGCGCAAGCCGGTCATCAGAATATTTCTTTTTGTCTGTGCCGGCGTAGCCGATTAAATTTGTATGTCCAGCGCAACAATTGTCCTTACAAAATGCAGCGATTACAGTGAACCGAAGATTGCCGAGGCTGTCCGCAGGCAATTCGAGCTTCTCGGCGGGGTGGGGAAATTCGTAAAACGCGGCGACAGCGTCCTTCTCAAGCCCAATTTTATCGCACCGAGGTCCCGCCGATGCGCAACGCAAACCGACCCTGCAATAATCATTGAAATAGCCAAACTGCTTAAGGATTTCGGTGCGAAACCTTTTGTAGGTGATTCGCCGGCATGGGGAAATGTTTTTAGCTGTGCAAAGGCGCTTAAGCTGGAAGAACTGCTGAAGAAACTGGATGTCCCCATAAAACAGCTCGATAGGCCGAAAAAATGCCGCGTAAGAGGCGCGACGGTAGGCATAAGCTCGGTTGCGCTCGATGCCGACGTTATTATAAACCTGCCGAAATTCAAAACGCATCAGCAGTTAGTGGCGACGTTTGCGGTCAAAAATATGTTCGGCTGCGTCAGCGGCAAGAAGAAGCCTCTTTGGCATTTTATCAAAGGTAAAAATCACGACGATTTTTGCGAGTTTCTTATAGGGATATTTGAGTTTTTAAGGCCTGCCTTGACTATTATCGACGGAATTGTTGCGATGGACGGCCCCGGGCCGATTCACGGCAGGGCAAGGCCGCTCGGCTGGTTAATCGGCGGAACTGACCCTATCGCCTGTGAAGTCGTCTGCTGCAAATTAGTCAACATCAATCCTGAAAACCTGCCGATGATAAAGGCGGCGAAAAAAATCGGAGTAGGCACGTCTGAGCCGAATGAGATAAAAATTCTCGGTGATGAGTTTTCGGAAAATGATGTGTGTATGGATTTCGAATTGGCCGAACTTATCCCGTTACAGTTTTCTCTGCCGCGTGTCTTCAAAAGCATCTGCAAGCAAATAGGTCTACGTGTCAAATCCGCAATCAGGTCGAATTTTACACTACATTGACTATTTCGTAGCATTTTGTAGTGTAAATTTTATTTAGATTATTTTAATCTGCGGCGGCAATCGGGCGGCGATTGCCTGAGCAAAAGGTAGTGAGCGGAGTCGAACTAAAAACCAAATTAGCATTTCCTTCTCAACCCCGAAATAATCGGGACTCCGAGGCCGAGCAGTAAGAGTGTTGCGGGTTCGGGAAGCTATTATTGCTCTTTAGCTCCATGAGATTTTAGAAGTTTAATCATTTCACCTGATTTAGCATAATCGAGCGGGGTTTTCCCATCATTGTCTTTGTCCATTAGTTTAGCGCCGCCACCTATAAGCATTTCGGCAGCAATAAGATTGTTATATTTGGCTGCAATGTGCAAGGGTGTCCGTTCATATTCATCTCGTGACGAAATATGCGCACCAGCTTGTATTAAACCTTCAAGAACTTTTTTGCAATAAAATTGTTCATTGTTAAGGCGTTTTTTAGATTCTTCTTTTTTAAATTGAGATATATCGGCAGTAAGAGCAAAATACGTGCCATAAACCGCAGCATGTAAAGCTGTTTGATTAACACCATCAACTTTATAACTACGGTTAATATCAACACCTTTTTCTATTAGATATTTTACCATTAAATAGCGGCCAGCATCAAAAGCAGGAAAACTTACTGCTTCTGTTATTGCGCCCTCACCTTTACTATTTTCACCATTGATATAAATTCCATCCTTTAACAGCATGTCCATTTTATCTGTATTTTTTATGTCTGCGTTACCCGCCAAATATATAAAATGATAAAGGGATTTTTCCTTTTGGGTAAGCGGTTTCGCCCCATGTTCTATTAGGACGTTGTAAACTTCATCGCTTCCATAATGAGCGGCCCATTCGATAGGCTTCATCCCCTCTAATTTAGCTGTGACACTTGCTCCATTTTTTAATAAGAGCTTTACAATTTCACTTAGATTGTGAGCTATTGGCAAAAATAAGATTGCTTTATCGCAATACTGTAACTTCACACCATGTTCAAATAACAACTTAATAGCCTGCGTTCCTTTTTGGGTAAGGTTTGGGTCTTCAGAGATGAGGCTTACGAGGTCAACGTGACCTTACCCCCAAAAACTGTGCCAGTTGCAATTGGAGTAGCAGCATGATAAAACTTAGAAAGA
>Ga0315278_10002461_pt1 | contig 16478 bp, 13 predicted proteins | sample YL17G06_0_MG_FD_203880 | JGI IMG/M metagenome (GOLD analysis project Ga0315278, IMG submission 203880) | Sediment microbial communities from Yellowstone Lake, YNP, Wyoming, USA - YL17G06_0 | ecosystem: Environmental > Aquatic > Freshwater > Lake > Sediment | place: USA: Wyoming | collected... | reverse complement strand
AGCGGCGTGTCGGCGTAGCGGCTGCGCGGGACGATCTCGCCGTTGCGTTCGATCGCGACCTTCTTCCCGGCGAGCGCGAGCTCCTCGACGAGGCGGGCGAGGTCGAGAGGCGCGGGGAACCCGCGCGGTTCGCCGTTGATGGACAGCTGGATCACGGGCGCAGCAGAGAGCAACGGATGCGGTCGATTCTAGCACCCGTCCCGAGCGTCGAAGGGCCTTGCCGTCCGGTGCGCGCGTCCGGCGTCGCTCGACCCGCGACGTTCCCATCTCCCGCCCCCGATCCGTCCGCTGCTAGAATCCGGTCGCCTGCGGGTGTCGCCCATTGGCAAGACAACAGCTTCCCAAGCTGGGAACGTGGGTTCGATTCCCATCACCCGCTCCGCTCCCCAACCCCGTGTCGGCGCCTTTTCGGACGCCCGCTTCGCGGCGCGGCCTCAACGGCTCGGGGCCTGCGTCGGGCCGTCCACGGTTACGATCCAGCGCCCGTCAGCAGGTCCCCGCTCCACCCGGGTGATGCGCTTCCCGGCGAGTGCAGAAAGATCCTCGAAGGCGCGCTTCACGTCGGGGTTGCGGAACGGCTGGCCCAGATTGGTCTCGTCGCGGCCGTAGCTGCCCCAGTGGAAGAAGCACACCTGCTGGATCCCCTCGATCGCCGCCCTGACGCCGTAGTTGTAGACGGCTGAGGCGCTGGCTACGCCGGGTCCGAACCCCTTCTCGCCGTCCACGATCGGTTTGTCGATCCCCGCTGCCCGCAATCCCTCGCGCAGCTCGACCAACGCGGTCCACGCATTCGCCTTGCTCGCGCGCTGGCCGAGGTGATCGGCCGTCACGTAGTAGAAGTGGGCCGAGATCGCGTCGAATTCCTTCGTCCTCGGATAATCCCGCAGCCAGCGCACGAACGGCTTCACGTTGTCGAAGAATCCGGGAATCGACGGCGACCAGACCTTGCCCGGCCACCGCGTCCGGTCGCGCCAGTCGAGCACCCAGTCGGCGAGCGTCGCGAGCTCCTGCTCGGTCCCGATCCAGAAACCGTCCTTGATCGAGGGCGCGAGCACCTCGTTCGCAACCTCCACCACTTTGATCTCGGGGTAGCGCTTCGTGATCGCGGAGAGCCACTGATCGAGCGCCGCCTGGGAGTTCGGGAGCTGACCTCGCCATCCACCGTAGTCGTGCGGGTGGCGGGTGTAGAACGGCGGCGGGTTGTAGATCGTATAGACGACCGTCTTCACGCCGGCCTTGCGGAACTTGGCGAAGGCGGAGTCCCACCGCGCCCAGTCGTACTTGCCCGGCTCTTTCTCCGTGCTCTTTCCCCACTCCAGTCCGCCCATGCCGTACAGGCGCACGGCGTTTATTCTCGCGTCGAAGCCGGGGTCGGGCCCGAAGTAAAGGTTGTCCCCGTTGAGGCAGGGCCAGCAGACTTCGAGCCCGACATGGTGGATGCAGCCGAAATCCTCCGGGACCACCACGCCCTTCGGGTCATCGTAGATCACGCCCCGATCCGCGGAGGACGAGAGCGGGAGCGCCGCGAGGCAGAACAGGAGGCCGCGCTTCCAGTGCTGCATAGCGGAATGCCCTTCTGCTTGACGATCGTTTGGCGGTCGAGTCGCGTCGGCAGGCACTGGCCTGCGCGCAAGACGCCCCCCAATTCTAACCACCAGGAGAGCCCGCGAGGCCCGAAAAAGTCGATGGATATCGCAGTTTTTGGAGCGCAAACGACCTGCTCGCGAGGAATTTGTCGCAATCAGTGATCAGCAATCTTCAACAATCGTCACACGCACTCCCCACCCATTCAGTTCCGTGTTTCGTGAAGTCATACTTGCGCTGAGGTCAAGAATGGCGGCGTGGGGCACGCGCGCCCATCGGCGCAGCTTTAACGGCTGCCTGCGCGTGGTGATGATCGACCCGCGAGGCTCTGCGCTGAGATGAACTGCATAAAGATGCCGGTGTCGCGAGAGCCACGACTCGCGCGCCACCGCGGGGAATGCGGTCCGCATGGCCGACGCGCGCTGCCGAATGGAAAGGGAGAGAGCCAATGAAGAAGCAGGCCCTGTTCACGACGTCCTGGGACGACGGGCACCCCCTGGACTTGCGCGTCGCCGACCTGCTGCACAAGCACGGGTTGAAGGGAACGTTCTACGTGCCAAGCCGGGTCGCTCCGGGCGGTTGCTGCAATCCGGATGGGTTCGCGGTCATGCCCGGGGCGGAACTGCGCCGCCTCGGCACGGAGTTCGAGATCGGATCGCATACGCTGGACCACTGCTCCCTGGACAGCCTGCCGATCGAGGAGGCGCGCCACCAGGTCGTGGCCGGCAAGCAGTGGCTCGAGACCGAGCTGGGCAGGCGCGTCGCGGGATTCTGCTATCCCAACGGCAACCACAATGCCGCCGTTTGCGGGCTCGTCCGTGACAGTGGGTTCCAGTACGCTCGCACGACCGAGGACATGCACGACGACCTCCCCTCGGACCTCTTTCAGATGCCGGTCTCGCTCCACTTCTATCCGCGGCGCCGCGTTGACCTGGCACGCGCCTTCGTGAACGAGGAACGCCACCGGCTCACCCAGTGGCGCTGGCCCCGCCGTCTGCCGGTGTTCCTCGCGGCCGTCAGCAAGGACGACTTCGCGGCGCGGTTCCGGAAGCTGGTGGACCGGGCCTGCGAGCAGGGGGGCGTGTTCCACATCTGGGGCCACTCGTGGGAGATCGACCGGTTCAATGGCTGGGCGCTGCTGGACACGGTTCTCCGTTACGCCGCCGAGCGGGTGCCGGCCGCGGCGCGCGTGTCCAACCAGGAACTGGCCCTCGCGGTCGAGCCGACCGGCCGGCTGCGACCGGCGCTGTAGAGGTAGCCCGATGCGAGGTCCGCGTCGCACCTGCCGCGGCGCCGCGCCTGACGGCATTCGTCGGTCCTGCAAGTTAGTTCGACTGCAAGGCCCGTTCGCCTTCCGGGCAGCTTTCGGGGACGAACGGGATTATCAGAACACAATGGTTTCACCCAAAAGAGGCGAAGGCCGTGCAACTGAGCAATCAACAGGATCTCCTGATCGACGGGGCGGCTGTCCCAGTGGAAGGCCGCGGGTCCCGGCCCCCGGTTGCGGTGCGGGCGGCCGCGCACCGGCCGGTTCACCTCGTCACGCTTTGCGAGAACGCGGAAGCATTCGACGGGCTTGCCGCAGAGTGGAACGAGCTCCTGGACAGCGCGCATCACAAGAGCGCGTTCTTGAAGCACCAGTGGATGAGCACGTGGTGGCGTCTCCTCGGCTCGGTAGCGGCGTCGCGCCAGCTCTTCGTCCTGCTTGCCCGCGACGGTAGCGGGACGCTCGCTGGCGTCCTGCCGTTCTACCGCGAGACGCACGGGCGTGGCCCGTTCCGCCGCCGCGTCCTGCGGTTCCTGGGGTCGGAGCCCGAAGCGCCTGAGCACCTGGATGTCGTCGTCCGGGAAGCGAACGCCGGGCCGATCGTCGACGCCCTCATCGCCGGCCTCGGATCGCTCCGCAATCGGTATGACTCGATCGAGCTCCTCGACCTCGCGGAGAGCTCCCTCCTGCTGCCCGCGTTGGCGCAGTGGAGCCGCTCCGCCGGTCACGCGTGCAGGAGCTGGGTATGGCAGGAATGCCCGTACCTCGCGACCGAGGGTAGCTTCGAGAAGTACCTGATGACGCTCACCCAGAAGCACCGCTACAAGGTGCGTTTGTTCGGGAAGCGGCTCGCCGCGGCCCATAAAGTCGACCTGGAGGTTGCAATCGAGCCCGCGCAAATCGGGCCGGCCCTGGAGGAGATGTTCCAGCTTCATGCCAAGCGGTGGACGCTGAAGACCGACGACGTCAGCGGTTTCGACGACCCCTCGGTGCATGCCTTCCACCGGTGCGTCGCCGAGAGCCTCGCCGCGGACCATGCCATCCGGCTCTTTCTTCTGCGCTGCGACGGCCGCGCCGTTGCCGCCTGCTACTGCCTGCACTTCGACCGGCGCCTCTACTTCTTCCAGCCGGGTTTCGATCCGGAATTCCGCAAGCTGCACGTCGGCAAGGTCCTGCTGGGCAGGGTGCTCGAGTACTGCTTCAAGAACGAGATCCGCGAGTTCGACTTTCTCCGCGGCACCGAGGATTACAAGTTCGACTGGACCGGGCAGAAGCGACCGACGTTCGCCTGCAACATCGCGATGACGCCTTGGTCGAAGACCGTGCACGCGACCCGGGATGCCCGACGCCGCTTGGAGGCGAAGAGGCAGGCGCTCCAGCGCCGGGTCGTCTCGCGGCTCAAGGCCTCTGCGGTCGGCGCACGGATGCTCGCCACGGCGAAGACGATTCTACGGAGGCCGAGCGCGCCCGCGGAGGAGTGAGCGGCGGGCCCGGCGACGCGCACCACGAGAAGAACGAGACATCATGAACATCCAGCGCCGCCTCGAGCGCGAAGTCGAAGCGTTCGTCGCGCGACGGACCGGCCGCGAGAGCATCTTGATGCCGTCGGGCCGTATCGCGCTCTTTTGCGCGCTGCGGGTCCTCCTCTCGCCGGGGGACCGCATCCTGATGTCTCCGGTCAACGACGACGTCATTTTTTTCATTGTGCTCGCGGCGGGGCTGCGCCCGGTCTCCGCGCCGCTCTCCGCCGACGACGGGAACATCGATCCGGAGGCACTCCCGCCGCAAACGTGGTCGGAGATCCGCGCGGTGCTCACCACTAATCTGTACGGCCTGCCCGACCGGATTGCCGACCTGCGGAAGCGTTGCGATGCCCACGGCTTGCTGCTGATCGAGGACGTGGCTCACGCCATCGAGACGGAGATCGACGGCGTGCCCCTCGGCACCTTCGGGGCGGCCGCCGCCTTCAGCCTTTCCAAGCACGTCGACGCGTACCGCGGCGGTGTCCTGACGATCGCCGACTCGCAGCTTCGCGGCGAGATCGAGCGGGTCCGCGACGGGATCCTGCGCGAGCGGAGCCTCGCGAGGCGCGTTGCTGACCTCGCGAAGCCGCCGGCGAAAGCGCTGCTCGAGGCCACCGGTATCCTGGGCCGGTTGCGCAGAGCCCGCGAAGCCCCTGCCGAGCTGCATCTCGAGCGGGCCGTAGGCAGCCATCGCATGGATCTGAGACCCGAGGCGCTGCGTCGCGCGATCGCCGGCGGCCCGGTTCTCGAGGCCTTCGACTCGTGGGCGCGCGTTGACCGCCACGACTACCACGTACGGCCGGGGATTCCGGACCTGGAGCGCATGCTCGAGAGGCTCCGTGGACTCGACGCCGACCGGGAACGTCGAGTCCGTGGCGTGGACCTCCTTTGCAGGGAGCTCGACTTCGTGACGCCGAGCGCGCGCAAGACGCCGCGTCTGCCGCTCTTCCGCGTACCCCTGCTTGTGGCCGACCGGGAAGCCGCCGTGGCGACGCTCGCCGCGCGCGGTGTCTTGGTCCGCTACGTCTACGACCCGCCGCTGGACGACTACGCGGGGCCGGAGTTCATCGCGCCGTCGCCTGCCCCCGACGCCGGTCGTTGGTGGGTGCGGCACGCGCTGCCGATCGATCCGCTGAAGGCGGACGCTGCACTGCCCGTCCTGCGCGAAGTGCGAGCCGCGCGCGCGGGCTCCTAGCAGCGTCGTGCCGGGCCGCGGCCCATCACGCGAGCTTGTAGCGTCGCTTGAGCACCGCGTGCTCCCACAGGTACGGCACGAGCTGCTTCCAAGTGCGCTCGGCGAACGCGAACTGCGGCTGCGAGCCGTGGATGATCGCTTCCACCCGCCGCTTGACCTTGACCGAGTCGATCAGCTCGGAATTCAGAAAGTCCTCGGAGTTGACCATGTCGAGGAAGTAGTCCTTCATCTGCTTGCGCATCCAGTCGACAATCGGCGAGTTGAAGCCGAGCTTCGTCTTGCGGGTGACGATCTCGGCCGGCATCAGGTCGGCGACCGCGTCGCGGATGATCTTCTTGGTGTAGCCGCCGCCGATCTTGCTGCGCATCGGGATCGAGAATGCGTAGCTCACGATGCGATGGTCCATGAACGGGGCGCGCACTTCGATCCCGTTGATCATCGAGTAGCGGTCGTAGTTCCGCAGCAGGGTGGGCAGGATTGTGTCGTGCGTCAGCACGTAGAGGTACTGGTTGAACCGGTCCAGCTTGCCGAAGCCCGCGTGCGACGAGTCGCGCGCGACGTGGCGCCTGCCGAGCAGCGCCTTCGCCAGCTTGCGCAGCACGAAGTACGAGTACAGGATGCGGTTGTTGCCGGGGACGCGGAACTGGGGCGTGTCCTTCGGGATCATCTCCCGGTAGAGGTCGGCGATCTCGTCGAGCGGGATGTCGCAGTCGATCGAAGCCTCGAACAGCTCGTTCGGATAGCCGACGAAAAGCTCGTCGGCCCCGTGGCCGTCCAGGGTGACGATGACCTTCGCCTTCCGCATGCCGCCGTATAGCTGGATCATCGGGATCGGGCTGGTCACGTACAGCTCCTCGAACTGATAGAAGTACCAGTCGAGGTCGCCGATCGACCGTTGCGGGTCGATCTCGATGAACGTGGCGTTGAGGCGGTGCTTGTCGACGACCTTCTGCGCGTAGGCGGTCTCGTCGAGGGGGGAGCCGGGGAAAGTCGCGACGAAGGCGCGCTGCCAGTCGCTCGCCACGCGCGCGCCGCCGGCGTGCCGCGCGATGTGGGCCATTGTGGACGCGACCGCGCTCGAGTCGATCCCCCCGCTCAGGGCGGTGCCGATCGGCACGTCCGAGCGCATCCGGATCCGGCAGGCGTCGATGAAGAGCTCCCGGAACTGCTCGACCTGCTCCTCGTAGCGCTCGGGGACCCGCACCAGGTGCTCGAGCGTGTTCCAGTAGCGCCGCAGGACGAGCCTCCCGCCCTTCAGGACGCCCGAGTGAGCGGCGGGGAATCGCTTGATGCCCGCGACGAGGCACTTGTCGGTCGTCTCGTAGGCGAAGAGGTTGCGCTTCATCCAGTCGAAGTCGGACGACGGCCGGACCTCGGGGAGGAGCGGATAGATCGCCTTCATCTCGGAGGCGAAGACGAATCGCCCCCCGATCTCGGCGTAGAACAGCGGCTTCTTGCCGAACCGGTCGCGGGAGAGGAAGAGCGTCTGCTCGCGATCGTCCCAGATCGCGAACGCCCACATCCCGTTGAACCGCTCGACGCAGTCGGCTCCCCACTGCGCGTAGGCGGCGAGAACGACCTCGGTGTCGGACTCGCTCGTGAAGACGTGTCCGCGCTTCTCGAGGTCGCTCCGGATTTCGATGAAGTTGTAGATCTCGCCGTTGAAGGTGATCCAGTAGCGGCCACCCCCGTAGGACATCGGCTGGCTGCCGGCCTCCGAGAGGTCGAGGATGGAAAGGCGCCGGTGGCCAAGCGTCACCTCGTCGGTACGCCACAGACCGTGCCCGTCGGGGCCGCGATGCTGCAGGGTATCGAGGCAGGCCGCGGCGTGCGGCTCCGCGAGAGTGCCCACGCAGCCGAAGATTCCGCACATCTATCGCAACCCTCGCTCGATCATCGACGGAACCGCGGGCGGTGCGCCGCTAGCGCGTGCCATCGACCTCCGGGGACTGTTCGTTCGCGAAAACACTGAATCGACGTCGTGTCGACTCCGGCCTGGCGCCGGCGCGCGCTCGTGATGCGTCGCGCGAACCGGTGCAACGTTCTGCATGCTACCCGCTGTCGCTGCCGACCGGGTCTCCCGCGGGAGCCGAAACACGAGTGAAATTCCACGCGCCGGGCCGAAAATTGAGCTCGGTTGACAGTCCGGGGCCATCGGCTGGGTATCATCTGCCTCTCCAGAGCGTCTTCTGTCGTCCGCACGCTCCACATGCCGCAAAAACCGAACGAGCGCCCGAACCTGTCCCTGGATGGCCGACGTCGGCCGGACCGCACGGTCTGCCGACCCGCGGGCAGCCCGTCACCTTAAGGTAAGTTAATCCCATGTTCATCGACACGCGTCAGCTCGACGAGGGCGCCAGGATCGAGAAGGATGTGTGCGTGATCGGCGGCGGTGCTGCCGGTGTGACCATCGCGCTCCAGCTCGAGCGGCGCGGGATCGGTGTCGCGCTGCTGGAGAGCGGCGGTCTCGATCCCGACGAAGAGACGCTCGATCTCTATCGCGGCGACAATGCGGGCCTCCCGTACAGCTTCGCCGAGGGGAGCCGGAGCCGGTTCCTGGGCGGAAGCAGCAACTGCTGGGGCGGCTGGTCCCGCCCGCTCGAGGACTGGGACTTCGAGCGCCGGGAGTGGGTGTCCGACAGCGGCTGGCCTTTCGGCAAGTCCGATCTCGTGCCGTACTACGAGCGCGCGCACCAGGTCCTGAAGCTGGGGCCGGCCAACTTCGACGCCGCATTCTGGGAAGCGGCGATCGGCCGCAACGACGTGCGGCGGATCCCGCTGGATAGCACCCGGATCGTGGACACCGTGTCCCAGTTCAGTCCGCCGGTGCGCTTCGGCATCGACTACCGGGACGACCTCAAGCGCGCCACGAGCGTCGACGTCTATCTGTACGCAAATGCGGTCGATATCGAGACCGACGGCGACGCGCGCACCGTGAAGCGCATCCAGGTGAGGACGTTGACCGGGCGGACGGTCTGGGCGCACGCACGGCTCTTCGTACTCGCGACGGGCGGGATCGAGAACGCGCGGCTGCTGCTCGCGTCCGACCAGGTGCAGCCCGCCGGTCTTGGCAACGGCAACGATCTCGTCGGTCGCTACTTCATGGACCACCCGCGGCTGATGTCCGGGAGCGTGCGCTTCGCGGCAGGCTGGGCGCGGAACAAGCTGTATGACGCCAAGTTCCATTACCAGAACGCGGCCGTTTCGGCGCACGGCACCTGCATCGCGGCGCAGTTCGCGCTGACCCCGGCGGTGCAACGGGAGGAGGGGCTCCTCAACTCGCGCGTGTGGTTCGCGTCGGTTTTCCCCGGCGAAGGCACGGAGTCGGTGCAGGCCCTGATCCGCTGCTACCTGCGGCTGCAGAAGAAGGACGAGATGGGCCACCGGCTGAGCCGCGACCTGCTCGCGATCCTCGCCAACCCCTTCGACGCCGCGCGGTTCGCGACCGCCCGGGTGTTCCAGCCGCGCTCGCTGATCAAGGACGTCCGGCTGCAGGCGATCGTCGAACCCGCTCCGGACCGAGAGAGCCGCATTTCGCTGTCTGTGGAGTGCGATCGCCTCGGGATGCGGCGGGTGAAAGTGCACTGGCATCTCGGCAGCCTGGTCAAGCGCACGTTCGACCGCACCTTCGAGATCCTGGGCGACGAGCTGCGGCGGCAGAACATTGCCGAAGTCAGCCTGGACGCACCACTGCGGGATCGGGACTGGCCGGGACACCTAGAGGGGACCTGGCATCACATGGGCACCACGCGGATGCACGACTCGCCCCGCCACGGCGTCGTCGACCGCGAGTGCCGGGTCCATGGGATGACGAATCTCTACGTCGCCGGGAGCTCGGTCTTTCCGACCGCCGGCGCGAACTTCCCGACCTTCACGCTCGTCGCGCTCGCGCTGCGTCTCGCCGACCGGATCGCTCAGGCGCTCAAGCGGCCCGCCAGCTCGCCTTCGAGTCCCGCGGCAACGGTGGAGAACAGTTAACCCTGCCCAAGCGCAGCGCGGGCGCCCTGTGGGCGCTCGGTTGCGCAGCCGGCTGGATCGCGCACGTCATCGAGCAGCGCTTCGCGGGCTTCGTGCTGCGGCCGCGGGCGCGCTACGGCGGCGCGCCCCGAACCGGGTAACTCGCCTCGGCGCCAGACGGGAACGCGACCGCAACCGCCAAGTGTCAGTCGGGGGTCCGGGCCACATCGGTCGGTGCGGGACGCCGGGCGATGGTCGCGGTCAGCACTCTCGCCGCTTCTGCATACGCGGCCGCAGTGGGATGGCCGTCGACCGGAATGTAGAACCTCGGCTCCCCAAGCTGCGGCGCTTCGTCGGAAAGCGCGATCAGCCGAAGCCCGGCGCGGGGCGCCTCGCGTTTCAGCCACCGCGCCCGGTCCCGTTCGAGAGGGCTCAGCGTTGGCCCCACGTCCCAGAGCAGGACGTAGAACTGTGCGCCGTAGTTGGTCTGCACAAGCCGGCCCGATTCCCGGACGATTGCGAGGAACGTCTCCCGGTCCCGCGTCTCATCGGTCGCGAGCGCGCCGAGACGGCCACGTACTGCCGTAGCGAGCTTCGAATGGGAGAGCAGCTTGTCGAGGAGCCAGGGCGTCTGCGAGAACGGCCCGCGGTACTGCAAAGTTCCGTCGGTGAGCTCGTACTTCGGCCCCTGCTGGTCCCACGCTGATCGGCCGTTCGCGCGGTCGATGTGGGTCGGGTGTGCCGTGTACAGAGCGACCGCGGCACTGCCGTGGCCGAAGGCTCGCGGGAGGTCGAGCTCGAGCGCGCGAAGCATCTGATGCGGGCCGTAGCCGTGGAACCCGAAGTTGACCGCCGAGATGCCCGTGCCGGCCCCGAAGAGTGCGGGAAGGGTCTCGTCGTCCTGCACACCCTCGCCGAACGTGTAGGAGCACCCGAAGAACAGCGCCTGCGGCGTGGAGTAGCCCCGCGGGGTGGTGCGAAGTCCGTCGTCGTCGATTGTGTAGGTGACGTCGTACAGGACCTTCCCTGAGGCGAGCAGCCGTGAGGTGGTGACTCTCTTCTCCCGGAGCGACCCGTAACCGAGCTCCGGTAACGGTGTGAAATGGCGCTGGGTGTATGTGCCATCGCTGACGGTCCGCCCATTTCGATCGAGGAGAAAGAAGAAAGCGAGTTCCGCGATCGCGAGGGCGAGAAGGACGAACGCCGCGTTGTAGAGGAAGACCTTTCCGCGCCGCAGCCGCCTCGACAGGAAGACGAGCACGGCGAAAAGAAAGCCGGCGACGAGGGCGAACGGGGGAAGCGCGTGGCGCAATTCGAGTGCGAGCGCGGCCACGCCGGCCCCGGCGAGCGCGAGAACTACGAGAGCGGCCCGGGAGGCACGTCCTTGCGACGGATCAATCGAGCTCGAAGGCCTTCTCATACCGGGTTCGGAGCGATGGATCCTGATCCCCCTTCGAGAGCAGACAGTTACCGACCGCGAGCACTTCGATGTCGGTGCCCATGAAGCACCGGAACGCATCCTCGGGCGTCGCGACGATGGGCTCACCGCGGACGTTGAACGACGTGTTCACGACCACGGGGCAGCCGGTCAGCTCCTTGAAGCGTGAGATGAGCGCGTGGTAGCGCGGGTTGGTCCCGCGGTGCACGGTCTGGATTCGTGCGGAATAGTCGACGTGCGTCACTGCCGGGATGCTCGAGCGCGGGACATTCAGCTTTTCGATGCCGAACAGCGCCTGCTCCCCGGCCGACATGGCGATCCGCCTGTCGCACACGACGTCGGCGACGAGCAGCATGTAGGGACTGTCGCCGTCGATCTCGAACCAGTCGGCGACGTCCTCGCGCAGGACGCTCGGCGCGAACGGACGGAACGACTCGCGATACTTCACCTTGAGGTTGAGGAGCTTCTGCATCGTCGAAGAGCGTGGATCGGCGAGGATCGAGCGGGCGCCGAGGGCGCGCGGCCCGAATTCCATGCGGCCCTGATGCCAGCCGAGCGCCCGCCCGCTGGCAAGGGCACGGGCGCAAGCCTGGACGAGCGCGTCGTCCGCGAGCACCTCGAACTTCGCGCCCACGGCGCGCAGCCGCTTCTCGACGTCCGCCTGCGCGTAGCGCGGCCCGAGGTAGGCGCCGCGCATCGCGTCGCCGGGCTTCACGGTGCGCGGCTGCCCCCTGGCCAAGTGGTAGGCGCCCAGGGCCGCGCCCACAGCGCCGCCCGCGTCGCCCGCGGCCGGCTGCAGCCAGATGCCATCAAAGATGCCCTCCCGCAGCAGCGCGCCGTTCGCCACACAGTTGAGCGCGACGCCTCCGGCGAGACAGAGGTTCCGCTGGCCGGTGGATTTCGCGGCGCCGCGCGCAAGCTTCACGACCACCTCTTGCGTGACCGCCTGAATGCTCGCCGCGAGATCCATCTCGCGCTGCGTGAGCGGTGCCTCCGGCTTCCGCGGGGGGCCGCCGAACAGCGCGTCGAAACGCGCGTTCGTCATGGTGAGGCCGGTACAGTAGTTGAAGTACTGCATGTCGAGCCGGAAGCTGCCGTCCGGCTTCACGTCGATGAGGTGATCCAGGATGAGTTGCGCGTACCTGGGCTCGCCGTATGGTGCAAGCCCCATCGCCTTGTATTCGCCTGAATTGACCTTGAAGCCGGTGTAGTAAGTGAACGCCGAGTAGAGCAGCCCGAGCGAATGCGGAAAGTGGATCTCCCTGTGCACCTGGAGGCTGTTTCCCTTGCCGACCGCGAGGGAAGTCGTCGTCCATTCCCCCACGCCGTCCATCGTGAGGACGAGGGCTTCCTCGTATGGTGATGGGAAGAACGCGCTCGCGGCATGGCTCAGGTGATGCTCGGAGAAGAGCAGGCGGTTCTCCCAGTCCACCTCCTCGCCGAGCAGCTCGCGGAGCTCCCTCACGAGGAGGGATTTCTGGAAGAGCTTCTCCTTCAGCCAGACCGGCAGCGCTGCGGCGAAGCTCTTGAAGCCGAATGGCGCGTAGGCGAGGTACGTTTCGAGCAGCCGTTCGAACTTGAGGAACGGCTTGTCGTAGAACGCTACATGGTCCAGCTGCTCCGCCGCGATGCCCCCCTCATCGAGGCAGTAGCGGGCGGCGCAACGAGGGAACCGCGAGTCGTGCTTCTTGCGCGTGAAGCGCTCTTCCTGCGCCGCGGCGACGATCTCGCCATCGACGACGAGACACGCCGCGCTGTCGTGGTAGTAGGCGGATATCCCGAGGATGTGCATCGGTCGGCTGAAGTTGGAAACGCAGCGGCGCTCGGCCGTGTCTCTCGCCTAGAACAGCGTGTAGATGAACGGGGCGACGACGGATCCCTGTGCGAGGACCAGCAGCCCACCGACCACCAGCATCACGATGATGATGGGCAATAGCCACAGCTTCTTGCGCTCGCGGAGGAACACCCAGAGTTCGCTGAAGAGTTGCATGGCCCGCTCCTAGAACTGGTTCCTGAACGATTCCGGCCGGGGCCCCGGGGGGGTCCGGTCGATCCAATAGGAGGGCTTCGCCGGCTCGCGCTTGCGCCTCAGTTCGTCCCTGCCCGTCGCCCGAAGCGCGAGCGCTACCGGCGTAATCAGCGCAAAGAAGATGAACCCGATGACGATCGGACTCACGACCGCGTTCAGCGCCATGCCGACCTTGAACCACAGGCGGTTCGGCGCGGCGAGTAGCGTCGGGGCGAAGAGCGCGAGGGCTGCGAGCGCCCCGGCGGCCGCAAGCGAGGCGGCGGCGGCGCCGCCGCGGTGCGCATAGACAAGGTAAGCGGCAAGGGCCGCAAACAGCACGGCGAAGACAAGACCGAACGATCGCTCAGAGGGCAGCGGTACACCAGATGAAGTGTCGGATGTCACGATGGCCTCGCTTGAAGAAATGGCGCTTGATGGCTGCGGGAAGTCCCGGAGCGGGAGGCGCGGTGCCCTGCCTTTGGCATGAAACTACATCGCGCGACGAATGTCGGGCCATTCACTGCGGGCACCGTGACGCGCATGTTCCGCAAGTGGCGGCGCCTTGTGCGCGACGAGGCCGTTCGACCGTTCTAGCTCGGGTCGCAGCGCGCCGTCCTTAATGGCATCGAGCCGCGGACTCAGTCGCTCGATCAACCAGCTTGCCAGAAGCTGGTTGCATGCGGCGGTGAGGTGGCCGTCTCGCTGAAAGCACCACGCTTCGCCCTTCTCGCGCACTACGCGAGTCACTGTCGGCCCGAAATCGAGCACGTCGAGCCCCCGGGCGCGCAGCGCGCGCGTGAGCGGCAGCGCGCCCTCATCGGGATACGTAGCGAGCAGCTCGCGCATGGGAATCACCAACACCAACGGCGCGGCGCCCGCCTGCGACGCCTCGTCCGAGAATGCCTCGGCGATTGCGACCGTGAGGTCGATGCCGGACGGATCGTCCCCAGCGTACAGCCGGTTCCGGATCGCGTGCCGATGGTAGAGGGTCGCCGTGCTCGCGACCGCGCGCGCGAGGCGCAATCCGTACCACCACTTGGGTTGGACGTCGTCGGCGATCATCCAGTAGTCCTCCCGCAGCGCCGCGGAGCGCTCCGGCGCGGTGACCGCCGTCACGAGCGACTCGCCGGCGAGGACCGGCACTCCGACGAGCCTGAGCGCGCCCGATTCGAGCACGAAGCGCGGCTTCGAACCGTACCCGGAGTTGGGAGCCAAGAAATAGCGCACTACGTTCAAGTTCCGACACACGTTCTCGGGCCAGAGTCCAAGGATCGCGAAGTGCGCCGCGAGGCCGCGTCCGTCGCGGCGCCAGCGCAGGAACGCCTGGTCGGTGCCATAACCGCCTACCCCGAGGTTCACGACTTCCAGGTCAGCTCGCGCTTCCTCGAGCCGCGCCTCCCACGTCTCGCTGTTGGAGACTCCATCGCCATGCGTGAACGAGTCGCCCACCGTCACCATGCGTACGGTTCCATGCGGCGGAGTCGAAGCGTAGAACCGGCTCGCCGGCGCGCGCGCGCCCTGCGCGTTGGCTTCGTATTGCCCGTCGGGAGTGCGACCGCCCGGGAGGACGGTCCACCCGAGCTCCGGGTCCAGGACGAGGTACGTCGCCCGGCCGACCTGATCGATCCAATCGTGAACCGCTGCCGGGTCGGGTCGGTACGGCAGCAGCGGCATCGGGCCGACTGCCGGCATTCCGTTGTCGGGACTGACCCGGGTCGCGAGCCGCGCGACACCTTCTGCAAAAGCAAAGGCGACGGCCCCCATGCACAGGGCATAGAGCGCCGAGCGTGGCCACCCCCTTACCAACCTAAGCCTCCAGACCTTTGCAACGGCGCACGCCCTGTCACGCGTGCCCCCGCTTGTCGATTGTTGTGTTGTGGGAGAACCCACGTACAGATTGTTCGGATTCGATTCTAAACTGCGAAACCTGAACGTCTATTGACTCAACTGTGAACAATTGTTAGCGCGCCAGCGCATGAGTTATCGCTCGCGCCGGCTCGCGTCGCTGATGACGGACGATTATTGCAAGGCCTACGGGGTGCAGTTGGAGGCGTCCGCCCGGCCGGGATCTGGACCGCCGATCCGGAAGTCGTGTCCGCCGCCCCGCATTGCCGCAAGCGGCGACATGCCAGAGAATCGACACGAACTGGGGGGATCCGAGCGGCGGCTCGCAGGAACCGGCATGCAGGCGGGCCCGCTCCGCAACCTTCCCGCCATGGCCCAGGCGCACGTGGTCCGCCGGGCGTCGAAGAACGCCCACCCGTCTGAGCGGCCAATCGCTCAGCGCATCCAGCCGCTCGAGACGCATCTCGGCGTCGAACGGCGTCCGGGCATCGTGGTCGGCCTGGTGGCACTCGCGGCCTCGCTCGGCCCGCCTCGTCAGGCCCGGCGTCGCGGCACGAGCGACGTTGCGATGACCTTGAGATAGGGCCAGCTCCAGTACAGGATCCAGAGCGGGCCCGCGTGCCGCTGGGTCAGGATGCGCCAAGACCGGACGGGCAGGCCCTTCGGCTGCATCATCTTCCGCAGCCGCTGACGCAGCGGGACGCGCGGGTCTTCGTAGGTCCCCGACGGCGAATTCATCGAGCACGTGCCGGCGTACCCGGGCATCACCCAGAGTCCAAAACCGGCCTTGCGGACCCTCAGGCCGTAGTCGACGTCGCCCATAGAGTGCGTGAAGCTCGGATCGAGGTTGCCCACCGCGCGCGCGACCGAGTCCGGGATGAGCACGCAGTTCCCCCACAGGCTCTCGCATTCGACGGGAGCTGCCGCCGGCGTGACCATGCTGAAGGTCATTGGCCGCCACCTTGCCGCGCGGACGACGCCGCCGTAGGTCAGCTCCTTCGTCGCCGCATCCTGGGTCGACCCCACGACAACGGCATCGCGGCCGGCGTCCTTGCGCAGTAGCTGGGCCGTGGCAACGAGGCGCGCCAGGGCGTCCGCGTACAGCATCGTGTCGTCGTTAAGCCAGAGGTAAGCGTCGAAGGCGCCGCGCAGCGCGGCCTCGAACGCCTTGTGCATGCCGCCGTTCCAGAAGAGGCTACCGTCACCGGAAATCAGGCGCGTATCCGGGTGCTGCGCGACGACGGCCGCAGTCGTGCCGTCGGTGCTTCCGTCATCGACCAGGAACACCACGAACGCCACCCCGGGTACCGGAGCGTTCGCGTGGAGCGCAGCCAGGCACGCCAGCGTCTTCTCGCGCCGGTTGTGGCACGACATCAGGACGGCGATCTTCATCTGCGCACCCGAGTCCCACTCTGGCTCGTGCGTCTAGGAAGGCTGCGCCTCGGCGCGCGGGGGAGCAGCGGCCACGCCCGCGACCTCTGCCCTCGAGGCTCGGGCAAGGGACGCCGCCATGCTGATGGCGATTCCGATCCAGATCGCCTGCTCGTAGGGCAAGCGGTAGGCCACGGTGATCGCCATCTGCGCGACGAGCAGAACGAAGATCAGTCTCGGCGGAAAATCAGGCAGCGTCGGTCCACCCTTGCCCCGCAGCAGGCGCCGCA
>Ga0315278_10002460_pt1 | contig 16478 bp, 19 predicted proteins | sample YL17G06_0_MG_FD_203880 | JGI IMG/M metagenome (GOLD analysis project Ga0315278, IMG submission 203880) | Sediment microbial communities from Yellowstone Lake, YNP, Wyoming, USA - YL17G06_0 | ecosystem: Environmental > Aquatic > Freshwater > Lake > Sediment | place: USA: Wyoming | collected... | reverse complement strand
CCGCGTGTGTTTCTATCGCTTATTGATGGACACCGGGCCGTTGGTCGTCGCGACGCGAATCGGCGCTCCACCTCCGCCAATCGGCGCGTTGATCGAACGGGCCCGCGAACTGGAGAGGTCTCCCTGGACCGTGACCGGGATGTCCACGCGGAATGGGCCGTTGACGGTTCGCGCTTCGAGCTGGGCCGAGTATCCGTCCGGGACGGCGACGGAGACCGGGCCGTTGGTTGTCTCGGCGTCAAGGCCCTCACCCTGCCACGAGGTTCCCCCCAGCACGATGGTCAGCGGGCCGTTGGTTGCCCGCGCACGGACGTTGCCTCCGAGCTCGGTGAGCGACATCGGACCGTTTGTCGTCGTTGCGTTGATGTGGCCGCTGATGCCACTGATCGACACCGGGCCGTTGAGCGCCTCGATCTCGACGTCGCTGTGACGGGGTGCCGACAACGCGAAGCTTACCGACCAGGACCGGCCACTCCTGGAAGGCGGGCCATCGGCCCGGAGTGTCCCGCTGCCGCTGCCGATAACCACCTGGCCGGCAATGCTGCGGGCTTCGGCCTCGCTGTCGGCCTGGACCTGGAGCCGGGCGCTGCCAGCGACCGTCGCCTGATCCCAGCCCGTCACCGCGATTCCGCCGTTTGGTCGGGCATCGACATGGAGGGATCCCCCTCCCGGCAATGCGACAGGTCGTACCTCACAGTGGCGGAACTGCCCGCCCTGCTGTTCCTTGCACTGCGCCAGCCAGTCGGCGTCGCTCTTCTGGGCAACGGCCGGAGAGCCTGCCAGCCACACTCCAGCGACCATCGTCGCTGCCACCATCCATGTCGTGCGCATAGATCTGTCTCCTCGTTTCCGATCTGGGGATTGTCCAGCGATCAGTCCGCCGCGCCTGCCGGTGTTCGGTCTCCCGTGTTCTCATCGGGGGCGCCCCTGAAGGTATGACGAGAAGGAACTGCGGAGCGTTGCCCGGACGCTCGTGCTTTTGTGGTGCTGGCGCGGCACGCCCGCGCCGGTGAGAGCCGCGGCGTACTGTCCGAATGGAGGCTGCGGCGTGCTGTTCGTGTGGAGGCCTGGACTTTAGTCCCTGCGCTCAGCAAAGTCGGCGTGACACGCCTGGGATCGCCGGGCTCCAGCCCGGCAGACGGTCCAATCGGGTGGACTCGTCGTAGAATGATGAGAGTCAGTCATGCGCCCGTAGCTCAGTTGGATAGAGCACCGGCCTTCTAAGCCGGGGGTCCCGCGTTCGAGTCGCGGCGGGCGCGCCAATTCAGGCCAGATTCCCGAGATGTAGGCCGGGGCTTCAGCCCCGGCGCGACCGAAGGCGCGCGTTGTGGCGACCGGTCGCAACGTACCAACTGAAGTACTTTCGTCCGTTTCTGGCCAGTTCTGTCGGGTGCCGACTGCCGCCAGCGCATCGCTCTCCATTCGCTTCCCATGTGCCCCGCATGGATGGCATGGTCATCGCCAATGGGAACCGAGAAGTCATCGATGACCCCGTCGGCCCTGAGAGCGATCCGCAACCGCCTCGGTCTCTCGCAAGCCGAATGCGCCGCCGCCCTTGGCGTCGCTGTTGAGACATTCCGTGCCTGGGACTCGGGGCGACGGACGCCACCAGCCGCCATCGTCCGCCGCGCAGAGACGCTGACAGTCAATCGACCGGCGAATGAGCGGTTGCCCTTGCACCTCCTGGCCAACGAACTCCAGGTGCATGTGCGGACTTTGCGCGCCGCGGCACAAGACGGTCGCCTCACTGCGAAGTTCGACCCGCGACCGTACTTCGGGAAGCTCACTGCCAGGGCGACGCGAAAGGCCGGCGCACGATTCATGGCGAGGTGGTATCGGCGAAACTACGGACGCGGTCGGCGTCGACTCGTAGCCGTATGTCGCGTAACGGTGCCGGCGAATTGCGCGGCCACCCTCGTGGGCCTGTCAGGGAGCCATCCTCTCACGTTTCAACTGGTCCGAAAATCACCCGGCAGGTCAGGTCAGTCGTGAGATCGGTCAGGTGACGAATGCGAGCGCCGGCGGAACGTACCTTCGACATGGCACACCTCCTGCTGATGACGACCAAGTTCGGCGTGATCCGGGCCGATCAGCGACAGCGACACCCATCGCGGGACGCCTGATCGAAAGTGTGAGGGGGCGGGCGATGGAAAGCGAGGTTATGACTACAATCGCCCTCTTCGGCCACAGTTCGCAGTTCAGGCGGTATGATTGCGACCACCTACCTCATTGACCGATGATGGCGGCGTGCGCCAACGATCAGCACAGCCCAGATGTGCCAACGACTGGTAGCGGCGCAGAGGTATACTGAGTCCTGAAAACGACTGCCAAGGGAGCAAGTGAGGAACAGCAGGCACGCACGGTGGAGCACATGAGCGCCTATTCGGATGAGGACTTCGAGCGCCTGCTCGCCGAGGGAGAATCAGACCTCGTCGAGCGCAAGGAGTCGCTCAAAGGCGACGCGCCGACCACGGTGCGCGAGGCGGTGTGTAGCTTCGCCAACGACTTGCCAGACCACAAGACCGCGGGCGTGGTATTCGTCGGCGTCAAGGACGACGGATCGCCCAGCGGCTTGGCGGTGACTGATGAATTGCTACGGCAGTTGGCAGACATCAAGACCGACGGCAACATCGTGCCGCCACCGACCCTGACGGTCGGGAAGCGGACGCTCCGCGGGTGTGAAGTAGCGGTGGTGTCCGTCGAGCCGTCCGACTCCACGCCGGTCCGGTACAAAGGGCGTATCCACATTCGAATCGGTCCTCGTCGCGGGACCGCGTCCGCCCAGGACGAGCGGATTCTGAGCGAAAAACGGAGACATCGCGATCGACCGTTTGACCTGCAACCGATTCCCTCGGCCCGGGTGGGCGACCTGAATCGGAGACTATTCGAAGACGAGTACTTGCCGACGGCGTTCGCATCCGACGTTCTGGCGGCGAATGATCGGAGCTACGAGCAGCGGCTGGCGGCAACGAAGATGATCATGTCCGCTGAGGATCCGACGCCAACCATTCTTGGCGTGTTGGTGCTCGGCATTCGCACGCGCGACTTCCTGCCGGGAGCCTACATCCAGTTCTTGCGAATTGCCGGGGCCGACCCCGCGGATTCGATTGCGGATGAACTCGTCATCGATGGGACCATCGGCGAAGTGCTGCGCCGTATCGACGAGAAGATGATCTCGCACAATAGAGTCGCTGTGGACTTCACAAGTGGTCCGGTCGAGGCTCGGCAGCAGCCCTATCCGTTGGTAGCCTTGCAGCAGCTCGTCCGAAATGCCGTGTTGCACCGAGCGTACGAAGCCACGAACGCACCAGTTCACGTGTACTGGTTCGATGACCGGGTTGAGATCACGAGTCCTGGCGGACCGTACGGCGCCGTGACTATCGAGTCATTCGGAGAACCGGGCCTCGTCGACTACCGTAATCCGAACTTGGCCGAAGCCCTTCACGTGCTCGGTTATGTCCAGCGGTACGGATTCGGAATTCCAACAGCCCGGCGAGAACTGAAGCAGAACGGCAATCCGGAGCCGACGTTCGAGGTGTCGTCCAATCGGGTTCTCTGGCGAGTCGGAGCTCGCCCATGAGCACGCCAATCCTGACGCTCTTCAACAACAAGGGCGGGGTGGGTAAGACGTCACTGGTGTACCACCTGTCGTGGATGTTGGCTGAGATGGGTAAGCGGGTTCTAGCCTGCGATCTCGATCCCCAGGCTAACTTGACGTCGGCCTTCCTCAACGAAGACCAGTTGGCCGACTTGTGGATCGAATCGCCTCCTGGCGCGGCGACCACGATCTTCCGCTGTCTTCAGCCACTGACAGCTGTCGGCGACCTGCAGGCGCCGGAGTTGCGGCCGATTGCACCGAACCTGTCACTTCTGCCTGGCGACTTGGCGCTATCGGGTTTCGAGGATGTGCTCCCCGCGGAGTGGCCACAGAGTCTCGGGAGTGCGAACCTCTATCGGCCGTTCCGTGTTCTCACGGCGTTCTGGCAGGTGATTCAACTGGGCGCGGTCGAATGCTCGGCGGACATCGTGCTGATGGATGTCGGTCCGAATCTCGGAGCGATCAACCGGTCTGCGTTGATCGCTTCTGACTTCGTGCTGGTACCACTCGGGGCCGACCTGTTCTCTCTTCAAGGCCTGAGGAACTTGGGGCCTGCGCTTGAACGATGGCGAGCGGACTGGAACAAGCGAACCGCGAACTGGCCGAATCACGAGTTTGAACTTCCCCGCGGACGCATGCAGCCGATTGGCTACGTGGTCCAGCAGCACAGCGTCAGACTGAGCCGCCCCGTCAAGGCGTTCGACCGTTGGGTTCGCCGAATCCCGGCCGAATACCGGACGAACATCCTCGGAGAGGCAGCGCCACCGCCCGACCTTCGGACAGCCGACGATCCGAACTGCCTCGCCACGCTAAAGCACTACCGCAGTCTCGTACCAATGGGTCAAGAGGCGCGGAAACCGATCTTCCACCTCACGGGCGCGGATGGTGCGATCGGCAATCATTCCCTGGCAGTCAGGGAAGCCTACTCGGATTTCCATACGCTGGCGAGTGTCATTCTGGACCGAATGGCCGCGCTCCCTCGTCAGTGATCGTATCCGACGAAACTACCCGATCGGTTATCACGTTCGACTCCGAATTGGGCCGGATTAGGCGAAATCTGGCGGAGATCTGATTGTCCGCGGCGTCGACGGTTCCTCCTGGATAACCGCTATGTCATAACCGATCAAAGGGTCTGAATCGTTGAAGTGTGGCCTGAATTCGCGAATCGGACAACGGGCCTTCTAAGCCGGGGGTCCCGCGTTCGAGTCGCGGCTGGCGCGCCAGCCGCCTTCGGTCTATTCCGGAGACATGGGTTACAGATCATTCCGGAGACATAGGTAACACTCTCGGGCTGAACGGGTTCGCGATCGGCTCGAGCCGGCACGTCTCGTCGTCGAAGTATCCCAGATCGTAATCCATAAAGCTCACCAACCAGATCCGGTCGCTGACTTGTCGGACGCCGACGTTCTGCCCGGCAATCACGAGACTGAGCTTGAGCTTCCGGCGGTTCCAGCAGAAGCGGTCGCACCGCATGATCCTGCCGGCGTCATAAATACTTAACGTAGTAATGGCAAGCCGGGGTCCCGCGCTCGAGTCGCGGCGGGCGCGCCAGCCTACGCAGGAAGCACGTACGCGCCAGCAGCTCGGGTCACAGCTGGGTCGTGGCGTGATCGACGCGGACGACGAGTGCGGCGCGGGCCCACGGAAAGCGCGCCTTGACGGCATCGGCCGCGGGCCCTGAGGCCTGAAACTCGCCGCGGCCGCGCAGCCGGCAGCCCTGCCCGCCGCCGCGCGAGCCTTGCACGTCGCGCGAGGCGAACAGCAGTTCGATCCGCGGATCGGCCGCGAGGTTTGCCTCGGTCGTCTGCAGGCCTCCGGCCGGAATCAGTATCACGTCGTCCTGAACGCCAAGGGCCCGGACGTAGTCGCCCCACGTTGCTGCCAGATGCGGGCCGTCGGAGCCGGTCGTCGCGATTGCCACCCATTCCGAGCGGTCGATAACCATTCTGATCTCGCCTTGGATCGTCGGCATTCGTCGCACTCCTTCATCGTCAGTGTCGGTTGACCCATTCGGCGCATTCGGCCTTTGTCCGGCCCCTGGCGCGGGATGTGGGCTTGATCTGGCGGACTCCAGAGGTCTCATCAGCAGCAAGTTCAGACGCCGCATCGTCGGCTGCTCAAGTCGAAGCCGGAGTTCCTGGAACAAGGGTACGCGCGGTTCCAGAGGTCGAGCCAATCAGTCTTCGGGCTTCCGCTCTGAGCGTTTCGACCGATGGCCAGCGCGGGCCGTCTACTGGAGCGGGTCCACGATTCGCAGTTCGAACCCCCAGCCTTCACGAGAGCCGACCATCCGCTCGATGTCGGCGATGCTCAACGCTACGCCGTCAACAACCAGCGCCACGTCACCGTCCTTCGATGTAATCCTGCCCTCCAGGGTGTCGTGGAGCATCTCGTTGGGTCCCTTGGCACTCGAGAGGTGCCGCGTCGCGAGACCCCTCGCCATCTTGTCCCTGACCCGGCCGAGGGCAGCATACGGGCTCGTCTCGCTGTAGCAGGCGAACTCGTACCCGAGTCGTTCCTTGCCCTCTTCTGACGCCCGCACCGTGAATCCAAATGGACCTTCATGGCAGTCGATGACGAAAGACCGCTGCCGTCCGGAGAAGTCCTCGACCTCCTCGTGGATTGGGAAGTCCTTCTTCCATCCGGAGATTCTGGACCTCAAGAGTGGCTCGCCTCCAGCCGGGACGTGATGGCGTCCCGGACTTCGGCAGCACAATCGACCGCGCGCTCCGCATCGTCGGCATCCAGCTGGGGGAGGTCGCCAGGATAGCGCACGTCGACTCCGTAGTCGGTCAATTGCACCGCCGGGGAGAGGGCGGTCGCAAGCGGTCCATCGACTGGGGCGATTAGGTCAAGAAGTCGTCCGAGGTCGTGAGTCTTTGGGAACTCGACCTGGTGGGCGACCAGATACGCCTTCAGGAACTTCTCGGCCGCCTGCTGCGCGTGAAACCCGATCGCGCCGTGATACGGGAGCTTCTCGGCGAGGAGGTGCCGGGCAACGCTGAGATCCTCATCGGCACGCGCGAGCCATTGGGCGACGATCTCTCGGCGAATCTCGTCAGGCGGCTTCATAGACGACCTGGCCCTGTCGATCGGCCGGATAGGCGATGGTTCCCACCACTCCCTTGGTCTCGTCGAACCGCTCGGTGGTCATGACGACGATGTCAAACGCCCAACCGAGCCCTCTGAGCGCCTGACGGATGCGCAGACGATCGGCGCGTGCGTCAACCGGGCCGTCCTCGAGCACCAACAAATCGATGTCGCTGTCCGGTGTCAACGAGCCAGCCGCAGCCGATCCGAAAATGAGGATCCGGCGAGGCGATGCCACGCTACGAATTCGCCCGACAATTTCGGCGATCAGCCGTTCTCCGAGACCCACAATTTCACCTCGTACGAGCGTAGCATAGAGTGTTTCTGGTGGTTTCGCCAGACGAACGGCCCGCGGGTGTGGGCATCCGCTTCGTCAACGCCCTCGCCTTCCTGGATCGCCTCGGCTCCTGAACCCAATGACGTGAAGACGGGGCATAACACGGCCTTGTGCGCCGGTATGGCGCCGCGCTCTCAAGGCACGCGCCAAATGTGGCGCAATTTCGATCGCGCCGCGCCGATCGGTTATAGCCTTCTGGTCCGAATCGCCCCACAATGCGCCGATTCAGGCCCACATTCGCATCGCAGACGAACTGACGCGCACGAAAATATAACCGCTATGTATAACCGATTGGCCTCGCAGAATCCGCGAATACTGGCCTGTTCTTGAGGGTCTCAGACAACGGGCCTTCTAAGCCGGGGGTCCAGCCTTCGCATCGCTCCGGACCGATCTACTCCTCGCGGTGCTTCGGCTTGGCAGGCCCGCGTTCGAGTCGCGGCGGGCGCGCCAGCCTTCGCTTCTTCGGGATGGGGAACCCGCAAATCAGCGAAAACGTTGCCGCTCCCCACCTCGTAGTCCTTCTTGGTTGAGGTGGCTCAGTCCGTCTCACGCGGTCTTCCGCGGTCGGCCTCCCAGCCGACCATTCACTTGAGACGCACGCGCTTTGCGCCGACTCCGACCGGTGCCAAGCAGGGCACCCACGCCGACGATGTGGACTTTCGACCGCTGGCCGTCGGAGACGCGAGCTACCCGCACATCGGTCGTCGGAACGCTGTCCGGATGTGCCTCGAGATACGCTGTCAGAGTCTCACGAATCGCCTGCTCAGCCTTCGTCCGCGTGTCTGCCGCCGCGAACACCGGCAACCCGGGAACGTAGGCGCTCACCGCGCCACTGGTTTCGGTTTCAATCACAATCGGGTAGTAGCACGTCATTGGATCCCTGCCTCTCGCAGAATCCGGCTGCCCAACTGGCCGGCGTCCTTCTTCGTGTGGACGGCGATCCAGATCTCCTTGCCGGTTGCAGCGTGCTTGAACAGCCGGTGGCTGCCCTTACCGCCCCGCACTTCCGCATAGCCGGCTGCCTTGAGCTTCCGGATCACTTCGCCCCACGTCATGAGTGGATGGTAACCTATCGCTAGGTTTATGGCAATCCCGGCCGGTTTGCGGGCTTACAACTGAGGTCACGACCGGTTGCCGTCGATGCCGCGAATCAACCGCGGTCCGGCATTCGCTCGACCCGCAGGGCCCAACAAGTGATCGGTTATCGCGTTCGACTCCGATTCCCGCGATCACGCGCGACTTCTGGCTAAGAGTCGATCCGAGGCGACGTTGATCGCCTCCAGCACATAACCGCTATGTCATAACCGATTCGAGATCCAACATCCGCGGATTCATGCCTCTTCTTGCAGGTCTCAGACGACGGGCCTAGCACGCCGGAGGTCGCTGTGCCCCCGGCGCAGTTGTCCGCATTCTGTGTTCGCGCCCGAGTTCGGTATATACTAAATAGGTGTTCGAGTGGGACGGGAAGAAGGCTGCGGCGAATCTCGTCAAGCATGGCATCGCATTCGATGAAGCCGCGACGATATTCGGAGATCCCATCGCGCTCGATGGCCATGACATCAGGCACTCCGCAGAAGAAGCTCGGTTTCTCCAGATCGGACGCTCGGTGCTTGACCGCGTCCTGATCGTGGCCTATACGCAAAGGAAGACAGACGATGGCGAAACGATCCGCATCATCAGCGCGCGGCGGGCGAGCCGCAAAGAAAGAACGGCCTACAGCCGTGCGGCGGGCGATTGACTTCTCGGACCTTCCGGAAGCGTCAGACGAACAGCTTCGCGCGATGCGACGTGTCGGGCGGCCGCCAATCGGAGCCCACGCTCGGCAGCTCATTGCGATCCGGCTGGATCCGGAGGTGTTGAACCGCTTCCGCGCAGAAGCCAGGCGCCGCAACGTCGGGTACCAGACGCTGATTCACCGCGTCCTAACTGATTACGTTCGCGCGCATGTAGCCTGACGAGTGCACCCGCCGGCAGGTTCCGATACCGTACGGTTTCACCTTCTGTCCAGCACTGACATGCCCAGCAAGACCGCGACCATCGCCTATGAGAAGAGCAGCGGCAACGTATTCGCCGACCTGGGCCTGCCCCATCCCGAACAGCGACTGCTCAAGGCCCGCTTGACGCTACAGATCTACCGCATCATCAAGGCACGCCGGTTGACGCAAGCGCAGGCGGGTGAGATCCTCGGCATCAAGCAACCGCACGTGTCACTGCTGCTCCGCAATCGGTCAGGGAACTTCTCGGTGGAACGACTGATGGATTTCCTGATCGCCCTCGGGCATGACGTGGAGATCCGCGTAAAGCGCACACGCAAGCCGCACGGGCAGATGTCGGTCGTCGTGGCAGCCTGAGCGACCGGTGCCCGATCCCTCAACACGTGACTGATACCCCGGAATTCGCTTTCCGGCGAGGAGACGCCGTCGTGACGGTTCGGCGCAGATTCCAACGTCAGTAAACCGTTCACCTACAATGATGTAGAGGTGGGATGCTCTCACTGCGCCCGTAGCTCACTTGGATAGAACATGGGACTTCTAAGCCGGGGGTCCAGCCTTCGCATCGCTCCGGACCGATCCACTCCTCGTGCTGCTTCGGCTAGGCTGCGCCAGATTCCGCCACATTCCTCCGATGTAGGCCGGGTCTTCAGACCCGGCGGACCCGTCTCATCGCTCCCCAATTCGCTTCCAACGTTGGGTGAACGGATGGCATTGTCACCGTCGATGGACGCCGAGTCGTCGACGCCGTCGGTGCTGAGAGTGATCCGTACGCGCCTCAACCTCTCTCAAGCGGAATGCGCCGCTGCGCTTGGTGTCGCCGTCGAAACATTCCGCACCTGGGACGCGGGCCGACGAACGCCGCCAGCCGCCGCCATCCGCCGGGCAGAGACGCTGACGGTGAAGTTTCGATTGACCACTTCCGAGAAGTCCGAACTGGTCGCAAACTGCGACCACCTGGCTCGCCTCAAGTTTGCCAAGACCCTTCCCCATGCATTCACCGAGCGCGGGGCGATCACGGCCGCGAGTGTGCTCAACTCAAGACGCGCGGTCGAGGTTGCGGTATTTGTCGTGCGCGCGTTCGTCAAGATCCGTCGGGTTCTGTCCGAAGACCGAGAACTGGCTCACCGTCTTGTGCAACTGGAGGGGAAACTCGCAGAACACGACGAACAGATTGTCGAGGTCATTCGTGCAATTCGGACGCTTCTCGGTTCTGGACCAGTGCCCCAGCGTTGGCGTATCGGCTTCAACGTTAAAGGCGAACCCTAACCGCGCCGCTCCCGTCCGGTGCCGGTGAGCAACGTCGAGGGGCGCCCCCTTCCTGACGCGCTGTATGATGGTGCGATATGAACCGCTCACACCGCCCGATCGCACTCGCCATCTCGCTGGCCATCGTGACCGTCGTCCGGCTCGTCTTCGCCGCTGACGCGCCCGAATGGCCCAGGTTCCGCGGCCCGGAGGGAAACCCGGTGTCGACCGTCCGCCTGCCCGACACCTGGTCGAAGACGGAGAACGTCGAATGGAAGGCCGTCATCCCCGGCCGCGGCTGGTCCTCACCCATTGTCAGCGGCAACAGGGTGTTCGTCACGGCCGCCACGACAGACGGCGTCTCGAAAAAGCCCCAGATCGGCACGCAGTATTCAAACGAGTACGTGGCCGAGCTCCAGAAGCAGGGCCTGTCCATGAAGGACATCGACGCCAGGGTCACCGAGCGGGACTTCGAACTGCCCAACGAGGTGACGCTCCACTACTTCCTCTCCTGCGTCGACCTCAAGACCGGGAAGGTGAACTGGACGCAGGAGTATCACGCTGGCCGTCCGCCCGGAGGCCGCCACCGCAAGGGCAGCTTCACCTCCGAGACGCCGGTCACTGACGGCAAGCTCGTCTACGTGTACGCGACGAGCCTCGGCCTCTGGGCCTACGACATGAAGGGCCGCCTTGCCTGGAAGACGCCGCTCGAGAACTACCCGATGTACGGCGACTTCGGCACAGGCGCCTCGCCCGTGCTCGCCGGCGACCTGCTGGTGATCGTCAGCGACAACGAGAAGCAGCAGTTCATCGCGGCGTTCGACAAGAAGACGGGCAAGCAGGTCTGGCGCACCAACAGGGACCTCAAGGCCGGGACGAGCGCGACCGCGAGGCGCACGGCCTGGTCGACGCCATACATCTGGACCACGCCGGGGCGTCGCGAACTGGTCACGATTGGCCCGGGCTTCGCCGTCAGCTACGACCTCTCTGGCCAGGAACTATGGCGCCTGTCCGGCATGGGAGGAATGCCGATCCCCAGTCCCTACGCGTCGGGCGGACTCCTCTTCCTCAACGGCGGGAGCGGCGGCGTGCTCGCGGCCGTGAAGCCCGGCGCAAGGGGCTCGCTCGCGGCCGGTCCGGGAACGACGCCCAGCGAATACGTGGCCTGGGCGGTTGAGCGAGCCGGCACGTACCTGCCCACGCAAGTCGCCTATGGCGGCGCGCTCTACTCGCTGACGGATGCCGGGATCCTGAGCCGCTACGACGCGACGACCGGCAAGCTCGGCTACAAGTCGCGCATCGAAGGCGGCGTCGCCTTCACATCGTCTCCCTGGGCGAGCGACGGGAAGATCTTCTGCCTGAACGAAGAGGGAAAGACATTCGTGATCGCAGCGGGAGAGAAGTACGAGCTGTTGAAGGTGAACGACCTGGACGAATTCGCGCTTGCCACGCCGGCGCTGGTCAGCGACCGCCTGCTCCTGCGCACCCAGACCCAGCTCTACTCGATCAGGCAGCGGCGGTGAGCGCCGTATGACGCGTGTGCACAAACCGCGGGTATCGACGCGGTGGCCGCCTCGCGGTTGGGACGTGCGGCCGCGGGAACTTCCGTCACGAGGCCTGGGACGGCGCTGTTGATGGCGTCCTGTCGATACGCCCAGTCAATACGCTTGACGTAGAATGGCCGGACGGCTCCCCTAAGCGGGGCGGACGCCCATGTGTGGAGATCGAATGCGGCCTATCATCGAATACTATCTGCCGTTGATGCCTTCCGCGGTGGCCTGATGCCCGGCGATCTTCCGCCCGACGAGTTCGGCCAGATGGCGACCGTGATGCTTCGGCTGCACGCCGACTTCCGGAAACGTCATGGTCTTCCTCCAGTGTGGAGCGAGTGGACGCTCCTCGAGGGCCTCGAAGATCTGAAGCCGCGATCGGCGCTCAACGAACCAGTCGTTCTTGCCTCACCGAGGGCGGGGATTGGCCCCGCGCTCGAAGCGTTGCGCCGGGTCCTGTGGAAGATTCTGAAGCCGGTGTTCGATCGCCAGACCGAAGTGAACCGCGATGTGATCCGCGCGCTCGAGGCCTTGATGCGGGATCGCCAGAAGAACCGTCAGGCGGATCACGCGCTGTCCCTGCGGATCTCCGAAATCGAAATGGCGATCGCGCGGCTTGACGAGCGCGACAAATGAAGATCGCGATTGCGAAGCCCGACTACGGCGCCACGGGCGGTTTCGAACTCGTCGTGCAGCGGCTGGCCGATGGCCTCCGCGAGCGAGGGCATGGCGTCGATCTCGTGCAGGTTGATGCGACGACGGACGATCTCACCAGTCATCTTCCGGTGGCGGTCAACCCGGACCAGCTGCGGTTGTTCAAGGAGTTCTTCTTCCATTTCAAGATGGTGGCGCAGTTCGAGGCGCTGGATCTGGCGGGCTACGACGTCGTGCTCTGCACGCAGCCGGGGTCCTATGCCGTGAGGCACCCGCGGAAAGTGGTCCTCTTCTACCACCACACGCGATCGTTCTACGATCTGCAGGACGTCATCGAGAGTGTGCGAGGCCACGACGTCGACCTGCACCAGCTCGCGAGCTTCATCGTGCGCGATATCGACAGCCTCTACCTGACCCGCGATGTGCCAATCCTCGCGGGCAGCCGGCGCGTCAAACAGCGCCTCGCCGACTACAACCGGCTGTTCGACAACGTCGAGGTGTTCAGCGCCGGAATCGACGAGGCCTTCCTGACCTACGACGAACCGCTTTCGTTCGAGTCGCCCCTCTGCGTGAGCCGGCACGAGTTCCCCAAGCGCACCGAGTTATTCCTCCATGCGATGAACCACGTCGACGGTCTCGAGGGGCGGGTGCTCGGCGTCGGAAGCGTCACTGAGCGGCTCCAGGGCATCGACGCATGGCTTCGCCTCCAGCATCTCGTCGGCCCCGAGGGCTCCACCGCGAACACGGCGAGATGTCTGGTCGATGATGGCAAGCTGTGGCGCCAGTACGCCATCCATCTCCCGCCTGAGGAACTGCAGGCGGCGCGGGAAGCCATCGATGCCCGTGGCGTGCGGCCCACGGTCCGATTTCTCGGAAGGCTCTCCAAGGATGATCTTCTCCGGGAGTACGGATCCGCCCTGTGCGTCGTCTGCCCGGCCTACGACGAGGACTACGGCCTCTCGTGCCTGGAGGCAATGGCATGCGGCAAGCCGGTGATCGCCTGCCGCGACGGGGGCGGCTATGCCGAGCTCATCGACGATGGTGTGGACGGCCTCCTGGTGGAGCCGACGGGCCGCGCCATCGCCAGGGCCATCGATCGCCTGAAGGATCTCGAACTGGCGCGCACGATGGGCGAGCACGGCCGCCGAAAGGCGCGGACCTTCACCTGGAAGCGGGCGATCGATCACGTGGAACGCGCCCTTCAGGCCGCAGACAAACCGGCGACCGTCGCCGCTGCGGCGGCGACTTTCTCCGCATCCCCCAGGTAGTAGTGTTGGACCTGTCCCTGCCAGAAACTCCCTCGGCACCGGAAAGAACTCCCGAATCCCCACCGCGAGCTCAAGCCGCGACCGCACGGCAGCGCGGAGAACAGCGCGATGAGCAGCGCGTACATACTGGTCGGGAACGGTATCAACCTGCGATCCTGATCGGCAACGGCGACAAGAGGTTCCGGATTTCTGGCAGGGCCGGGGATGTAAGTTTGACTCGGCCTTTGATGCGTGTGTCGCCAGACTGACACGGCCTATCAGTGCGCCGGTCGTGGTGTTGCAACACGGGCCGCGATTTGCTGGCGTTTTTGCACAGATGCTCCGGTTGCTCGGTATCGCGAGCATGGCCCTGATTTTGCACGATTGCGAACATCGAAGTGGTTAGTCTGCTCAGTATAAGGTCTGCTGTTTCGTGACGAGGATTGAGCTGAGGTCGGCAGTTACAGAAGTATGGGGTTGCTGCCGATGCTGAGGGTACCTGCGGTAGGTGGAGGGACGTTATGAGCCTGACTGCTGTTCTGTTGATCCTCGGCGGATGGGTGGTCGTGTCGGTGCTTTGCAGCTCGATATTCGGGTTGGTGATGTCGCGGGGCTCGATAGCCGACGATCGTGACGCGGTCGGCGAACTTGCGTCGGCAGCACACCCGATTGCTCGGGTGGGGCAGGCGCACAAGGCGGCATAATTGCCGCTCCCCACCACGTAATCTCTCCTGGTTGGCATGACTCCGCCGGTCCTACGCGGTCTTGCGCGGCCGGCCTCCCAGCCGACCATTCCAGTTCGATCCTCTCCTCGCGTCGCTTCGGCGAAATCGACGCCTGGTGCCTCGCCCCAGTCCGCTCTCGTTTGTGTGCTGCCTTCAGTCCGGCAATCGGCGATAGACTGGCTGGGGACGGCTTCAAGACCTGCGTGATCGGTTGATTTCGCAGCCCGCAGAACGGGTCTTGGATCCGGTTCTTGTCGTTCGCGCCGCCGGAGCCATCATGAGTGACGACCATCGTCTGCTGATCGTTGATCTGAGCGTCAGCCCCGCCATCTATCGGCCCGGGGATCATTGGCGGCCGCATATCGAGGCGCTGGGTGTGCCAGTTGACGTCTGCCGTCCGCCAGACGGCGACGTGCCCTCGGATCTTGCACCGTATTCGCACGCGATCCTGACGGGCAGTGAGGCGAGCATTCTGGCGGACACCGAGTGGATCGTCCGGGCCTGCGAACTGACGCGGGCGCTGGAGGCGCGCAACGTGAAACTGCTCGGCAGCTGCTTCGGCCACCAGATGCTGGCCCGCGCGCTGTCAGGCCTGGCATTCGTGCGCCGCACGCCGACGCCGGAATTCGGCTGGGTTGAGGTGCGAAAGACGGGAGGCGGTGCGCGGGATCCTCTCGCAGATGCGCTGCCCGATCGTTGCCACGTCTACACCTCCCACTTCGACGAGGTCTTCCCGCTGCCGCCCGGCTGGGAACGCGTGGCCGAGACCGCTGATTGTCCGTACGCCGTGGTTCGCCGCACGCAGGGCCGCGCGTGGGGCATACAGCCTCATCCCGAGATTGGCGTCGACGAAGGGCTCGCGTTGCAGGCCTCCTATCTGGAGACCATGCCGGACCGGAAGAAGGTGCTCGAAGCCGGGTGGCACGCGGAACCCCGCGATGACCGGATCTTGGCCGCCCTGGTCCGCGGATTCCTCAGCGCCTGACTGGATGGGTCCGCCGCTCGCCGGCGCGACGAGCTCCGTCGTCGTGTTCCCCGCGCCCGTGTTACCCTCTTGGCGACATCGAGCCGACCGCCCGAGGATTCGTGTCTTCACACTCCAACGCTCGTTTCGGGAGGATTCCATGAACGCGAGGCGCAACGTAGCTGGCGTGATCCTGTTGGGTGTGTTCGTGTGTGGCGCGCTGCCGCACGCCGAGCCTTCCGCTGCCGCCGGGGCTGCCGCCGGGCCCCTGCTGTTCGACAAGTCCGAGTACGCCGCGCGCCGGACCGGCCTGATGGCGAAGACCCCCGACGGTGTGGTGATCGTGCTCGGCGCCACGCAGACCACCGGAGGCGAGTTCTTCCAGAACAACGACATGATGTACTTCACGGGCGTCGACATCCCCGACGCGGCGCTCATCATGGACGGACGCTCGAAGACGAGCACGCTCTTCTTCACCATCACCGAGCGGGGCGCACGCAACGAGGGCATCAGCCTCGATCTGGTGCGCAACACGGCAGCCGTCACGGGTATCGAGCGCGTCTCGCCCATCGACCAGTTCTCGCCGGCGCTGGGCCGTCTCGCGGGTTCAGGCGCGGTGCTCTACACGTCGTTCAAGCCGGAGGAACTGGCGCGCGAGAACTCGGCGGAGAAGTTCAACGTGCTTCAGAACACGATGACGCTGAACCTGTGGGACGGCCGGCTCACCCGGGAACTGCAGTTCGTGAAGAACCTGCGGGAGCGCTTCCCGCAGGCCACGGTCAAGGACGCCGCGCCGCTCGTCTGGTCGATGCGGGAGATCAAGTCACCCGCCGAAATCGCCCATTTGCGCAAGGTGGGACGACTGGGCGTCGAAGCCCACCTGGCGATGATGCGCGCCACACGCGTCGGCGCTCCCGAGTACGAGATGGCGGCCGCCTTCGCTCATTCGACCAAGAAGGGGGGCGCGCGCGAACTCGCCTACAACATCATCATCAGCTCGGCCGAGAACCACCCGTACCTGCACTACTATCGCCACGACCGCATCCTGAAGGACGGCGACTTCATCGTCGTCGA
>Ga0315278_10002457_pt1 | contig 16486 bp, 14 predicted proteins | sample YL17G06_0_MG_FD_203880 | JGI IMG/M metagenome (GOLD analysis project Ga0315278, IMG submission 203880) | Sediment microbial communities from Yellowstone Lake, YNP, Wyoming, USA - YL17G06_0 | ecosystem: Environmental > Aquatic > Freshwater > Lake > Sediment | place: USA: Wyoming | collected... | reverse complement strand
TAGCATAAGATGAATGGGGAGTCCAGCCCTTTCTGAAACTTTTTTCGAAAATTTTATTTAAATTGGCGATAACTTGAAAAACTGGGAATTCAAAAATTGCTATGTAGCCTTATCTTAGTGACATTCCGGACTGTCCCCAAATAATTCCCCTTTTTTTCTTAAACAAAAAATACACCCGGCGACAGATATTATTAGAGCTGTAATACTTCATGAATCGAAGTTGCATCTCTAAAGTTTACTCCAAGTGCCTTGAAATGTGCTTTTCCACAATCCACCTTGTTATTTTCGCTTTCACGTCTTTTATCCCGATCAAGTGTGCTTTTAGTTTCACGCACTAAGTAGAGCTTATATGCATCCTCCACCACCACTGCCCAGTCCGGATTATAATCGCCAAGAGGTGTTGCCACTTTGAACCAGCGGGGTAATTTGCAGAAAAATTTTATCCGGCCATCCGCATCTAAAATTTTTGCAACTTCTTCTTCTATACTTGAATCATAGGCGATATAGTTGTAGGGAGTGCGGTTATCCTTACTTTGAACTTCATAAAGGCGATCAAGGTACTCTTCCACTTCCGGCTCTTCAAAAAGCCGCATTTCATAGTAGCTATCTTTGATCGGTTCATATTTGATACCGTCAATAATCAATTCATGCAGAGCGCGGTTGATTAGCTTTGCAGTCTCGGTCATAAATGACTGGGGATTGACCGTAAAATCCTTCAGTCTGCCCGATTGTTTTAGTATATCTACCAAAGTGCCGCGAGTGAGTTCCGTTTCCCGCTGCAAAAAAGCTAAAATGTCGGGTAAATACTGTTCATTGCTAACGATATAGATGCGACTACCGGTAATACTGCCACCTTCAATTCCAGATTCCTTGATTTCAAGATTGCGTTTGGTTATCTCAATTTGTACCGCTTTTATCTCTGACATTTGTTTGATTTTACAAACGGCCCGTTCAACCAGTGTTTCTGTTTTAAACTCTATGGAATAGCGGGTTTTTCGGCTGATTTTATCCCATAAAATTTTAAAGTCGGGATTCAACTCCACCCGTTTGTTGTAATTTAAAGATTGTCTCTTGCGGGCATCTTTAACGAAATCACGGGGCAAAAATTTTTTCAAACGACTAATAACGGCCTCATCCAAACCAGTAAACTTCTCCGGTAGAGTTAGGGTAAAAGCGGCTTTGTCCGGTTGGAATTTTGTTGTAAAGTCTCCATTTTGGTCAATGAGCCCCTGCTCTGCAACATAGCCCCATATTTCTTTTGATTCCTCTTGTGTGATATATTCAGTACCGGCAGCATTAAGTAGCGGTGTAAAGGCAATTTGCGGAACACGACCAAATTTGAACTCCCCGTTCGGGTCAATCGCCGCTTCAATATCCGACTGCAAGCCTTTGGCAAAGTTCTCAAAGGTTTCATTGGCAATGACGGTAAGACGGTTTACCTGTTCGTCATAAACACGGTCTCCGTGCTGGTTAACCGGCAGGCGGAGTCCACGCCCGATGGTTTGGCGGCGCTCTCTATCAGTTCCTATTTCGCGCAGGGTACATATCTGGAAAACATTGGGATTATCCCAGCCTTCGCGCAAAGCAGAATGGCTAAAAATAAAGCGCAACGGTTCATCAATAGACAGAAGCCGCTCTTTGTCTTTCATAATCAATTCGTAGGTCTCGTCATCTTTTGCGGTACTGCCGGAGGTGTCTAAAAGTTCAACAACTTTGCCCTTCTTTTTGTCTGAAGAGAAATAGCCATCATGAACAGCACCGGCCGCATGGGGAATTAATCCTTTGTACATTTGTTTTTGGCTTATCTTCTTATACGCTTCTTCAAACCATTCACTAATTTTCCCCTTTTGCGGATGCCCTTCATCATCATAGGCACGGTAGCTTTTGACATGATCTATAAAGAATAGGGAAAGAACTTTTATTCCCGTGTTTTTGAGTTTCTTTTCTTTGGCAAAATGGGCTTCAAGGGTCTGTTCAACCTGGTTTTTCATACGTTCGTCATTCATACCGCCGAACTCCTGCAAAACTTCGACTACCACACCGTTTTGAAACTCCACATATTCATTACCCGATTCGGCGTTAATATTTGTTACCAGATACCCTTCGTAATCGGTACGGTTCGTTTGATTTGAAAGGTCGGTTCCGTGTTTTATTTTGATCTGTTTTTCAGCGGGACCATTGGGTGTATCTTCAAAGATGGTCACTTTAGCCTGTGGAGTCTTGGAAGAAGCAGGCCAATAACCCACGGCATTGAGGCGCACCAGTGTCTGGTTGTAGTCCTGGGTTCCTCTGGCATCCACCACTTCAATCTGTTTAACAAGCCGTAAGTCGTAAGCACGAATCGGGTCAAGCTGGTAAAGCAGGTTATACGGATTGGTATGGGTTGCCGAATAACGAAGACAAAAAAGCGGGGTTAAGTTGCGTATTGCTTTTTGTGATTTTTCGGTATTGTCCACACTTTGGGGTTCATCGATAATCAAAATCGGGTGGGTGGCCTGAATATATTCAATGGGGCGACGGCCCGACATTTTATCCTGTTCCTGGTGGATGACATTGAGCTTTTTTTTTTGATCACCGGTCAGGTTTGTGTAATCCACATTTTCACCAGCATCTTTTTGAAACGCCTGGATATTAATGACCATAATCTGCACAGCATTATTAATCGCAAATTGGCGCACCCGGCTTAACTCTTTTGACTGATAAACAAAATCATCAAAGGAGATATTATTATAGAGGCTTTTGAAATGATCGCGCATCAATTTTATGGAACTGGTCACTCCTTCCCGGATTGCCACAGAGGGCACTACGATGATAAACTTCTTGAACCCATAGAGTTTGTTCAGTTCAAAGATAGTCCGCAAGTAAACATACGTTTTCCCTGTGCCGGTTTCCATTTCCACTGAAAAATTGGGAAAATTGTATGGGCAGGTTTGAAATTCACCCCAACCTTCATCCAGGGATCGAGACTTGGGCACATGATTGCGATATTGCACAGCACGGAGATTGGCAAGAAGCTGTTCATCTGATAGTTTCAGATCGTTGCTAATGCCCAACATTTCCAATTTCCCTAAGTCCTTATCAAAGCTGGCATCCTGTTCAGGCAAGCCTTCAAATAGATCGGTTACGCTTTTGATTGCCTCAAGTTGGTAGTCGAGGTCGGAGTCGAATTTAAGTTTCATCTATTATCCTCTTCCCCGCCATTTTTTAATACCATCTTATTTGTTTTTGGCGGGAGAAAGTTTTCTCCAGTTACAACGCTTTTACCTGTTTTTATTTCCAACTCCAACCTTGCTCTTTTTGCAATGCCCCCGCCTTTTTTCCCCGCGTCTGTGTTTTCTTTCATACCAGTAGCATCTACACTTTCGGCAATTTGCCTTGTAGAAAGTTCGGCAAGTGCGGTGAAAATCAGTTCTGCCTCACTCATGTGATCACGCAGATTTTGCGTTTTTAATCCCTTGATATCTTTATGTTTCTTAACCGATAATCCTGTCCATTCCCGGTGGATGATATTGGTCAGAATGGCATATTCTTCTTCTTCGCTTATCTCGTGGTTTTTCCAGTAATCGGTCAATTTATTGCGGGTTTCCTGTCCCATCATCCGCTGTTGAACCCACTTTTCGCTTCTTCCGTGTTGTTGCCAATACTCGCGGGCACGATCAAGTGAACGGGCGGGGTCAGACATATCCTGAATGCGTTCATAGCCGACTTTTGCAAGCCAAAGTTTTATCGGTTCGGCTTTTGGACTGGGTACAGACTGGATCAGACGCAATAAAGTCTCAGGATTGGCTGCGTCGGTCAGGTATTTTTTCCCATCAATGGCTTCGAATTTCAGTTGGTGACAATTTGTCACCGACTCATTGCCTTCCTTTTTAAGTCGCTCTTTTAGTTTATTCCAATACTTTCGGGCGGTCTGAAAGTCTGGCTGTTGAATGAGTGCGGCTAAAATATCTACCACTGAAAAGTACCATGTTTCAGTACTCTCGTCATATTGCCGACGAATTTTGTAATTCTCAAATAAGGGTAATGATTTTTCGTCCATATCGCTTCCCCCTTATACCGTTCTAAATACAATTTGGTTGTATTTTTCTTTTTGGATGTTGCGGGCGATAAAGGTTTGTACCGCATTGGCCTTAAGTTGATCGTTACCGCGAAAGGCGGAATCAAGGCAGATAAACTGCATGGGTTCGGCTTTGGCTACGTCGTTGATGAGTTCTATGGTAACGGTATCTTCGAGGGAGATAAGCAAGGCATTCTCTGCAATGGAGAAAACCTTTTTACCGGCGATAGTCCGTATTTCCATTTTTTCAGTAGGCATAAAACCCGCTTTGAGGAGGAGTTCAAAAAGAAGGTCTTCCTGAGTAGATTCGGGATTGATATGGAAAAGGTGCCTTTCGAGTTGCTTCCCAATTTCTTCCGGTGTAGCATTGGTGTCGAGTTTTTCCCACTGCTTAAAATTGGACCTATCAAGCTTGAGTACGCGAAAACCGAGGTCTGGATTTTTTAACAACGATACACTCGAAGGGGAGGAGTCTGTATCAAATAGAGACGGCTGTTTATTCTTTTCTTCTCCCTTCTCGTGTTCTTCTTGTCTTCCGTGGTTAATTTTCTTTATCACCCGCCGGATGCGCTTTTTGCCAATATCCGCTATCGTCTTATACCCCGCCTTGAACGCTTCGCTATCTTCAGCACAAGGTTCTGGAAGTTGCACCATAATGAATTTACGGTTGCCGTTGTCTTGTTTGTTGAGGTCGAGAACCGAGTGGGCGGTGGTGCAGGAACCTGAAAAGAAGTCGAGGATGATGGAGTCTTTGTCTGCACCCAACATTAACAATTTAGAAACCAAAGCACTCGGCTTAGGGTTGTCAAATATATCAGCAGAAAACAAGACATCCATTTCCTTTGCTGCATCTGAATTCGTAACCATATTAATAATTGATCTGAACGCACGGCCAGAGGGCTGTCTTACTTTGTACAAAACTGTCCAGCCTTCATTTTTGTTCTTAACAAATTTTATCTCACTATTTTTTTTCTTATCAAGGAAGGTGGAAGGCGCTATTTGCCACTTCCCGCGTTCTATAATTGACCCATCGGGGCATTCAACGTTATATATGATTGGGCTTTGCAAGCCATCCCTGGATAGAGTATCCCAATAATACTTGCCAATCGCATCCTCTTCTTTGTATCTTTTAAGATATTCTTCTTCGTATGGAATTCGCCACTTTTCATCATGAGCATCTTTGTTTTTAGTCCAACAACCGATATACTCGTGATCCACGGCAATACGTGCTGAGTCGTTACCCCCGCCTTTGCGCTTCTGCCACACGACATTTGCCACAAAATTTTCCTCACCGAAAATATCGTCGCATAATTTCCGCAGATTACTCACCTCATTATCATCAATACTTATGAAAATAACCCCATCATCCCTCAATAAATTCCTCGCCAGATATAATCTCGGATACATCATATTCAACCATTTGGTATGGAATCGCCCTTCGTTCGCCGTATTCGTAGAAAATTTCTTACCATCCCCATTTATAAGTCCTGCATACTCCAAGTAGGTATCCAGCCCTTCGTTAAAATTATCGGGATAAATAAACTCTTTGCCGGTGTTATAGGGTGGATCGATGTAGATCATCTTAATCTTGCCATAATAACTTTTCTGCAAGAGCTTGAGTACTTCGAGGTTGTCACCTTCGATAAACAAATTTTCAGTTTCATCAAAGTTCACCGATTCTTCGCGGCAGGGTTTGAGTGTGGCGTGGCTTTGGTTTTGGATCAGACTCAGAGCATCTTTTTTACCCGGCCAATCCATACCGTAGCGTTCACGACGAGATTCAAAGAGATCGGAGATGGTTCCCAGTTCGGCTTTCAATTTTTCAAAGTCGATGGATTCAACAAGTTCGTCTTGATCGTTTTTGGTTTCAGTAAAGACAGTGGGGAAAAGCTGTTTTAAGTGGGCACGTTTCTCGGCGGATATGTCGAGGGAGGCACCGTTCATTTTATTTGTCATTATTTTCTCCAAAACGTATTCTCAATAGCAAAAGTGACTGATAGGAAAATCGTTTTTTACTCATAAGGAAATTATAAGCCGTTTCAAAAAAAAAGACAAGCCAGGTAGGATTTTTAAATGCTTGTATCGATTGATCACTCAAAGGAATGAAAAAGAGACACACAAGTTTTTTCCCATTACCTTGCTGCCCCGGTAAGATACCCAAAAAAGCAAACCCTATCATCTTAAAAGGCAGACCTCACACCGAATAAATTGAGACCCGCACAATGAAAATGAATATTGTCACCACAAAATCTAAGGCCGATTGTAGAAAAACTGGGGGTGAATGTGGAAAAGCCGGGACCGACTGTGGAAAAGTTAGGGCCTGCACCACAAAAGCTGAGGCCAACTGTGGAAAAGCCTGGACCGACTGTGGAAAAGTTAGGGGCGACTGTGGAAAAGCTGGGGCCTGCACTACAAAAGCTGGGACCGATTGTGGAAAAGCTGGGGCCGACTGTGGAAAAGCTGGGGCCTGCACCACAAAAGCTAGGACCGACTGTGGAAAAGCTGGCATCGTCGCCACAAAAGCTGAGACCATCTGTGGAAAAGTCAAGGCTGTCACCAAAAAATTAGAACCCGTCACTGGAATAGCAATGGATGTCGCCATAAAAATCCTACTTGTGGATGTTCCCACCGAGATTATAACGAGCGAATGAAATCATCGAATAATACGATACGCTCCATATCTTTCTTTTTAATCAAAAAGGGTTCCAATTCCTTGGATAGACCTTTTAAATCGATCCCCGGCAATTTTTCAACAATACGCTCCTTTAATGTTTGTTTGCCGTCTATCGCCAGCTTTTCCGCAAGATACCTGTAATCCGGTTCCGTTTTACCGAAAAGGAACAGGATATCGTACATATCCCTGGCCTTTGTTCTCTTTCGATTTAAAAGAGCGGATATCTTCATAGATAGCAACAGGTCTACCGGCGTTACCAGGATTGAGGTAAATACATCGAATTTGTTTAATATGAAACGACTGGGCCGGTAATCATAATGGTGCGGTTCGGAATCAACCTGGATCATCAGCCTCTCCTCTTTTAGTCGCGAGAACCCTTCTCCAAACAGCACATTTAGAAACCGGACGTAAATCCTGTACGCCCCTTTAAATACACACTTAATCTCCACGTTATAACCTTCCAGTTCAAGATTTTTTTTGATTTCCTCGGAAAGTTTGATAAATTCTTCCTTCTCTAATGAAAAACTATCGAAATCCAGGTCTTCCGAAAACCTGTTTAGACTATGAACAATTCGTAACGAAGTACCGCCTATAAAAGAGAGCTTTCGCCCTGTGTTTGAATTGAATAGGATTTCAAGAATTTTATATTGAAGATATTCCCGCAGTATATTTCTCTTAAAAACACGCTCCTGTTCATCATAGTAACTTTCAATCGTTTTCAGTTCAAGCACGGTCCATCACCTCCAACCACACCCCGGCCCTGTCCCGGAGGGCTTGCTTGCCAAACCCCTGTAAATAGGCGGAAAATTTTTCACGATCGATTCGTTCCATGACTTCTTCCGTATTAATGCGAAGCTCTTCCATATCCCCCCTTGACCGAAGCCCGGGGTTCAGGTATAGAAAATCAAGTATTGCTTTTTCGGGAGAGGCGATTTTGAAACGGAAACCTTCGAACTCCACCAGGTCAAACCCGAAAAAATAACGCGGGTGGATATGCTTGTAGATCATTTCCCCATAACTGGTAGAAAAGGTCTTGGTTTTCCGGGTCGATACCGCAGTCACTGCAAAAACTGCTTCCGGGATAAACCCATAGTAACTTAAAGCCGTTTCCAGGGAAATATAGGAAGGACTATATATCCGATTGGCTATGAAAAAGAGACTTTTCTCGTCCGGATTTTTATCGGCAAATACATAATAAGCATTGATAATGTTTTTGATATACCCTTTCTCCTTCCAGTCACCGAATCTTCTCCGGTGGAACCCCGGATCGATCTTTTTGATATCCTTCAGCGAAAACAAGACAAACTCTTTAAAATGTTCCTTTAACTCTAAATACCTCATAATATTTCCTTTTGTTGTCAATTATAGCATCAAAAAGAAATATTTCAAAGCGCCCTGTAAATTTTTTCAAAAGAAAAACTTTCGCCTGTCCCGGCTCCCCGGTTCCCCGGTTCTCCCGGTCCCCTCTCCCAATTTCATGAGAAATATGGTATAAAGAACGCTGGAGGAAATATGACAGAACTATGTTGCAGCAAATGCGGGGCCGGTTACGCGCTGGAGGAACCCCTCTGGCGCTGCCTGCGTGAAGAGTGCGGCGGTCTCCTGGACATCCGATTTGAACCGGCGTTCCCCCTGGAAAAAATCGCCGGGCGAAAACCTTGCCTGTGGCGCTACCGGGAGGCGATTCCCATTAAGGACGACGCCCATATCGTTTCCTTCGACGAAGGTTTTACACCATTAATTAATGTATCGGTCGCAGGCAAACAGATTTTAATCAAGCAGGAGCAGTTGTTTTCCACGGGGTCTTATAAGGACCGGGGGGCCTCGGTTTTGATCAGCCAGGTGAAGGCATTGGGAATCAAACGGGTGGTGGAAGATTCATCGGGCAATGCGGGTTCGGCCGTCGCCGCTTACTGCGCCAACGCCGGCATCGAATGCGATATTTTTGTACCGGAAGCAACTTCACAGGGGAAATTGGCCCAGATATCCCTTTACGGCGCACACTTGCATAAAATTCCCGGCTCGCGCGGAGATACCGCGGCAGCAGTTATGATCGCGGCGGAAAAATACTACTACGCCAGTCATTCCTGGAACCCTTTCTTTTTCCAGGGCACAAAAACGTTTGCCTTTGAAGTGTGCGAACAACTGGGGTGGCGGGCGCCGGATACGGTGGTTTTGCCGGTGGGCAGCGGAACTCTTTTGTTGGGCGCCTGGATGGGTTTCAACGAGTTAAAAACAGCTCAAATCATAGAGAAAATTCCCACGCTTATCGGGGTCCAGGCAACCAATTGCGCGCCGCTTTACCGCGCGTTTTTAGAGAATCTACAGGAAGTCCCGGCAATACTGGGAGAAAAAACCCTCGCCGAAGGCATCGCCATCGCCGCCCCTATCCGGGGTAAACAAATTCTCGAAGCGGTCAGAAATTCGGGCGGCGAGTTTATCGCGGTAACGGAAACGGAAATAAAAGAAGCCCTACTGGAAATGTGCGGCAAGGGATATTATATCGAACCGACGTCCGCATCGACAATAGCAGGGATTAAGAAATATCTGCAACAGTGTGATCATCGCAATGAGGAGTTGATTGTTTCTGTCTTTACCGGCCATGGGTTAAAAACCCAGGGACCTTTTTGAAAAAAGGTCCCTGGACCCCCAAAAACTTTTGATTATTAAAATCCCTCAGCTTTGATCTCTTTTTCAGTTACCTCGCCGTATTTTTTTACCTTGTCCCGGATTTCAGACCCTTTTCCAATTAACACAAATTGGAGATTTTCCCTGGGGAAATATTTCCCGATGATTTCCTTTGCTTTATCCACAGTCACACCTTCCACATTCTTCTGGAAATCATTAATAAAAGATTCATTGAAACCATAAATAAACATATCGGTCAACAGTTTTGCCAGCGCGCCGGGCCTTTCGAATTCCGGCGGATATTGGCCTTTGATATAATTTTGGGCCGATGCCAGCGTTTCGGCGTCGACGCCCTTCACATGAAGCCGCTCCAACACTTGAACCGCCAGGTCCAACGCTTCTATTGTTCTTTCAGTACGCGTATAACTACTGACAATAAACGTTCCCGACGTCTTGTATGCGTCGAAAAAACTCCTGGCGCCGTAAGTCAAACCCGCATTGACACGCAACTCATCATTTAACCATGACGTAAACCGACCACCCAAAATCGTGTTGATCACCTCGATCGCCACATAATCGGGATTGCTCCGCTTGACCCCCATCGCTCCGATGCGAAACCTGGTTTCAGTGGCGTCATCTTTGTTCACCAGCAGTACCCGGCTCTTAGCAAAAGTCGGCAGCGGTTTTTCCACTGCACTTTGAGAAACGCTCCCGGCCTTTGCTTTCCAGCCGCCGAACCACTTCTCAACCATTTTTTTCACCTGGGAAATTTTGAAATCGCCGACAATGGCCACAACCGATTCCGCGGGTATGTAATTGTCCCGGTAAAACTTTTTTAAGTCTGCATTGTTGATAGAGGATACCGTTCCCTTTGTTCCACCAACAGGATTACCGTAACCATGCTCCCCGAACAGGAATTTATTGAAATAGGAATCCATGACCTGCCCCGGGATTTCTTTTTGCTGGTCCAGTTCAAGCATTAACCGTTTTTTCCGTTTATCGAACTCCTTTTCATCAAAAATAGGATCGGCAATGATCTCTATTAATATGGGCATGACCGTATCCATGTCCTTTTTGGCAAAAGAAGCAGTGACCCGCGCCATTTCCCCGTCTACGCCCGTGAAATAGGTGGCGCCTAAGAAATCCAATTTTTCTTCCAGTTGGTTTTTGGTATAGCTTTTGGTTCCGAACAGCAGCGCTTCCGCCGTTAAAAAAGCCAGGCCATATTTATCATTGTCTTTTACCGCACCTGCCGGCGCCGCGGCGGAAACATACACCAACGGCACCTCATGCTGCTCCATCAAGTAAACGGTCAGGCCGTTTTTCATGACGAATTTTTCATATTGGGGCAGCCGGAAACTTGTTTCCGCCTGTCCGACCGGCGCCGGCGCCGCCAGGACGTCCCCCGCGAAGAATGAAACCGCCAGCCACAGGACCACTATTGGGAATATGATATGTTTTTTTCTCATGGTTACTTCTCCTCGATGTTTTTAAGAATACCAACCGTGCGATTGGATTTTTTAAAGTACGTCGCGGCCACTCGTTTGATATCTTCCGCCGTTACCTTGCGGTATTCCTCCGGGGCGTTAAAGAGTTTCTCAAAGCCGCCGAAATAGATTTCATAACTGCCGATGGTATCGGCCTTGCCGTTGATGGTTTCCATGGCGTGATAGAAACCCACCAGTTTCCGGTTCTTGACCTTCTGCAGTTCCTGTTCCGTGACGCCATCCCTGATAATCTTATCGAGTTCCTCATATATGGCATTTTCCAACCGAGCCTCGTCGACATCTTTGGCGCATATGGCAGAGATATGAAACAGGTGCGGGTCCAGGCTCTCCGGTATAAATGTAAAAACGTCTGTCGCCAGTTGCTTTTCATCGATCAATGCCTTGTAGAGCCTGGAGGATTTGCCTTTCCCCATGATGGAATCCAGCATATCCAGCGCGTAATAGTCTGGGGAGCCGGTTTGCGGCACATGAAAGACCACCAGCACATTGGGAGAAGACACATTCCGATTGACATACACCCGTTTTTCCCCCAATTGTTCCGGTTCCCTGGCATGCACCGGCCGGGGCGGCGTCCGCGCCGGGATCGGCTCAAAGTATTCCCGGGTTAACTCTTTTACCCTTTCCAGGGTGACATCGCCGGCAATGACCGCCACCGCGTTATTGGGCGCATAATAGGTATCGAAATATGTTTGCAGGTCGATTTTTCTCCAGTTCCTGATATCCGACTCATAGCCTATGATATCCCATCTATAAGGATGGACAAGGAAAGCAGCGCCTTTTACCTGCTCATATAAAAACTCGAAATTGCTATTTTCCATGCCGGTAATCCGTTCCGCCAGGATCACACCCCGCTCGCTTTCCACCATTTTGTCATCCAGGGCCAGGTGTGCGATACGGTCCGCTTCCAGGTCGAAAATAACCTCCATCGAACCGATTGGGAAAAAATCAGTGTAAACCGTGAGATTTTCCGATGTATATGCATTATTGGAGCCGCCTTTGGCTTCCATCACACGATCGAACATCTTGGGACCGTACTTTTGAGCCCCATTGAACATCATGTGTTCAAAGAAATGGGACAGCCCCGTAATTCCCGTGAACTCGTTCCGGGTACCTACTTTGAAAAAGATGTACATATTGGCATTGGGGATGGAATGGTCTTCCAGTACAATGACCTTCATGCCGTTTTTCAGGGTAAAGGTCTTTACGTCTTCAACCTTTGCCTGGGCAGAGAGCAAAGAGGTAAAGAGCAGCAGTAATATCATCAGCTTCATACTTTTCTTTAAATTCATAACGCCTCCTGTTAAGGTCCCATTGTACCATATTATTCTCAAAATGATAATACCTTCAAAATCAAACCTTGACAGTTAGCGGTTTAAATGATAATATCACTTTTTAAAAGAGCTAAACGAGGTAAGCATCATGAAGAAAAAAGAACGTGAACATTTAAAAGAAGACCCTTTTCAACTCTTTATTGAAAAAACCGTTGAAATACTGCGGAAGTTCAAGAAAGAAATTCTCATCGGTGTGGGTGCGGCGGTAGGTATTGTCCTGGTCATCCTCCTGGTTATTTTCCTGAGATCGGGCTCCATTTCATCGGAAAACCGTCTCTATTCACAAGCCATGGCGATACAGGACTCCACAACCCTGTCCCTGGACCAGAAAATCGAGCAATTAAACCGACTGGATACTAAGGGCGGTATCTCCGCCGACATTAAAATATTCCTGGCGGCGCTTTATTTTGAAAAAGGAGACCTGGCAAAGGCCAAAGAAGTTCTGGACAAATTTTCCGGCAGTAAATACAGGATCATCGATGAAAAGAAAATGCTGCTGGAAGCGGAAATTTTAAACGCCACAGGCAAAGGAAAAGAAGCCCTGGATATCCTTTACAAGTTATTTTCGGACCCCAAATCCGAAATCACCAAGGATTTTATCCTTTTAAAGATGGCCCGCATCCAGGCAAAAACCGGGCAGACGGATACGGCGGCGGCAAATCTTAAAAAACTAAGCGAAGATTACCCTCAATCGGTCTACGGCCAGGAAGCGCAAGCGTTGCAAAGCGAGATCGAGAACAAGTAATAGTAAACCGATTACATCCGGGTGAATATCGGGGCCGGGTTGCCAATAACCCGGGAGGCCATATTACGAATAAAAGGATTTTTTATTTGACTTTAATTTCTTGTTGTGATAAAAACTATTCATGAATTTAAATATAGAACAAACAGATGCCGAGGAAAAGTGAAATGAGTATAAAAGAGCATTCACAACCATCTGCCGCGCCCAACCCCAAATATTTACAGGGGCAATTGGAAAGCGTCTTACACCGGATCAACCAGGAAGGTGAGTTCAAGGCCTCCATCCTTTCCACCATGGAGGGTTTTTCCATCGCCGGCGCCTCATCCCAATTCGATGATGTGGTCATATCCGCGCTTGCTTCCATTGTCCAGGAAGCATCCAGGCGCGCGGAAAGATATATCGGGTTCAAACGAATGGACGAGGTGTCGTTGGTGGATGACGACAAATTCCGGCTGGTATGCCGGGAATTCGTAGTGGAGGGTTCTCAATTCATTCTTACCGTCGTGGTCCCCCCCAACAAAACGTACCGGCGACTCACCAATGAGGCCATCAAGGAAATCGAAAAAATCATCCAGGAAAAAAGAAAAAAAAGCAATGAATAGGTAAATAGAATATGAAATTTAAAAGTAAAATGACGATATACATACTTGACGAGAAAAAACATAGGAGGTATCTATATGGCAAGCAAGATCGATAAGATCATCGAAGTATTAAAGGATCTTGAATCCACGGCCCCGGACATCGAGGCTTCCGCTGTTGTTTCCGATGACGGTTTCATCATTGCATCGGTACTGCCCACGGACGTCGATGAAGATAGAGTCGGCGCCATGTCGGCTACAATGCTGGCGCTTGGTGAGAGAGCGGCAGGAGAATTGGACAGGGGAGGACTGGACCAGGTTTTCGTAAAAGGAAGTAACGGCTATGTGATCATGTCGTTTGTGGGAACATCCGCCGTTTTAACCACCATGGCCTCAAAAGACGCTAAGCTTGGACTCGTGTTCCTTGAAATGAAAAGAGCGACCGAAGAACTGCTTAAACTCCTTTAACATTGGATTTAACGTACACCGGATAGTGGTAGTCGGCAGTCCATGATCTCTCATAAACAACGACCGATGATTAACAATGATGAGTGACACCTGATCGTTACTCGTTACGCGCGACTCGTGACTCGTTACTCCATGCGCGCATCGAGTAACGATCAGTAATTAGTAAGTGAATGCAGCATTATAAAGTGTTGCTTCTATAGAAGATTACGCTGCTGTGCGGACTCAGTCCTTAAACCACTGACCGGTATTATTTATCGATTGCTTGCCATTCCGCTTCCAATTCTTTCCAGTCTAACGGGGGGGTTCCTTTGTCTTTAATTTTCACGGCAAAGGCGCAATATGCATCTCCTTTTGCCGAACATTTCACTTCCCTGGCTTCAGCCGCCTGGCCGCCGAGGGCATCGGAAAAAGTGTTCCAGATACCGTTCAAAAGGCCGGCTGTAATGGCACAAACCGGTCTTGTGGTAGTAGATTTTTTTCCAAATGTCTCGTAGGAATTCCAGGATTTGACCAGGATCATGGGTTTCCCGTCTTTCCCGTTTTGAGACACGACACTTCCCTTTGACCATCCAGCCGCGGGGAACATCCGCCGGGCGATTTCATCGAGGGAATTCACTGCGCCCGGCAGGTCTGCCCAACCAAAATATTTGGCAAACCGGGCGCCGATGGCCATTCCCGCTTTCTTGCCCATGGCATGAAGAAGGGCGGTAGCCCCCTTTTCGGTCATCATGTCTTCCATGACTTCTTTGAAAGCCTGGAAGGATTTTACCGTCCAAACGACCATTGGAATATCGGGGAGCAATACGAGGTTCCTGGTTTTCCCATCCCACGGGCCATACTCTTTTGGGATATTAAGGTCTCCTGGTGAGATGGGAAGAATTTGTTCGTCGTTGTACTTTTCAAAAAGCTCCCAGGTTGCTTCGGTATCTTCAGCCAGGGGTTTTCCCAACTTATCCAGCAACTTGCGCATTGTGATTTTAAAGGTAGATTTGCCCGAGGTTTCTATCATCTCATCGATAAATGCTCCCATGAAATCACGAGAGATAATGAAAACCCTCTCCTCTTTGCCATCACCCACAAGGCTTATTGATCCGCTTTCAGGATCCCACTTCATCCTGTTCTCGTTTTGTGACATGTAACATCTCCTTTAAAAGTTTTTAAATGATTTATGTTAAACATCTTACCCTTAGTATATACCATACCATGAGCTATTTGTAAACATGCAAACTCGCAAAAAATATCCAAATTAAAAAAAAATCCTGGAACTACTTGACATTCTTTTTTCCCTGTGGTAATACATAACTTTGGGATATGAAAATAAAAACGAGGTTTTTATAAAAAAAATGGTGAGCATTGATGAATAAACAGACAATATTAATCGTGGAGGACGACAAAAAGGTCGTCGAGTTACTAAAGGAGACCATCGAGGAGATCGGCAACGGCTGCGCTATAAAAATTGCTTATAACGGCAAAGAAGCAGTTGAAATCTTAGAAAAAGAAAAGATAGAGCTGGCGCTCCTCGATATCAAAATGCCGGTCATGGACGGCGTCCAGGTTTTAACAGAGCTTCATAACCGAAAAATCTGGCTGCCCATTATTATCCTGACGGCTTACAGCGTCAAGGATATCGAGCATAAACTGCTGGAGTTCGGGATCGTCGACTACCTGAGTAAGCCGCTGGATATCCCCAAACTCAAGAAAAGAATCAAAGAGTTATTGAAAAACAGGGAACAGAAAGATTCGATCTCAGGAATGAGTCTTGCCGCCATACTCCAGGTTCTTGAGATGGAACAGCGCACCGGGGTCATTTCCATAAAAACCGGCAAGAACAGCGGGAGAATTTTCTTTAAAAAAGGCATGGTGGTGGATATCGATGCCGAGGGACTCTCTCCTGAAGAAGCATTGGGAGTTCTGCTGGATCAGTCCAACAAGGACCAGGCCATCAGCATCGAATATTTGGAACATCGCAGGAAGGAAAAAATAAACAAATCGTTAACCGAAATACTTCTTGAAGCATCCCGGTTACTGGATGAAGATAAAAAAGAAGGCGCTAAAAAAGAAAGCAAAGAAGAGGTAATAACTCCCAAAATAGAAAAACAAAGCGATGCAAAGGAGGGCAAAATCGACACTCAAAAAATTTCTAATCTCATCGATCGTTTAAAAGATGAGCTGGGCGATGCACTTATTTCTGCGCAGGTATGGTCACTCAATGAAGGAGAATTGTTCGTCGGCTACAACCAACAACAGGAAGTAAGTGAACTTTTTTCCCAGGTCACCCTTTACCTTAACGAAGCTTTAAGTGCAGCCGAATTCCCACAATTAGGGAAATATTATGTTTTCAACCTCGATGGCAAAAAGATATCGGTTACAATCCCGCAGGGCGAATATTATTGTGGGATGCTGATCGATGCCAAAAAGACGCCCCTGGGATTACTGCTAAAAGTTGTTCTCCCCGGGATCATCGCCTCCTTCGAAGAGGCAATTGCTTCGTAATTCGTAA
>Ga0315278_10002456_pt1 | contig 16486 bp, 13 predicted proteins | sample YL17G06_0_MG_FD_203880 | JGI IMG/M metagenome (GOLD analysis project Ga0315278, IMG submission 203880) | Sediment microbial communities from Yellowstone Lake, YNP, Wyoming, USA - YL17G06_0 | ecosystem: Environmental > Aquatic > Freshwater > Lake > Sediment | place: USA: Wyoming | collected... | reverse complement strand
AAGCCCAGGCCCGGGCTGATGGCTACCAGGCCCAGGTGGAAATCGCCCAAGGGCGCCAGGAGGTGCAGTATGAGGTGGAGAAGGTGGTGGAGGATACTCGTCAAAAGGTCGAGGCTGGCGACGCTGCTGGCCTGTCTGGCGATTTTAATAATCTCAAGTAGCTGCTCCCACCAAGGGGCCTACCTGACCCTACCCAAGCCGCCGATGCCGGTAGCGCCGGTCCTTCATTCCCAGCCTACTCCGCCCCCTCCCCCGGCCGGCGAGAAAGGGGTGTGGTTTCCTTTGAAGGACGCCGGGGCCCTGTTGATCTATCTGGACAAACTCAAGGGCAAGTGCCGGGAAGATGATGTGGTGATCGACCGGGGGAATGACTACCTGAAGAGGCATTAGTTGTGATGACCAAGATTTGAGGTGACAGCCATCAAATCGAGATCAGATTAAACCCGATATTGGGGGGTAAAATTTACAATCCAGGGGGAGGTTAGTTCCATATATGATAACCATGTCAACTACCTAATTTCATTATTTAAGTTGCGGATACAGGGCAGATAGCGAAAGCCTTAAAGTCGGGGGTTCTCCTGGGGGGTAAACCGCTTCCTGCTTATCTCCCTGCCTCCACGATCCACCACCCTAACTTAACATGTGGATCAGTTTTCTGGGGGTAGGTCAGGAGCTTTCCCACCCCTAAAAGTTGAAAGCCGCCCCTAGCATGGGGCCATGGAACCAGCCATGGACCGCGATATCCTTGTTGCCGCCACTGGCGGAATAATAACGGCCGCGGTATCCGCCATAGATGCGAATGTTTTTATGCACCTGGTAGCCCAGCAACGCCTCAAGAACACTGTCCACATTGTTGTAGGCGACAAAACCAAAGCCGCCACAGTCGGCTCTGAGCAGGAGGTTAAGCTTCGGCGTAAACCAGAAGCCGACCCGCATGCCCACGAAGGGTTCAAAAATCGAATACTGCGCGGAACTAAAAAAAGACCCGCCCCGGCTGATTTGCAACCGATCAAAAGGACCGGTGAGGGTGGCATTGAGGCCAAGACTGGTGTCCTGATTGTAATAAGTGTATCGGAGGCCGCCCAGAAGCTCGAAAGATACCACGGGCAGCGGTTTGTCGGCATTGAGGGGCACGGTCCCCAGCAAATAGCGGACCCCCACATCCTGCCACAGGAGCCGAGTCCAAATCTTCAGGTCACCCGACAGTTGCAGCCGAACCGGAATGGTTATGGGTAGTCTTTTGGGGTTGAGTTTTAGCTCCTTTGTTCCTCCGGCACTTATGCTTTCGCCAATATACAGAAAGGTGGTGTCCGAAAAGACCCCCCACCTGCCGTTCCAAATCTCCACCCGGCCCATGCCCCCCATGGCCTTGCTAAAAAGCAACGGCACGAGTTCATACCAGGGGACATTGGCCACGGTGGTGCCGCTGAATCGGCCCTGGTGGCTGAGGCTAAGATGTGCGCCCGGAATCCACAGATACGGGGCCACAAAAAACTGCCACCCCTCCTTATAGATGGGAAGGCGGTCATCTTCTTTAGCAATGGTCGCCTTCTCCTGAGCCGAATCTGACGGTTCCTTGGTTGTGCCTGCTTCCTCTTGCGAGAAGGCGACAGTGCCTAAGCTAAGTAAAAAGATGATGATTATCGCGGTCTTCAGTACCCTCATGACTCCCCTCCCCAAGCGTTTTCATCCCCGGATCCCTGCAATCAGGGGAAAACCTGAGGCTTCCCCCGATTGCTAAACCTTTTCAGAGACGGTTCCAGATCAGTTAAAGTCGCCCGTTTCACCATACATGCCACCACCCCAGGTACCCCAGTCCCACTCAGCCATTTGGGCGGCCTGGTACTGCTCGGCGGCGATCTGCGATTGCGTCAGTAGGTTCTGGAAATTCTGGTAGTTCTGTTGGTTCCCGGCATACAGACAGCCGCAGCCGGTGGCGTCGGCATAGACATAGTAGACCTTGGGGCCCTTGCTGATCAAGAAAACCTGCTTCTGAGGCATATCCCTCAGCCTCGCCCGTTGGGCTGGGGTAGTGGGGTAAATCTGCTTGAAGCCCGCGGCAGACAGCAACTGCTCGGCGGTTTGTGGCGCCGGCACCTGTGGGCTCAGCGGGGCGCTGCCGCTGGCGCAGCCTATAAGGACGAGGCAAAGAAGAAACAGCCAACTTCCGGTTATCCACCACATCAAATTTTTACGCATAACCTCCCTCCTTTAGGGAAAAATTCAGCAGACGGCGTTACTGCGACGCCTTTTTCAGCTGCTGGCCCTTCCTGTTTGCTGACAACCAGTGGCCACCCTCACTCCCAGGCGAAGATCTTTTTCCAATCCTTCTTCATGGAGATGACGAACCAGCCATCCTTCTTCGCCTCATCATACAGGGCCCGGGTGAAGGTACCTACCTTGGTGTCCGGTAGACCCTCGGCAGGGCCATAGGCGTATTCGCGCTTGGCATCGTCGTGGAGCACCAGCATCATGAGCCGCGCCCCGGGGCCTGCCCCGGTGTATTCCAGCATCTGCCGGTCGCCGGTGGAGTTACCGAAGGCGGCGTGCGGCCGGCGGCCGATCATCAGGTGGATGCCCTCGGGCTTGCCGGCATTGTTGTCATTGAGCAGCAGCTTGGGCTCCTTGGTCAGGAACGGCTTGCCATCCTTGCCGTAACCGTACTTGGTCCCGCCGGCGGTGCCGACCACCTGCTCGGGCGGGATGCCATACACGCGTTCGGAGTACACACGCACGAAATCCTGGCCGCCGCCGGTAACGATATAAGTCTTGAAGCCGTTGGCGCGCAGGTATTTCAGCACTTCCAGCATCGGCAGGTAGGTGAGTTCGGTGTAAGGCCGCTTCCAGCGCGGATCCCTGGCCGTTTCGATCCACTTCTTGGCTTCGGCATAGAACTCCTCCACCGACATGCCGGTGAGCGTGGCGGCCAGGATCTTCTCCAGGTCCTTCATCGAGAGCTTCGCCATTGCCTCCTGGTTGCCAGACAACACGGTCTTGAAGGGCTCGACCTTCGCCAGTTCGGGTTTCGCCTTGACCACCGCCGGAACCCGGTCCAGGCAGAACATCACCTGAGTGTACATCGGGTGCGAGACCCACAGCGTGCCGTCCTGATCGAAGGTAGCGATGCGTTCCTCCGGCGGCACGTACTTTTGGCTCGCCTTATCGGTGGTCGCGCGCACAAATTCGACGATGGCCTGCTTCGCCGGCCCCTCGTTCCAGGAAGGCAGCGGGTCTTGGGCCAGGGCCGGGCCGGTAAGGGTCAAGGTCGCACAAGTCCCCATGAGGTAAAGAACCACGACTTTCCTCAGAACTCTTCTCCATTTCACGGCTAATCCTCCTGGTAGAGAGAAAAGGGGGGGCCGGACGAGGCGTCCCGGCAGTTTTCCGGTGTTTACTTATTCTTCAAGTAGATGGCTTCACCCTACATGGACAGCTTGGCGCTGCTCTCCATGGTCCGGAACGGGCCTGCTGTTCGTACTTCCAGCTACTACATGCTGATGGTGAAGCCGTCGGCCCCCAGATGGCTTTAGGGACCCGCTCCCTGGGAATCCGCATAGAGCTGTTGCGCTTCGGGGTCCCAACGCTGGGCCGACACTTTTTGCTGATCTTGGGCGATGGCTGCCTGGGTGGCTAACTGCTGATAGCGCTGATAGGCCGCGTTATCCCCCACAAAGCACTGCTGAGAATTAGGGTCGGTCCGCGCCAAATAGTGGCTCTGGCCTTGATATTGATTTGAAACTATTTGGTTGGCTGGCAGGGTATTAAGGTAGGCGATCTTTTTGGGGGTGTTCGCCGTATAGACTCTAAACCCGGCCTGCTTGAGCAGGTCTGTCTGGGATGTGCCGGCGCCGGGACCGCCGCTGGGCGGGGTGGCGCAGCCCAGTAAGAAGAAGCTTAGACCAAGCAGTAGACTCCCCGTTAGCAACCACTTATGGTTCGTTGTTAGTTTGGGACCCAGATTCATGGTCTCCTCCTCATGCATTGGCGTAATGTTTATATAACAGGCGCCCCAGACGGGGCGCCCTGGCAATACGAACCCGTTTACTTAAGCTGCAAGGAAAGGTTTTCACCCTTCATGAACAACTGGGCCCCTTGGGCCATGGTATTCATACCAGTTTCAATTACCTGGTTCCCCTGGGCGAACTTTTCAATTGCGCCGGCGCCCGCGGCCACCTTGTTGTTCATTCTCATCCCTTCTCCGATCATCTTCCCGCCATCATCGGCCATCTTGAAGGCATCGCTCATCATCTTCAGGCCTTGTTTAGCCACGCCGGGGTTCGCCATGTTGGTCGTGAAAGTCTTGTCTCCCTGGGCAAATAATGTGGCCGCCTGGGTTTGGGTATTCCGGCCATCCTGGATAATCTTATCGCCCTGGACCATCTTGTCCTGAAAGCCCATTTGCACCGCCACCAGGTCGTTCATCTCCTTGCCTTTGACAACCATCCGCTGGCCATCGTTATACATCTTCCAGCCGTCCGCCATCATCTTGTGGGCGTCTTTCAGTTCCTGACTCTTCTGGGCCAGGGCCGGAGTGGTGAGGGCCATGGCCGCAAAGGCCCCGATGATGCTGAAGATAACCATCTTCCCCAAAACACTGTTTCTTTTCATGCGGTCGTTCTCCTTTTGGTTTGGATAATGGGGGCACCCCAGCCAGGGGCGCCCGCCATGTTGAAAGTTAGACTATTGCCCCTTTTGCCTGAGAGCCTCCTCGATCTTGGCCTTAATAGCTTGCAGGTTGAAGGTCGCCGGGGCTTGCATCGGCGGATACTCCAGGGCAGTTTCTGCCAGTTTACCCACATACTGCTGCACCATCACGAAGCGCCAGAATTCCCGGGCGTAGAAGTCGTTCATGTAGCCGCCGGCCATGTTGTTAGTCGTTTCGCCGCGGATTGACGGCGTGCGCTCGAAGGGATCCTGCCGGATGTTCACCATGGTGGGCATGTCGGTGGTGACCTTTTCCCCCGGCCAGCCGTAAGGCTGCTGGAAGAACTGGTACTTGAAGTCATCGATGCGCACGGCGCCGAGATGCGGACCGCCGAAGTAGAAGACCTCATGGCGAGCGGAGGGTCCCTTGCTCGTTAGGAGGTCCATTTGGTTATAGCCGTCCAGGTGGTTCTTGTAGGTCCGGTCGCCCAGCTTCACCCCTTTCAAGAGCTGATCTTTGATGTTCGGGTTGCCGGCGGCCGCCGCGAAGGTGGGGAGCCAGTCGAGTCCTGAGAAGATGCCGTTCTCGACGGTGCCCGGCTTGACCTTGCCCGGCCAGCGGATGATGGCCGGCACCCGGAAGCCGCCTTCGAAGACGGTGCCCTTGGTGGCTCTAAACGGCGTCATGCCGCCGTCCGGCCAGGTGAACACTTCCGCGCCGTTGTCAGTGGTGAAAACCACAATGGTGTTCTCGGCCTCGCCGATGTCTTCCAGGTGTTTCAGGAGCGCGCCGATGCTGTCATCCAGCTGCGCCATGCCGGCCTCTTCCAGGCCATAGTTGCTCTTGGCATCCATCATCGCCTGGTATTTCGGTGACAGGAACGTCCAGACGTGCATACGCGTGGTGTTGTGCCAGATGAAAAACGGTTTGCCGTCTTTCTTGGCCTTGTCCATGAAGTCGCTGGTGCTCTTGACCAGCACCTCGTCGAAGGTCGTCATGTTGTACTTGGCCTTCGGCGTGATATCGTGCATGTTTGGCACGTTGGACATATCCGGGAATGGCGCCAGCGGGCCTTCATCCACGATCTTCTGTTTACCGACCTTGCCCCAGCGCGGCATCTCGGTGGCATCATCCACGTTGGTGGCCCAGCAGTGTACCAGGTTGCGCGGGCCTACCTTGTCGCGGTAAGCCGGATCATTCGGAAACGAGTACCAGTACGGGTCCGACATCGCGTCCAGGTGGTACAGGTAGCCGAAGAACTCGTCGAAGCCGTGCAGCGTGGGCAGGAACTTATTCAGGTCACCCAGGTGGTTCTTGCCGAACTGCGCAGTGGCATAGCCTTGCGCCTTGAGGACGGTGGCGAGGGTGACGGCCTGAGCCGGCATGCCCACGTCGGCCCCGGCCTGCCCCACGGTAGTGAGGCCGGTGCGAATCGGCAGCTCACCGGTGATGAAATTGGCCCGGCCCGCGGTGCAGCTGGCCTCGGCATAGTAGTCGGTAAACATCATGCCTTCTTTGGCCAGTTTGTCGAGGTTCGGGGTCTTGCCGGACATCATACCCCGGTGGTAAGCGCCGATGTTGAACCAGCCGACGTCATCACCCATGATAAACAGGATGTTGGGCTTCTTGTCTTTACTCTTTTCCTGGGCGGCTGCCGGGCCGATAACCCCGGCCACCAGCGCCAGGGCCAATAGTAGGGCCAGCGCTGCCAGGAATCTCCGGTTGGGTCGTCTGGACATAGGTACCTCCTTGGTTGAGTTAAGGGTACTCTTCGCTTTAAAAGGTAGTAATCAACGCCGCTTCAGATTGTCCCTCCCATCTCCCTCCTGTCACTGTCCAGGCGGGCTTCCTGATCCTTATACCCGCCTCATTTGGTAGGTTAAGTGCTAGCTTGTCCGAGGGTAACCGCAGACCCCACTCCGGGGCCTGCGGCCCGTCCTTCCTGTTAATCCAAGCTGATAGTGAAGCCGTCGGCCCCCAGGTTAAAGCTCACGCCTTCCTGGGTGGCCCGGATATCCAGGACTATGCCGTTCTGGTTTCGGGCCAGGATGCCTTTGGGCCCTCCGGCAATGGCGACCCCCCCGGTAATGCCCACGTAGGTTCCGGCCACATCCGCAGCATTCTTGAGGTTGAAGACATCCCCCACCGCGTTCACTTTGGCAACCCCCACCGACGCCAAATTAAGGCCCTTGACGCTGATAGGATATTGCTTCCCCTGAAACGAAAACGTGCCGTTACCCCAACTGACTCCGAGGCCCGCCGCGATGGAGGTGGTCTCAAACTTGATCGAGCCCACGGGATAGATCGGTTGATCCTGCTGGGCGCTTACACTTACCACGGCTACCAGACAGGCGGCCGCCACTGCCAAAACCAATGCTTTGCGGTAATTACTCATTGTTACATCTCCTTTTTTGGGTTTTTTAAAGAAGTCTCAAATCCGTAGTTGTTTTGCCTAACCGTCCATTGTTCCTGAAGCATCACTCAAAAATCGGCTGCTTGACCAGGTTGGGCAGCACCGGCTTGAAGACGAAACGGATGTTGAAGCGCTGGCCAAATTCATCCGGGTGCACCGGCATGTATTGGAATTCCAGGGCCGTCGAAATGGGGGGCAGCCCCGGATTAATCCTGAAGGTTTTCCCGACCCCGATGCCAATGGGGAAGGTCACCTGGTTGCCGGCCTTGCCCCGCCAATCGATCAGGATGTTCGGGGTCATCTGAATCTGCCAGGCCCCCGGCAGCATGCGCACCAGGGCGTACTGGAGGTTCATCTGGTTCGTCACCGGGGTTTGGTGAGTGCCCGCTATGGACCACCAATTCTGGGCGAAGATCAGGCCCACCCAATGCTTGGTAACGAAGCCCGCCACCGCCGCCGGCCCCATCTGGAACTTGCCCTGCCCCAGATCATAGGTGCTGGCCGTGGGGAAGATGAAGGTCGGTCCCAACCCCAGGATCCACTGGGGCAGGTTGGGGGAGAGGAAGGTGACAAAAGCCATATCCCCCATCCCCCCGGTGCGGCTCCAATCCAGCGACCCGGTGGCGGTATCCACCCCCCGGATATATGGGTTGGACAGGAAGGGGATCACCGGCCGGGGAATCAGGTTCCAGTCGTTGGTCAAAGGAATGGGGAGCACCGGCTGGAAGTTGAAGACGAACTGGCCCCGATAGGCCGAGGACAGATTGCCTTTCTCAAAATACATATTGCTCTGGGTGGTGATGTTCCAGATGGAACTGACGGGGTTATTGAGCTGCTTGCCGATCTCCGTTAAATCTTTCTCTCCGCCGTCGCCCGGGGCGCCCGCCGGTTGAGGTTCGGTCGCCAAAGCCGCAGAAGTGAAGATGAAGATTGCCACCAACATCAGTACCCCGATGATCCCTTTCTCTTTCATTTTTCCCTTCCCCCGAGATGCTGATTTATCGGCCAATTATTGGCACCTCTCCTCACTTCATCCTGATAAACTCAACCTCAAACGTCTGTTGGAGGGCTGCTTGGAAATAGGTGCCCTTGAGCTGATCGCTCTGTGGATCATACGTCAAAGTATAGGTGGAACCCGGATAGTTCTTATCCCATAGTTCGATGAATACTTTGGTCATGGCCCCTACTTGGGATGCTTCCGCTCGGGAAATGTTGATGAGCCGAGGATTGAAATATGCGGCCACCATTTTCCCGCTTGGATCGATTTCCCTGATTTCGAGGACGTAACCGCCGTCCGGGCGGAGCCAGCGGCCCTTCAAACTCTCGAACTCCGCCTTACCCTCCAGTCGTGCGATAGGCTCCTTTGCCGCCGGTGTCGCAGTCGATTGCGCACCGGTTTGCCTGGAATGGGAAATCAACAGGGCCATGCCGCCAAAGACGCCAACCGTCAGAATGACCAGAATGGCCACGTGGACATACATGCGTCGTCCGGCTGTCTGGGCCTGACTTTTGCCATCGCTTTTTTTCTGGTGACGTTTTTTGCTCATAAACCCTCCGAAATCAGCATCCCCTCTTGGACGGATTAAAAGCCACCTCGGCATCCATCTCAAACAGGAGTTCATCCCGGCAAACGTCGGCCACCATGATAACGGCTGGAAGGTTCTCGAGGCCCCGGGCCGCAGCCCGCGCCTGATAGACCGGGGCGTCCTCGGGACGCTTGACAAAGACGCAAGCCGCAGTAATGTCCGTAAGGCTGGCCCCCTCCTGGCCGATAAGAGCGGCGATTTTGTCAAAGGTGCAGTCGATCTGGGCCCGAACGTCGCCGGGGTAGAGGCTCCGTCCCTTCTCATCAATGGCCGCGGTGCCAGACACCTGGATCAGGGAGACGTCGGGCTGCCGGAGGAGCGCCCCCCGGGAGAAGGCGGAGCCATACTGAAAGGCATCTTGCTGGCCCGGGTTGCTCAGCTGTTTGACCGGGAGCCGCGACTCTGCCTGCCCTACCACCGCCAGGAGATCAAGGGCGCTGGCCGCCCCGGTAGACACCTCCCCCCGAATTCCGGTACTCGCAGGCAGCCTCAGGCGGCCATTTCCCTGCCCGGGCAAGATGTCGAATTGCTCATAGATGGCGGTGCGGGACCGGTTGAACTCCGGGTACCAGGCCAGGATGTCGGCGAGGTAAAACCAGGTGCGCACCACGTCCCGGAAGGAGGCCCCCTGGCTTTCGAGAATTTTCGCGGCGCGCCGGATCAGACGCTTGGCCTGGAGGGGGGGCGTATTGACCTCTTGCGGGCCTATCATCAATCCTTGAATATTTTGCAGCAAAAGGAAAGTTGTATCCTGGCGCCGCCAGCCCCGGCCCACCGCCTTCCCCTGGTCACTGATGATCCAGGCTTCATCGGCGGGATCGAGACCACGTACCGCCCGGATGATGGCCCCGGCAAAGCCCTTCCCCCAGGGGGGATGGCCCTGGATATAGGTCAGGGGACCGTCCGGGTCAAGCCCGCGGGCTCTGAGGGCCGCGGCCCGGGAGGTCATAACCTCCGGCTTGACCACCAGGCTCCCGAAGAGGCGCTCGTGCACGATGGTTAAGCCCTGGTCCTGCAGTACCCGGGCAATCTCGCCATAGGCGTCCCGGGCGGCCGCCGCGGTATCGGCGCCCCAGGCGGCTTGTGCTACCAGGAAGGCCTGGCCCTCCCCGGCGGTGCGCCCGTACAACGTAAATAATTCCTGGCAAGAACCGAGGGGACCGGATAGAAGCTTCTCCTTCTTCCAGGCCTCAGGCGGCAATTCCAGGTTCTGAATCGGTGCAGGTCCCGGTTTTACTGGTTCTCTGCCAGAGAATGCCAGGGATTCAGGCAACATGGCGTCTCCTTAGTCATTTTTAGCACTAACTGAGCGGTAGAGCGTATCAGTGACGCGTCTCGATCGGCGCCGCGCCGATTCTCATTTCAGAGGATTCGCACAACAGGCTGATGGCCCCCATTAAGATTTTGTACTGGTCAGAATTTTGGTATGCTGCCAACTTTTCCTGCGCCTGCCATTCCAAAATCAGGATGATGCTGTTTTCATTGTCGCCTTCCTGAAAGAACCGGTATTCCACGCATCCTAAATCAGCCTTGCAGGTGCTGTTTTTGAGAGTTTCCAGGGTTTGTACAAGCTCTTTGCGCTTCTTGGGGAAAACCGTCATCTTCACCATGGCTAATATGGACATGAACTTTCCCCCTTTCAGTGAGCAGCAGGACAACAGCTGGATGCAATTGGTTAAGCACATTCCATGCCAAATGGAGGCAAAAGAATAAGTGGCTAATTTTAAAGGTATTATGTGAAGTTTGGGAGGGACTGGATTCTGCATGAAGCCGTGAGATTTAACGAATCCGTTAAATATCACGGAAAAAAGCACAGTGGGGTTCGTCTATTGCTTTCGAATGATGGCAAGTTTGCGCATGCGGGAGCGGAGGGTGCTGGGGTTCAGCTCCAACCTGGCAGCCGCCCCATCCTTACCGTCGATCTTCCAGTTGACCTCTTGGAGAACCTGAAGAATATGCGCCCGCTCCACCGCCTCAAGACTCTGGCTCGGGGATGCGGGCATGAGCGCCAGGGAGGCGTTGATCTTTCCGGCCAGTTGCAGAACGGGCCCCTTGGTATCGATGAGGGCCCGTTCTATCACATTCTCCAATTCCCGAATATTTCCTGGCCAGGAATATTGCTGCAAGGTGTTCAAGACTTGCTGGGGAATTTTGGTAATCTCTTTTCCCATCTTTCTGCTCAACCGGTTGACAAAACTCTGAACCAGCAAGGGGATATCATCTTTGCGTTGGCGCAAGGGCGGCACCGTGATGGGAAACACATTCAACCGGTACCACAGGTCTTCCCGGAAGCGCCCCTTTCTCACTTCCCCTTCCAGGTCCCGATTGGTAGCGGCAATAATGCGCACATCGACCTTCAGGGTCTGGGAATTGCCCAGGCGCTCGAATTCGCCCTCCTGGACTACCCGCAGCAGCTTGGTCTGAAGCTCCAAGGGTAGTTCCCCGATTTCATCCAGGAAGAGAGTGGAGGCGTGGGCGAGTTCAAACCGGCCGATTTTCCTGGCCTGAGCCCCGGTAAAAGCGCCTTTTTCATGCCCAAAGAGCTCGCCTTCGATGAGGGTAGGCGAAAGGCTGGCGCAGTCAACCTTGATTAGCGGCCGGTGCCGGCGAGGGCTGGAGCTGTGTATGGCCCGGGCGATTAATTCTTTCCCGGTGCCCGTTTCCCCGAGAATCAAGACCGTAGTATTGCTGGGGGCAACCTGTTCGACCTTGTGCAGGACATATCTGAGCTCATTGCTGTTCCCGATGATGTGCTCAAAATCATGGGTTAATTTGATTTCTTCCTGGAGGTAGCTGTAGTCGGCCTGGAGTTGTTCTCTTAAACGCACGATCTCCAGCTCACCCCGCTTGCGGTCGGTGATGTCCCGGTTGCTGGCCCGGGTCCCGATGAACTCCCCGGAATCCCCGGTCACTGGCTGGCAGACGTGTTCAATCCAGCGGATCGTGCCATCAGGTCTCTGCAGGCGGAACTGGATTCCCTGGACTCCGGGTTCTTTCTGCGCATCACAGTCATGGCGATCCCAGTGGTCCCGGTCCTCCGGGATGACTATTTCCTGGATGAGATCGGGGCGTTGGATGAACTCCTCGGGCCGGTAACCGGAGATACGCTCGCAGGAGGGGGAGATATAGCGTATGGTGCCGTCCAGGTTTTTCCAGTACTCCCAGTCATACGTGAAATTGGCCACGATACGGTATTTCAGTTCCGCTTGGCGCAACTCGCCATCTGCAAGGACGCGCATCAAAGCATTGGCAAAGATTTCCCCGATGGGCTGGAGTTCCTGCGCCAGACCAGGGGGCCAGACTTTATGAGATTGTAAGGTACTCAAGGTGAGGGCCCCGATGAACTTCCCAGCCACCGATAACGATATGCAGAGTAATGATTTAATTCCGGACGACTGCAGGGATTGCCGGTCAAACGGAGCCTCTTCCGGAAGTTCATCCGGCTGTGACAAGACCACTGCTCTGGCATTGAGCAATTGCTCCCTGATCCAGGGGAAGTATTCGTTCACCGGGGTTAGGGGCATCGGTTCGATCCCCGGCGCGGCCCAAAAGTGGGTGGAAACGAATTCTTCTTGGTTTTCAGAAAATCGCCACAAACCGCCCCGATCAATGCCTAAGAATTGAACCAGTTGCTTGATCCCCTCCTCGATTTCCCGGTCCACTTCACTGGGCGTTACGGCGACAAATTGGGCTGACAATTCGGCCAGCAAAGTTTCAAACTCCAGGCGTCTGGCCAGGCTCCGCTCCGCCCGGCGGCGCCGGCCCAGGTTGATGAGGAGAAGGATGATAAGCATGGTCAGGAAACAAAATGCCGCCGCGGTGCCGATGACTTCCCGCTGGTGCTCCTCCCACAGAGACGGCTCTTTAAACCGGACCACGCTGCCGGGCGGCAAGTCGCTCTCCCTGATGCCCCAACGCTTGAGCTGCCGCCAGTCAAACAGGTAAAGATCAGTGCCCTCATAGACGATGGGGATATTCTCCGGCTTTTCCCCATTGAGCACGCGACGCCCCAGCTCCCCGGCCATGCTCCCCTGGGCCTTGTGGCTTACGAGATGGCCGCCGACAATCCCGTGCCCCAGCAAGGCTTCAAAGAGCCCATATACGGGAGCATTGGCGGCTTGGGCAACCAGGGTCAGGGCGTCCCGGGGGACGAAATTATTGCCGCTGCTGTCACGAAATAGCATTAAAAAAAGGACAATCGTGTTCGGGGGCAGCTTAGCCACCTTGTTGAGAATTTGATCCATCGGCAGATCGATCAAAAAAAGGACATCGAGTCGGCCCTCATAAGGACGCAGCGCCTCTCGGGCCAACCGCTGGTACGACCGGTCGGTTTCTGCGGTTCCACCCACCAAGACTATCTGCCGGGTTTGCGGGTGCAGCTTGAGGGCTGCTGCCAACGTGCCTTGCACATCGATCCAAGAGACTACTCCAGTGGTGCCTTTCGGCCTTGGGAGAGACTGCACCTCGTTCCTTTCTGCCCCGCAGAAGACCATGGGCACACCGGGAAAGAGGAATTCACGATTGGCCAATAAAAAATGAAAGGCCAGGTCTCTAACTGGGATGAGCAGGTCGATTTTCTGGCGGGCATATTTATTCTGCAAGAGGTTCATCAGGCCTCGGAGATAGGATTCGTCCGGGAATTGGGCCAGGTCCAGGAATTCCGTGTAGAATTCTATGGGTTCGCCGGCGGTGCCTTTCAGGGCCGCGCGGATGGCCCTATCCCACACCAGGTTGGCGGGAACCACCGATTGGTAGGAGTAGAGCAAGAGGATTTTTTTAGCCGGTTTCGAGGCTCCCGCGGAGGCGAGATGATTACCGGCAAGCAGCACTGCCAGGAAACTGAGCAGAAAGATAAGGCTCCGTGATAAAGACTTTCTTTCCCGTCCAATCATGGCCATTGACTAACTTCCGATCCCGAGTTCGTTCGAAGTGATAACCTATCCTATAAGAATTCTTTAAAATTTCAAGCACTCAAGGATATGAACTGAACCAGCTCCAAATACCAAACAGAGAAAGCATTATCAGGTTGCCCTACGGGTTGCTTAATTTCTGCAGCGCATCGGCTACCCGGGCCCGATCCCGAGGCGAGAGACTCTCCACCTGTTGGGCCTGGCGGAGCACCGCCTCGGCCTGGGGGCGATCTCCCTGTTGCAGGTAAATCTCGGCCAGTAACAGATAGCCGTCCGTGAAGCCGGGCCGCCGCCCGAGAAAATCCTGCAAAGTCGACGCGGCATTCTTAAGGTCCCCCTGCTCCTTCTGGTAGAAGGCCAGGGTATAGGCGTATTTAGGCTCCTGGGGGTTCAGGTCCACTGCTTTCTTGCACCAGGACAGGGCCTCCTCCGGCCGGTCCTTGCCGGTGAGGATACAGAGGTTATAGGCTGCCGGCGCCATCTTGGGGTCGAGGCGGAAGGCTTCCTTGAGTTCCCGCTCCGCCTCCTTGACCCGGTTCTGCTCAGCCTGGAGCAGCCCCAGATTGAAGTGGGCGGCGGCGTTGTCCGGGGCAATCTTGATGGCCTTAAACAGGGACTCCTCCGCTTGGTCCGGCGCGCCCATTTTAGCATAGGCCATGGCGGCATTGACCATGACCATGGCGGCCCGGGGCTCGATCTTGAGGGCAGTGTCGTAAGCGGCCAGGGCCTGCTTGACCTCCCCCCGGTTCAGATAGTAGTTCCCCAGGTTGTAGTGGGAGGACCATTGATCCGGCCGGGCCGTGAGGGAGGCCAGGTACTCCTCCGTGGCCTTCTTCACCTTATCCTGATCCTCGCCCTGAAACCATGCAGCAGGATAATGGGCGAGGGAGGCCGCAGCCCTGACCCGCACCAGCCGGTAGCTGTCCCCTACTGCCGCCACCAGGGCCTGAAAGCTTTCTTTAGCGGGCCGAACTGAGAGGGCTTCCGCCGCCGCGGCCCGCACCAATGGGGAGGGGTCCTGGATGGCTTTGAGTAAAGTGGGACGGAGTCGCTCATCCGGGGCGGGCATGGTCAGGCGGAGGAGGGAGGCGGCGAAGACCTCGTCCCGCTCCTGGCTCATAATGTAGGTCATCATCTCCGGGAGCTTTTGCCAGTCGCGCTTCCGGGCCGCCACGATGAGCCCAGCCCTTTGAAGTATGGGCGCCTGGTAGTCCCGCGCCCGCCACTTCCGGACGTTCTGGTCGGCCCAGGCCGCGTCCTTGTCTTTATGACAGAGGTTGCAAGCGTTGGGCGAGCCGAACTGCATGGATGCGGCCGGCGCCGGGGGGCGCATGGAGTGGTCGGTCCGGTTCATCCGGGCAAAGGCGGTCATCGGCATGTGGCAAGAGACGCACTTGGTGGGCACCCCCGGCTTGTCCGGGGGATGATGGATGTGCTCCGCCGCCTTGCCCACCCGCTCGGCGTGGCAGGGGAGGCAGGCGTCGTTGGCCTTGGCCTCGTCTTTAAAGCGGTAGCGACCGCTGGAGGTGTGACACTTGATACAGTCCAAATTGCCCGCCTTGACGCAGGGGCTCAGGAGCCAGGTGGTGTAGGTGTAGTTTTCCCCCAGGTCACGGCCGTCGGGATAATAGTCCGGGTTTTCCAGGGTCACCAGATCAAAGTGGTCGAAAAACCGGTCCCCGGGCGGAAAAATCGTGGTGAGCGGGGAGGTCTTGGCATGACAAGAGCCGCATGCGGCGTTGTGCTGCTCATGAGTGAACTTTTTGACGCTGATGATCTTGAGGTCCGGGGGCACCTGTCCCCTAGGCGCAGCCTGCATCACCTCGTTGTGCTCTTTGGAGGGGCCGTGACAGGTCTCGCAGTTGATGCCCGCCTCCGCCCAGGTGGTGCGGTAGGTGTCGGTAGCCAGGTCATAGTTGGAACTTAGCTGGCTTACGTGGCAGTTGAAGCAGGAGGTGTTGAAGGTGTAGGGCCACTCTTTCCAGTGAACCGGCGCCTCGGGCGGCCCGGAATCGAAGTGGCGCACCCCGCTGGCCGCGGTGTCAAACCATTGTTTGGTACGCGCGTCATAGGCAACCGGCAGGGTCTGGAGGCGTCCGCGCTCCAAAGGTGTAAGGAAATAATAGACGTTCTTGCCACCCAGTGCGTGGAGAATGGGGTATTTCTTCTTCTTACCTTTCGGGTTGGTCTCCAGGACCCAGCCGGCCTGGGGGCCAATGTCAGCCCGGTAACGGTACTTGCCGATGACCAGGTCTCTTGTCTGGGGTGTCAGGTTAGCCCGGGCAAAGTCCGGAGTGTAAGGTTGCATGGCCAGCCCGTGCCGGGAGGTAGCCCAGAGCTGGTAAAACTTTCCGTGACATTCGATACAGCTCTTAGAGCCGGCGTAGAGGGAGAGTTCCTGAGGCAATGTCGGGTCTGCTGGCTTGACCTGTGCCTCCGCAAGGCCAGCAAGGCAACATATCACGGTTACGGCCACTAATGCCGCCTCTACGGTTAAGCTGAAAAGCCTGGACATTTTGCCCCCCCAGTGATTCTAACAGGGTTAAAGTTAGATGGGAAGCAAATCGAAATGCTTAGGTGGCGGCGATCAGTATCCAAGCGATAAGCTTGCCAACTCCGACAATTATTTCCAAGGATGGAAAATTGTAGATATGATCTTTATTGTGGGATGGGTCGAATTGGTTAGGTAAATTGGAGCTGGCTGGGTATTCGCTTTAAAAATGACGATTACCTGAGTGCCGACCAAACGTTCTGGGGTGGGTCGGCTCGGGGATGATGGTAGGGTTACGGGATGGAGATAGCAATGGCACTGGGCTTCGGCCGGAAAGTGAAACTGGCGGAAAAAGCGTGGAATGACAGCCGATAATTCGCGGGACTATTCGCGTGAATCTCTTTCTCATGACGCCATTTTCTTAACCTTTCTGTCCGATAC
>Ga0315278_10002455_pt1 | contig 16486 bp, 14 predicted proteins | sample YL17G06_0_MG_FD_203880 | JGI IMG/M metagenome (GOLD analysis project Ga0315278, IMG submission 203880) | Sediment microbial communities from Yellowstone Lake, YNP, Wyoming, USA - YL17G06_0 | ecosystem: Environmental > Aquatic > Freshwater > Lake > Sediment | place: USA: Wyoming | collected... | reverse complement strand
GTGAAACGTGAAGCGTATCTCGCAAGCAGGAAAACCAATGCTTGCAAACGACGAGATACGAGCGACGAGTTAGGAACGACGCTTCACGCGCAAGCGCAGCGAATCCGCACTTGCAGCAGAAGCTTCAGTAGAGTCGAGATGTGGCGCGGTGAGTCGGGCTCCCGTTTCCACATCCCGCTCATCAAACCGGACATGCGGGTTTCCCGCATCCGGCTTTCGGACAAGGTTATTCATGCGTTCGCCCACGGAAGATTGGCCGTGACCTTTTCCAGCCGAAGCAGGCCCAGTTTCCCGTAGAGGTACTCGTCGGGGAATGCGCCGGTTCCTGCACCAGCCTTCTTGTGTTTCCGGCACAACCAGCGGCGGAGCCGATCCCGGGTATGACTGTCTACTGCCCGGTAGGCCTTACTCACAGGGCCGAGGCAGAAATAGTTGGCCCACCCTTGCAGGGTGCGGTTCAGTCTTCCAACCATCTCGGTCGCGTCCGTCTGTCCCGTCGAACGTGGCGTCATCCGGCTAATCTGCTGACAGATTCGCTGGATACGCTTCGTCGCCGGGCGCGTCCCGATGTAGGCGCTTCCGGTCTTTGGTCGATAGCACTGTCCAATCGTGTACCCAAGAAAGTCGAACGACTCCCTGGGCACCCGGCAGACGCGTGTCTTCTCGTCGTTCACCGTCAGCTTCAGCCGGGTCATGATCCGACGCATCTCGCCTTCAGCTTGCTGGGCCGATCCTCGGCACAGAATCACCAAGTCGTCTGCGTAGTTCACGATCCGCGCCTTCAACCTTTCTTCCCAGCCCAGCTTCTTCCATCCCAGGATGAACTGCCGAAAGTAGAGGTTGGACAGCAACGGCGAGAGCGGTGATCCTTGCGGAATGCCCCGTCTCGTGTCGCGGTTGACCGTTGTACGATGCGTCCGGCCTCGCGCGTCCGTTTCTTCCACCGCCATCTCCAGCCATCCCTTGAGCAGACTCAGCATCTGGCCGTCACTGATCCGACGTGCCACGCACTTCAGCAGCTCAGGATGTGGAATAGAATCAAAGTAGCCGCTGAGGTCGGCATCGACCACGTCGCGGTATCCTTGATTCAGCCACGAGTGGACCGCACGAATCGCCTGATGCGCGTTTCGCCCTTGTCGATACGCATACTGCTCCTCCATCAGGTCCCCGTCAAAGATAGGTTCGAGCACGATGACCGCGGCCATCTGCACGACCCTGTCTTTGATCGTCGGTATTCCAAGTGGCCGCTGCTTGCCGCCCGCTTTGGGTATGTACACCCGTCGCACGGCATCTGGTCGATAGGTCTTCAGGATGAGTGGTTCCGCCACGTCATCCAGCCACTGCTCTACTCCCAACGCTTCGATCTCTTCAAAGGTCTGCCCGTCCACTCCTGCCACGCCGCCGTTCCTTCGGCACCGTGCCCAGGCATAGCCCAGCACATCCCTCCGCGAAACCTTGTCGTAGAGACTGTAGAACCTGTAGCTCGGATGTCCCTTCGCTTTGGCCTGCAATGTCTGCCGGAGTTTCCCAACGCTCTCTGGGGTTCTTAGATTATTCATCAATCCCCGCGCTCTCTGCCCCGTTCGTCATTGCCCTTGAACCAAGGCTCCTTCCCTCCACCGGCGTTACCCGGCTTCACTGGTACGACGAGCCTCTCCGCCACCCAACATGGCCCAGCCTGTCTCTCACGAGTTGCTGGTTGTGGCTCACCTGCTCCCCACCATGCTGGGCTTCCCGTGTTGCTACAGAACCCCTCTGCGACCATGCCGTCACCACTACCCCGGCGGACTGCGCGGGTGCTCTTTTCGCTCGCTTCCCCACCCATCTCAGCCTTCCCTGAAATTCAACCAGGTCGGCGTCCGCATTGCCCTTTTCGAGGCTTGCTCAGTGTTCACTCGCGTTACGGCCTGCTCGCTCGCTGATCTCCTACAAGAGACCTTTTCCGTCAAAGGCTTCAGCCGCTTCGTTGCCTCTGCGTCTGCTTCGACTGCTACCGGCCGGAGCGAAAGTTTGCCGGGTGGGTCTCTACTCTCCCACTGAGGTTCTGCGCCTTTTCACGGCGCACTGAATCATGCGGGCTAGACTCCGGTGCTGACCAGTTGTCAGCTCGATGCGCTAGCCGGTGCGCGGGTCTTCCTCAAGTGTGAAAACTTGCAGCGCGCCGGCGTGGTGCTTACTGGGGGCAATGTGGAGTGGTTGCAGCCCTGGCCACGTCTAGCAGGCTGCGGAAAAACTATTTCGGCACGCGAGAACTTCGATGGTCCGCACGTGCGGCACAACAGGAGAACACTCGTGCAGGATGCTCAAAAAATGCCGCTCAGCAAGGCCGCAGCTCCGAGACTAACCCTCGTTTCACGTTTCACGCCTCACGTTTCACGGTTCTTGGGAGCGATTAGCGGGCTGCGTGTGTGAGGGATTGCAACCGCCCCACCTGTTCAGCTGCGCGAGAGAGTTCGCCCGGGGTGAGCGGGGTTCGACTAAATCGTCCCTGCTGGTAGAGGGCGGTCACGTCAGCCACCATGGGACCGGCCGCCTTCCATTCCTGTTCAACCAGTCTGGCGAATTCACCGGCTGTGGCGGCTGGAGGTTTGCTCACGCCCCGTTTCTCCACCGTGCGAAGCATGCGGGTATAGAGCTGGGCGATCGCAAGCTGCGGGTGCGCTGTCGGAAGATGTGTGGTGGCCCAGAGCCCAATCCTATCCCGAAGCATGAGGAGGAGCAAGGCCAGGCCGACCACCATCACTCCCGTGACGAGTCCCAGCGTGCCAGGCTGGAATGTTCGGGCCATGCGCGTCAGCCGGCTGAGGACCTGGCTTATCGGGGCACTCAGCGACGAAACCCAGCGACTCACTCTTTCACGCAACGCATCACCGCCTTCTCGTACTCCATGAACGACTGCCAGTTGATCCTTCGCGCTATAACGGACGAACAGGCGATCCCACTGCAATCGAAGGGATTCCCCGAGTCGGCGAAGGGATTCCCATCGCGAGGTCGCGACCGCTGCGCTGACGGTGGGGGTGGGATCCATGGTGATCCAGCCTGAGTGAGGAAAGTAGACCTCGACCCAGGCATGGGCATCCCGCTGGCGCACGGTGAAATAGCCCCCGTATTCGTTCCATTCCGTGGCCAGGAATCCTGTCACCAGTCGAGCGGGAATCCCTACGGTCCGCAGCATGACGACCATGGCGGTTGCGTAATGTTCGCAGTACCCGGTTTTGCGCGTGAAAAGAAATTCCTCCAGCGGATGACTGAGGGTGGCCGTGTCGGCTTCAAGGCTGTAGCGATAATTTTCCAAGAGATGTTGCTGGATCGCCAGCGTTTGTCCGAATGGGGTCGTGGCCTGCTGGATGACGCGATGCGCCAAGTCTGCAACCTGTTGTGATTCCCCAGGAACCTGAAGGTATCGGGACCGGACTGAGTCAGGGTAGTCCAGGGCGGAGGCGGTTCGTTCGTCTGCGACGAGCTCCGGGACTTGCGAGGTGACGGAATATCGGATGCGTGAAGAAGGGGGAAACGGCAAGTGGAGCCCGCTCATGGCATCAGCCTGTAGAGCGCGGAACTCGCCGCTCACGAGTTCCGCGAATGGGGCGGCAAACAGGACTGCGGTATCGAGTGTTTCCAGCAGGATGTCTTGGCGAATTGCTATGGACTGGCCGTCCGGAAGTCGGCTGCCGGCTGGGCGAGCGAGGAATGTTCCATCAGCCACGAGACTCAACGAGCGTCGGCTGGTTCCGCTGTGGCTCCATGATCGTCCATTGTACTGATCGTAGGCGAGGCCTCTCAGGTAGAGGCGATCTTTTACAACAGCTGGTTGGTCTGGTAATTCAACCCGCATGACGATCTGAGGATCTTGTTTGACTGACCCGATCGTCCCCAGGTCGACTCGATCGGAAAACCCCGTCGTCCGCAGTGCCTCCCCGCTCGTCTTCTGCAGCACGCCCGCACCGATGCGAGGGATGAGAAAGAAAAAGGCGAGCGTCAGGGCAATCGTCAGGACGGCGGTTCCGTTCGTCAGCCAAAAGAAGCGGTGAGTGATGCGGCTCGGGAATGACGTGTGACAGGCTGCCGTGCTCGTGGGTGTGACGACGGCAGGGGGTTCGGCCGTCTGTTGGGTCAAGTGATACAGCAAGAGTGTCCAGACAGCCGCGAGCAAATACAGCAGAAAAATTGGAACATACCACGCATCGGTCGTGAGTGCAGCGGAAGCCAGGATTGCCATGAGACTAATAGCATAGAGGTGCCGATAATCATGCCGCTGTTGGAGGGTGACTAACTTGATACCCAGCAGCATGACCAAAAAGTGGATACCAGCCGGGAGAAGGTCTCGTGATCCCATGGTGAGATCGATCAGCAATATGACAAAGGCGCCGATCAACAGGACATTCCATAGGGTTGGCGAGACGGTGACTTTTCCCATAGCCCGCCGAACGAAAAGGACCCCTCCTGCGTGAAGCAGCGAGACGATGAGGATAATCGCTGTGGGGATGGCGAGCCAGAGCGGGACGCTCTGCGCAAGCACGAGTCCGCTGAAGGCTGTGGTGGCCAGGAGGACGGAGCTGAGGGCAAAGGCCTGATCAAAAGGCATGCGTCAATTCTTCGAGTTGCGTGGCATGGAGCACCCGATCGGCTTGCACCCTGTTTGCGGGCGCCGCCTGGTCCGACCAGGGTACGACCGCCACCGTGTAGCCTCGCTCGCCTTCGTGGGTGAGCGGGGGGTGCTCGCCGCGCTGGCCGACTCCACTGGTTTCAGGTGGCTGCCGTTTGCATAACGCCAACAGGCGGAGCATCGCCAAGAGATGAGCGGATCCCGACCCGAGACCTGAGTCTTCTGTCCCAACGATGAGTCGCACAGGGTAGGCCCGCTCTGTCAGTTGCCAGAGGAGTGATGCGACAAACGTCACGCTTCGTTCGAATAGGGGCTCGCGTTCTTCGGGGGCCACGATTGAGAGGACGACCGTGATGCGTCGTTGATCCTCCGCTTCGGTTTCCCGCACGATCAGCTGGGACGTGCGGGCGGTTGTCATCCAATGGATGGCTCGCGAGTCATCGCCTGGTTGATACAGGCGGAGGTTGTACAGTTGAGTCCCATGTCCTCGTCGTGGGAGGGACTCCCCTTGCCCTTCGCTGACCAATTCATCCACGAATCGCAAGGTGAGCGGCTTGATGGGAGGACTGACGAGCAGATGGGCTTCCGTGGAGTAGAACCCTTTCTTGAGAAACAATCCAAAGGGAAATAGCGTCTGCGCCCTGATGCCTTCGAACCGGATCCAGCCTCGTTTTGTGGCAAGCAGTGGATAGGACAGGAGCACGGAACTCTGCGGGGGGAGGAGGTGAATAGAGAGACCTCGGTCGACATCTTGGCCTTCGACGACATCGAGTAGATGCAGGGAAAAACTGGGCAGGTGCCGGTTCCGGTTGGCGACCGAGAGGGTGAGGGTGGTCGGCTCGTTGGCCATGATGAGATCGGGCACATGCCGGCGAAATTCCAAACGCCGAAGACAGTGCTCCGAGAGCAATCCGGAGATCACGATGAGGCTGAGCATCATCGCGAAGAGTAAGTAAAACAGATTGTTGCCGGTGTTAATGGCGGCGAGCCCGATCCCGAATGTGAAGAGCAGAAACCTGGTCCCTTCAGACGTGAGACGAATCGACCGCCGTCGGGACAAGCCCCAGACGAAGGAGAGGGCTGGGGAGGCATGGAGGTTGAGGAGTGGGTATCTCACGCGCGTAGCTCATCCAGTTGGCCAGCTGGCAGGATGCTCAAAAGGGCCAGCTTCGTCGATCGTGAAACGTGAAGCGTGAAACGTCCGAATCCGGAAACGAACGACGATTCACGAGATACGCTTCACGGGTGTCGAGAACGATGTTGGCGGACCTTTTCAGCATCCTGCTAGACAGGGACGGGAACGGTCTCGACGATGTCGAGCACCATACGCTCCGCCTGTTCGAAGCTCTGTGTCCGCATGCCATGGGTCCGGTTCAGCATGACGCGGTGGGACAGCACGATCGGCGCCAGTTCCTTGATGTCGTCGGGGAGGCAATAGTCGCGTCCGCGGACGACCGCCAATGCCTTGGCCGCTTTGCTCAGCCCCAGCGCTCCGCGTGTGCTGACCCCCAGGGATAAGAGCTCGCTCTGACGGGTCGCTTGCACGATCGCAAGCAGATAGTCCGTCAAGCTCTCTTCCATGTGGACCTGATCCACGCGGGCCTGCAATGCCAATACTTCGTGGGCTGACAGCACCGCTTCCAGTGTTTCAGCGGGATGCAATGAATGCGGACGGTCGAGCACCTTCCTCTCTTCCTCGAGCGTGGGATATCCAATACAGAGGCGCATCAGAAACCGGTCGAGTTGGGATTCCGGAAGGGGGAACGTCCCGTGATATTCGGCAGGGTTCTGCGTGGCGATGACCATAAAGGGCTGCTCAAGCGGATGCGTCTGATTATCGACGGAAATCTGTGCTTCACTCATCGCTTCCAGGAGACTGCTCTGGGTCTTCGGCGTGGTGCGATTGATCTCGTCGGCGAGCACAACGTTGGCGAAGATCGGACCCGGTATGAACTCAAAACCCTGTTTTTGCCGGTTGAACATGGAGACGCCGACGATGTCGGAAGGCAAGAGATCGCTCGTGAATTGAATGCGCTTAAACGAACAGTCAAGCGATCGGGCCAAGCAGTGCGCCAGCGTGGTTTTGCCGACGCCAGGAACATCTTCGAGCAGAAGATGGCCACGGGCCAACAGGCAGACCACCGCCATCTCGATGACATGGGATTTCCCCTTGATGACCAGCGCAATATTGTCCTGGATCGCCTGGATGGTGTGAGCTGAACTCATGTTGGGATTAGTGGTCCTGGTAGTTCAGGAATGTATGGTGATCTGACACGACCGAAGTCTAACAAAGGGTCTGGAGACGGTCAATTTTCACGTGAGTTTTTGCATCGACAAGTCTGGAGAGGTTGACTCGTATGGGTTTACGCAGGTGAGGCTGTTCGCGTTCAGCTTTATGAGGTAGGCTGAGGTCGAGGTTAAGGGAAGTTGAGGTCGAGGTTAAGGCTGAGGTTGAGCGAGGTCCTGATCCGGACTGAACCTTAGCCTGAACCTCAACCTTCCTCGCGCTGGCGGACTTTTTCAGCCTCCTGCTATTCCGGTACGAGGATCAGCATCCAAGGAGGGGTTTCTTCCACCATGTCAGAAAACCGTCGGGCGGTACTGCTGGCGGGAACTCCTGGAAAGACGGCTCCACGGCGAATCTGAACGGAGCGGAAACGATAGGAGGGATCCTGCGTCGGGAGAAGGGGGAGGACTCGTGGAATCTGTCTGCGTAACGGGCCGCAGTCTGACAGGTTCAGAATCTCGCCGAGTGCAAGGCGCGAGAGCCGCTCGAAGATCTCGCCGAAAATCGTCGGGAGATTGTCTGATGTGAACGGCTGATTGTCCGGTCGATAGCGGGCGTCGTCGAGGAGTTGTGCCAGGATTTCCCAGAAGACCTGGGTATCGACGGCTCCGAGGACACAGAGGAGGCCTCGACGCGCCAGCAGGTCGAGCAGGGCGAGGGGGCCTCGAATCTCGAACTTCCATGGCGGAAAGAGGAGTGCACGGTCTCCATGCTGGACCTCCAGGGCTGGTTCGCCGGAAAAGTGGGTCTGCCGGAACGCGCCCTTGGTTTGATGGAGCTCTTGAGTGATAATCTGATCGGACAATCGGGTCGGTTCGTAGGCAAACGTGGGTGTCGCGGGAGCCCAGCAGGTCGCGATCGTATAGCGCGGTGCGAGCTTTCCTGCTTGGTCGAGGTTGCCCAGGTCGAACATGTCCTGGTTCCCGTAGAATTGAAACGAGAGCCCAGGCCGAGACCGCAGGCCGTTGAGTCTCTCCCGTTCCGGATGGAGTGGACCTCCCAGCTTTGAGCCTGGCTGAAGCCGATCAAGCGCATGAAGAATCAACTCGCGCTGTCGCTGTTGAAGGGGAGCCACGTATTGCTCGACCAGTTCCGTGGCAAACGAGAGGTCGCCGGCCCCCAGATCGAGCAGGGAGGCGAGGTCTGCATCGAGCAGCAGGTCAAAGGGATTGGAGTGGGAGCGGGCGAACGCGTCAATCTTTTCGCTCCGCAGGGAGGCCACTGGCCACTGAGACGTCGGGCCCTCAACGACGCCGAACCACACACAGAGGGCCCGCACGGCTTTGGTCGGGGGGAGGCCTGTGAGTTCTTTGAGTCGGGGGCCTGGGAGATCCTGAATTCGTGCGGCTTGTGCGTTTCCCAACGCCAGGGTGATCGCATCACGGATGATGACGGGAAGATCGACGCGGTGGGCTTCCTCGATCAACCGTTTCAACGTCGCAGTGAGCTGCTTTGCCTCAACAAGTTTGCGTGAGGCCTCCCACTCCTTGTCGCGTTCCTGCAAGAGCTGGGTGACCTGTGAACGAAAGTCTGCAAGGACCTGTGCGGTGGAATTCATGATTCGGTTGGTGCTGGGCGCGTGATAGTAGATCTGTCGCTGTCAGTTGGTGAATATGTGGCAGCATAACGACCTGGTCCATACGCGTCAAGGTTGTCGTCTTGCCGTTCCGAGGGCCCTGTGTTAGGTAGAGGTTATGTGTAAGACACCAGTGCTGTTCGCCACACGAGCAATCCTCGTCACATACAAGGTGCTGTTGGTCATCGGGGCACTGTGGATGACCGTGGCCTGCACGAGTGGAGGGGGCGCCAGATCTTCTGCCGCCTCGCAGGACGGGCGTCATGCGCCGTTCAAGGAATGGCAGGTCATTGATACGGCGACGGGTCAACCGGTCTCTCTTGACCAGTGGACGGCGTTGTTGCTCCAGCAGGACATCATTTATCTGGGTGAGGAACATCACAATCGATTTCATATCGATGCGGCGATGACGGTGCTGCGGAGGCTGAAGGCGGAGGGGCGTACACCGGTCTTGGCCATGGAAATGTTCGGCTGGGACGGCCAGGCGGCACTGGATCAATATGTTTCCGGTTCCGAAATGAACCGCCAGGAATTCCTAGAGGCCGTCCGGTGGCAACAGAACTGGGGCGGTCCGTTCGAGGATTATGAACCGCTGGTTCGGTTGGCAAAAGAACAACATTGGGCTGTGGATGCCATGAATCCTCCGAAGGCGTTGGTGAGGATCGTCGCCAAGAATGGCTTGGCTCAGGCGGAGTCTGACCCAATGATGGCGCAGTGGGGCATGAAGGACGAAGCCATTGTCGATGATCCGATCTATCGGACGCGTATTCTTCAGCAACTCCAGGCCTGTCATGGCGGGGGGGATGACAGCTTCTATCAGACGATGCTCGAAGCCTCCATGGTTCGCGATGAAGGGATGGCCAAGACGTTGGTCCATCGCCTCTACCAGATTCGCTCGGGGAGCGATACGATGGCGGGGCCGCTGGTGAGCTATACAGGGGGCGGACACATTCAGTACAACCTACCGGTCCCGAAGCGAGTGGCCCGCCGCCTGACTGGTCAGGTCCGCCAGGTCAGTGTCTATATGAGATCCTTCGAGGTGGGGCGCATTGAAGAATTACAAGACATGATCCGCGAGAAGATCGCGGACTATCTGTGGCTGACACCGGTCAGTATGCAGGGGCCGCCTCCCCGATGTTGAGAAAGCCGTGAGGGATACAGAAAACTTCTCTGGTGATCGCTGGACGCCTCACCCCTAACCCGCATTATTCATGACGCTTCTGCTACAAGCGTGGATACGCGGCTGCGACGGGCAGTCTCGCCGTTCAGCCCTTCGGCTGAGGAGCGGGACAGGCACTGCCGCAGACGGCAGAGCCAGTCCCCTGGCCTCCGAGTGCCCGTCTCGCGTCCCCCTCCCTCACCCTCCCCCATATTATGGGGGAGGGGTGGGTGGGGGACCGACGAACCTTCATGAATAATGCGGGCTAACGCCTAACGAGGTTGTAAAAACCCACTTCTGGTTACACTTCAGTGCCTCTGGGCTGATTTTTTCTAAAATCGCCATTGCATTATCATCGGATCTCAAATCTTCACGCCAAGCCAAGCCGCATCCTGTAGACCCCCTACCCGTTGACACAGGTCAACATCGAGGCTGTGTTCACCATTGTGCTGCCCTCACATCCCATAACCATGATGCGCCAGTTTCTCAATGTTGTGCATCAGGCAATACAACTTCCCTTGCCCGTCCATCTTCTGCTGGCCGCGTAGGCTGAAGCGGCAGAGAGGTTTATTCCCGCGCAGGTTGCCAAATACCGGCTCCACCGTGGCAACGCGGCGCGTGATCATGTGTCTGCCCCTGTCCGAGTCGATCCTCGTCTTCATCCCGTATGGGGTTCAGGCATGAGTATTGACTTGTTGCAATAGTAATCGCCGGTCTTGCTCACCCTGGTCAACCTGACAGATAGGCCCATGTCCCTACCGCTTGCGGGTGCGGGCATTACACCTGATCAAAGGACGCTGATGTTGCGGAGATTCCCCCGCCATGACGGGAATTTACTCGTCAGACGACTTGATTCCAGGCGATTGTGCCAGGTGTGACCTGTCCCAGCGGCTATCACAAGGACGGCAACTACTGCGTTGCCAATTCGCCCAAGTTGAAACCGATTATTCCCAAATCTGGTCGCTGTCCAAGCGGCTGGCATCCGAATGGGAATTGATGTGCGAAGAATGGATAGGAGTAGTTAAAGATGGGGAACGCGAATGTAGTTCGCGGGTTTGATGTGGTTATGGGCGTCGCTGCATTCGTGCCGAGATGACCTCTGACCAGTATTGGCTTGTGTTGAGGGTTTCCTGGGATATGAATACCGCCGCTCTGGTGCGATCACCGTCAATCACTTCAACCGGGAGACGCGGTTATGTCTGCCTCAAAAATCCTTCGATTGTTTCTTGTTAACGGAAGCTTCGAGGACCGTGTTGTACGCCTTCACAATATCGTGCGTTAGTTTTTTGGTATCAGCTGCCAATTGGTCGCCCACGTCGTTGGAGGCATCAAAATTCACCAATAGGAACGGCTTCCACTCACCCGAGGAGGTCCGCCAAAAGTCCGCATATTCAACTTTGGTTTCGGTTGCCCCGACTTTCCAAATATATGTTTCAACGATTGAACCGGCAGTAGGAATTCCTATTGACGCTCCGACCATGGGAGAAGTGTCGCCGAGGTCACAATTGAAATCTCCAAACATTGCCACCATACCTGCGCCCACCTGTTTTTTTCCTTTTTTTAACTCCTCACATGCGGCTTTCGCGTCCTTCCGCATTTCTTTCATGATGTCATCCTTAGTCCGAACCTTCTTCTCACTTGTTGCGGGCTTGCCATATTTATGATTCAAGGTGTCGATCAAGACATTCTTTCGTGCCAGGTCCAAATGATATCGCCCTTGTGTTAATTTCCCCTTTTCATAGATAAGCACCACATCAACAGGCGCCTTAAATGCGGTGGACTTACCGACGCATATTTTGGATGAATCGAATAGGGGTTGCAACGCATCTCGCGCAGCAGCTTGGGCAGGACTCACCTCGTCTTGAAAAATCTCGGGCACGACACCCTGTAATACTGACATGCACTGAGTCATGCTCGGCCGCCGACTGGTTCCGATGGTCCATTCCTTAAATCCTATTTTCGCAGAGGCATTTTTGCTGGCAATCAATGCGTCATGTCTCAACAAGGCATCGAGTTTAGAAAACCGTTCTTTTGCAATGAATTTATAGACGACAGTTCTTCGCTCGTCCGCAGCGTTAACTTTCTTCGCCTCAACCGCCTTCACTCGGGTACGTTCGCTCGCGCGCGTTTCGTCAGCTATGCGGCTAGCCTCCGTTGCGTCACTGGCTGCCAATTTAGGCAGTCGCTTGTTATAAGCGGCAGTCAACTGCGTTTTAGCTGATTCAAACGCGGGTTGAATGTTTTGACTAAATTTCTCCGCTAGCGCTTTTCTATTCTCATTGAATTTTTGATAGGGGAGCTTCCTGTCTTCCTCAAATTTCATCCTTTGGGCACCTGACAATCCATCAGGGATGTGCCTCATTGCCCTTTCCATCACATCGTCGATATCAACATCCATTGTTGTACATTTTGCCTCGCCGGAGGCATATTGGGACCTCAGTGCTGCCGTGTCTTGTGCGGACTCAAATGCTGCAACAGCAGCATTTGTACACTGACGCACCCGGACATTCATCTTCTTAGTCTCCTCGCTGAGTATAGACTCAGGATCGGGGACCTGCGAAGAGCCACGTGATAAGCCAGCCGCCGCAGTCTTCACGCGATCTTGAGGATCCGATAATGCGCAAGCTGAGATAGTCGGCGACAAGACAAGCAACACAGCGACGATAATATCCCTCTTCACGATCACCTCCATTCCTCGATCTGCTCGTGGTGCGTCCTGATTTCGTCGTCGTTCGCCTCGCGCATCGCCAGGTACTTGCGGTTGAGCAATTCAATCTCTCTGAGTAATTGTGATTCTCTAGGACTGGGTATCATCGTAGGGCTCCACTGGCTTTCATGTTACTGCCCCAAGTCTATGCCCAAGAGGGAGCCGATGGCACCAGGACCCTTGCCACACGCTACGGTCATCGCCTTGCGGATTGGGTGCGCTGGTCGATCGTCCACCAGTTCCCATGCGCCGTCGCCATCATCGGATCCAAGGACCTTCCCTGTCATCTTGTGCCCTGCGTGAACGCACACGTGTCCCATTTAGAAGCGTTCATCTACGCAATTAAAGTGTAAGACCGTCTTGATAGAACGCGCGCCGGCAACCTGTTTCTGCGGTTCCTTCCAGTCCTGCAACATCCGCACGATTGCCGCATCCACCTGCCTGGGTGACGATTTTTCCTGGCGAACACTGGACATATCAATATAGACCTGACCGGCTGCTTCCCACCCCCGCCGATCGGCGTCCACGAGGCGGCAAACACCGGGGTACTCACAGACGCAAACACGGTCACCAATAACACGTGTTTCATCGCTGTCTACAACTGAGTCATTCCTATCTTTGTTAGTCTCAGTCGTGCGAATATACAGATTAATCTGTGCGCATATTTGAAGTGTAGCAGAGATAGTTTGATGCACTAGTCATTGGACCTCAATGGGGGTCCTATCAGGAGAAGCACGAACGAGGCGTCATACGTCTTCTTCAGGAATTGCTGCCGGTAATCATGGAGGTGCGCCGCGCTGTGCGTGACTCACATTTCGGCTGGTGTAACCGCAGAGGGTAGGATCGCTGTATAGAGGCGCTCAACAGGGAATACCGTCATAAGTCTCGTACCCATCTGATAGGAGAACTCGAGTGAGACACCGCTAATTGTGAACACTTCCTTTTACTGCATCCCGACGCTGAGCTCTCCATTCCCAGGGAGGCATCGGACTCTCAGCAGCCCAGACTCCTCGATGCTGTGTACGCGCCTCCCTCTCTAGCCGTTCCAGTTCCACATCGCTCGGTGCATACTTCCGATGCCACCAGCACGCCCCTGGAAGAGCAATGGGGGCAGCAACTGTCTTGACTGTCAAACACGCAGAGGCGCCCCTGCGTACTCAGAGGCACGCCTGCCACAACTGACGGACCAGAGATCCCGGCCTCCCAATTCTGTGTCCCATCCTTGCGATGCGGGTTCAATGGCCTACGCAACTGTTCGAGCTTGTTCAGAATGTAGACGTGACGACCCGCGCTGTCCCACGGTCTTTGAAGACCTCGGCTACGTCGGTCTGTCACGTCTGGGTTGCCTGAAGGCATATCGTGAACGAACACCAACTGAAGATACAAGGCTACTGTTTAGTGGTCTCTGAAGGGATGTGGTTTCGAAATGGAAGTAACAGTGCGTTCTCTACGCTGATGAAAGACCTGCGATGAAGCAGATGGCGTTCTCAAGAGTGCTGATGGTTGTGGCCTGCGCGCTGCTGCTCTGCGTGTTGGCCCCAGGGACGGGATGGACCGACCGGCGCAATACATCTACGACGACCTCGACCGACTCTCGCAGGTGATCGACGGGCAGGGGAAGCGTGCCGCGCTGAGACTGGCGCGCACAGGCTCGACCGCGCGCCACGGCAGCGGAGACACCATGCCGGCATTTTCGACCGCGAACATCATCCTCCACTATCCCAAAGAGCCGACGTTTCAGCAGACGCACCTCGCCGACACGCACCTGAACCCATTGATCACGGCGACGGTCGAAGCCACGGAAGAAGCCATTCTCAACGCGCTGACCATGGCAACAACGGTGGTGGGACGCGGCGGCCACCGCATCGAAGCCATCTCCCTCACCAGACTCCGTGCCATACTCGATCACCAGGCCAAGTAAAGCGCAGGCAACCGTAATGCTCAATGTTGAATGTTGAATGTTCAATTGAACATCGAAAATTGAGCATTGAACATTCCTCGGAAACGCGAGATACGCTTCACGGGAAACGCGCCCCCTCCCTCACTTGCATTTCCCTCTCTTGCCTCGCTATCCTCTCGTGACTCTCTTGCGTCTGGAGGATTTGCATGATCGAGTACCAACTCGGTGGTGGCTTGAGTCTCATAACCGCGCTGGGGAAAACCAGTGCGTTCGCCGAGTTTTTACAAACCCGCATGGTTCGTGCCGTGGAGACAGAAGATCCCGCAGAACTGCACTATCTCCTGGCCCAACTCGACGACTACCATTCCTACATGTGGCGCTACTATAACAAGCTGACCAAGGACCGCCCGCAACGGATGGACCCAGGGGTCTAGCAGGATGCTGAAAAAGTCCGCCAGCACGAAGAAGGTTAAGGCTGAGGCTAAGGTTCAGTCCGGATCAGGACCTCGCTCAACCTCAGCCTTAACCTCGACCTCAACTTCCCTTAACCTCGACCTCAGCCTATCTCAGAAGCTGCGGCTTTGCGGGAGGGTCTTTTTGAGCATCCTGTTAACGTATCGGCGACCGACAGGCGACACGTTCATACCATGACGACCCATTCCACAGGCACGACAACTCCGGCCACGCTTCAATTCGCGACCGCGCTCTCGCGCAAGACCGATACGGAAGCCGCCACCCGCGACCTCGCGGACGCCATCCGGATGCAAGTCGGCACGGCCCCCATCGATCTGGCCTTCGTCTTCTTCTCCGCCCACCATGCGGCCAAGGCCTCCATGATCTCAGCCATGCTGCAGAGGGAACTGCGGGCGAAGGTCTGTCTAGGCTGTTCCGGTGAAGGTGTCATCGCCGGCTCCGAAGAGATTGAAACCGCTGCAGCCCTGACCATCTGGGTCGCGTGCCTTCCTGATGTCAGACTGACTCCGCTGCAGCTCTCTGTGTCTCAGCTGCAGGACCAAATCCGTATGCCCGGGTGGCCGGAACCTGGACTCGAGGACTCGACCTTTCTCCTCTTCGCCGATCCCTTTTCGACACCGATGCAGGAAGTCCTGTCCCTCATGACTGACCGGTACCCCCACGGCAAAGCAGTTGGGGGCCTCGCCGGGGGAGGCCAGGATGCAGGAGAAAATCGACTGCTCCTCAATGATCAGGTCTTCGACGGGGGCGTGGTGGGGGTGCAACTCACCGGACCGATCTCCGTGCGAACCGTGACCTCGCAAGGCTGCCGTCCGATCGGCGAACGGTTTGTCGTGACCAGGGCGGAGCAGAACCTCATTTATGAACTCGGCGGCGTCTCGGCCTTGAAACGGCTCCAGGACGTCTTCGAATCCCTGGGAGGAGCCCAACGCCGCGATGCCCACCGCGCGTTGCACCTGGGCATCGTGATTGATGAGCACGGGAGTCATTTCGAGCGGGGCGACTTCCTCGTTCGGAACCTCATCGGAGCGGATCAACAGGCCGGAGCCGTCGCGATCGGAGACGTCGTTCAGGAAGGCCAAACCGTGCAATTCCACCTCCGCGACGCGAAGTCTGCGAGCGAGGACTTGCACTTTCTCCTGGCTGCGGATCGAACGACGCACCAGAATCCCCCGCTCGGAGCCCTCCTGTTCAGCTGTTGCGGGCGTGGAGAGGGACTCTTCGGCCAGCCCCATCACGATAGCGGGGTCGTGCAAGAGCGGCTCGGCCCCATCCCGACGGCAGGGTTCTTTGCCCAAGGCGAGATTGGTCCGGTCGGAAGGCGCAACTTCCTGCACGGCTACACGGCAAGCGTGGTCATTTTCTCCGAGCCTGACCCCCGCAAGGAACATCCGTTGGAGCGCACGTTTATTTATTGAGCTCTAGCAGGTTGCGGAAAACCATTTCAGCACGGTAGAACTTCGATGGCCTGCACGTCTGGGACACGAGGAGAACATCCCCGCAGGATGCTCAAAAAGGCTGTCCAGCAAGGCCGCAGTACGAGAGATGGGCTGAGGTCGAGGTCAAGGGAAGTTGAGGTCGAGGTTAAGGCTGAGGTTGAGCGAGGTCCTGATCCGGACTGAACCTTAGCCTCAGCCTTAACCTTCTTCGTGCTGGCGGACTTTTTCAGCATCCTGCTCGAATAGGATCGCCGACCCGGACGTTGGCAGAAGATCCTATGCGCCGCAATTCTCAACTCTGTTGTCGTCCATCATCGTGATTGGATGACCGACGATCA
>Ga0315278_10002454_pt1 | contig 16493 bp, 19 predicted proteins | sample YL17G06_0_MG_FD_203880 | JGI IMG/M metagenome (GOLD analysis project Ga0315278, IMG submission 203880) | Sediment microbial communities from Yellowstone Lake, YNP, Wyoming, USA - YL17G06_0 | ecosystem: Environmental > Aquatic > Freshwater > Lake > Sediment | place: USA: Wyoming | collected... | reverse complement strand
CCAACAAGGCGATGATCGACCAATGCGGCGAATACCTCGACTGGATCCGCGTCAGCCCCGAAGACCTGGCGAGCGAGAAGACGGCCTTCCTGTCGCTCAAGATGTTCGAAACGCAGCTGAAGCCGCACTACATGCGCGCGATTCGCGCGACCAAAGAGTATTACCTGAAGAAGAATCCGGAAGGAAAGATCCAGTTCCACAGTTGCGGCGCCATCGCCGAGCCCTTCATGCGCGGGCTGATGGATTGCGGGGTCGACGGCTACGACAGCCTGCCGCCCAAGGTCGCCCGGCACTCGAATCCGGCCGCCAAGAAGCGCCAGCTCGGCCGTGAAATGTTCTTCTACGGCGGCATCGACGTCCAGGAAACCCTGCCCTGGGGCAAGGTCGAGGACGTGCGGGCGGAAGTGCGCACCCGGATCTGGGAAATGGCCAAGGGGGGCGGTTACCTGCTGAGCTCGTCGCACCGGCTGGAGCACGACGTGCCGACGGAGAACGTGCTGGCGATGATCGAAGAGGCCCACGAGTACGGCGTCTATCCGCTGCCCGATGCGCCGCCGCCGGGTGCCGATACCGGCGAAGGTTACGAGCCGTGGTCGGAAAAACCGCCCCGTCGGCGCCGCACCGAGGACGTCGCGGCCGGTTGAGGCGAACGCCCACCGACCCCACCGACCCCACCGCTGCACCACCTGCACCGCCTGCACCGCCTGCACCGCCTGCACCGCCTGCACCGCCTGCACCGCCTGCACCGGAAATTCTGCGCGTTCAATCCAGGAAACGGCTTATGCCTCTCGCAATCGACACCGACAAAGAACTGGACATCGAGGACCTCCAATACGATATCGAGGACTCGCGCAGCACCGATCGCTGGAGCGACGCGCCGGCCGCCATCAAGGACCTGTTCCACCAGATCGAATGGAACATCATCGACGGCGAGCACGCCAGGACGGTCGCCCTGATCGAACCGGCACTCGCCAGCGACATCTCGGCGCGGACGCTCATCGCCGGGCCAATGGCGGCGGGTATCGCCGAGGTCGGCCGGCGGTTCAAGATGGACGAGTACTTCCTGCCCGAAGTGATGATGTCGGCGAAGTGCATGCATGCGGCGCTCGGAATGCTGAAGCCGCTGATCATCGCCGAGAAGACCGAGGAAATCGGCACCGTCGTCGTGGGCACGGTCCAGGGCGACCTGCACGACATCGGCAAGAAGATCGTCGGCATGATGATGGAAGCGGCCGGCTTCACCGTCGTCGACCTCGGCGTGACGGTGCCGCCGGAAGATTTCATCGCCGCGATCCGGCAGCACAAGCCGCAGATCGTCGGCTTTTCGGCCTTGCTGACGACGACGATGAACATGCAGTGGGAAACGCTGAAGCTCATCAAGGCCGAAGGCCTGCGCGAGTCGGTCAAGGTGTTCGTCGGCGGCGCGCCGATCAGCCAGGCCTGGTGCAACAAGATCGGTGCGGATGCCTATGCCGCCGATGCGCTGATTGCGGTCGACAAGGCGCGCGCGTGCATCCACAAGTACCGGAACATCAAGGGCGGCGACCCGCAGCTGCATGCCAACATGCTGGTGATCGACGCCGAGCGGGAAGCGCAGAAGGCAAAAGCCGGGTGAACGGGAACCCGCGGCGGGCCGGGGCGATGCGCGAGCGATGAAAGCGATGGTCGAACCTGCCGGCAAGGGACTGGGTCCGCGCGTGGCGCGCCCATGGCTGCTGGTCACGGCCGGCGCCGGGCTCCTGTTGCTCGTGGTCGGCGTATCCGGACATCTCGGCGCCGCGTGGGGTTACGCGCTCTTCGCCGCGGCCTCGGTGCTGCTGACCGGAGGCCTCGCGGTCTTCGGCGTCTTCGCTCTGAGCCAAGCCGGCGATGGCGAGAAGTTGCGGCAGACGTTCGTCCTCCTCCTTGGCGCCGGCGGTGCGGCGTACGTGCTGTCGGTCGGCGCGCTTGCCGGCTACTACATTCACGAAACACTGGCCGGACGGATGGAATGGCAATGGATCATCTTCGGCCCGGTCGTCCTGCTGGCGCTGGTGGTCCTGGACCTCGGTCTCTACCGCAAGCTCGTGGCGGGCAATATCCCGGCGTGGCGCCGGTATCGGCAGTACATTTCGCGCGAGGCGATCGACGCGAAGGCGCTGTGGCGCACGTTCGTCGACGAGGTCGTGCTGCACCGGACGCTCTTTCGCGCGAGCAAGGTGCGCTGGCTGCGCCACACGCTGATCTTCTGGGGCTTCGTCACGATGTTCGCGATCGAGCTCGCCGCCGTCATCGTGCGCGATGGCTTCCCGGCCTTCGGGTGGCGCGATGTCTGGCGGGAATGGGGAAATCCGGTCCGGCTCGGGTTCGATTTCGCCTACGATTTCACCGGCTGCATGATCCTCGCCGGTTGCCTGATCGCGCTCGGCTGGCGGGTCGCCGTGAACGATTCGCCCGAGCGCAGGTACAGCGACACGCCGACCACCCTGTTCCTGCTGTTCGTCGTGGTCAGCGGGTTTGTCGTCGAAGCCCTGCGCATCCTGCCGACCGCCGGCGATCCGGTGCACGCGTACTCGTTCGCGGGGCGCGCCGTGGCGGTGATGCTGCCGTTCGGGCAGCCCGCGGTCGCCGCATGGTACGAGCCGCTGTGGCTGGTTCACGTCGTCGGCTCCTGCCTGTTCATCGCCTACGTTCCGGTCAAGCGCCTCGTTCATTCGTGCGCAACCCCGCTCGGCCGGCTGATGAACTCGCAGAAGGGGATGCTGGCGGCGAAGAAGCGCGGCGTGCTCGGGGCGATGCTCAACCGGCGCGGCGCGGCGCCACCCCACGCCTGACCGGACGGCCGCATGCAGCCATCGCCCGCCCCTGCCGTTCGCCACCGCTCCAGGGGATGTCCACCCCTGCTCCCGCCCAACACGGGCGACCATCGAAACGGGTAATCGATCATGGAAAACATCATCGCGCTCTACGGCCAGACCTGCACGCTGAAAACCGACGTGGCACAGGAGCTCTCGCGGATCACGGGGTTCAAGCTCGCCAATCGCGGCGAATGGGCGACGACGCAGGCCAAGGTGACGCGGACCGCCACCGCGGGAGCGCTGCCGGAATCGTTCCATCGCGAGCTCGACGCCGGGACGCTGCGGATGGCGGAGCGCGACGAAAAGCTGATGATCTTCGAGAGCGCGTTGATGGACGCGGTGCTGACGGGCAAGAGCAACGTGTTCCTTGTCCACCTGAAAGCGCGCGACGAGGTCCGCGATGCGCGCTGGAAACGGCGCCAGGAGGACGGCGGCGGCCGCACCCGCCAACTCGGCGACAGCGTCGCCGGGCGTGACCGGGAAGACAACGCATTGCGCGCCAGACTGTACGGATCGGCGTCGAGCGCAGCCGCGCCGGTGCTCGATCTCGATACCAGCGACCGCACCGCGATCGCGGTCGCCCTCGAGATCTGGGAGGCGTTCGAAGCGAAGTCCGGAATCAAGGTCATCACCGACAAGCCGGCGATGGACAAAGGCGCAGCACGCGGCATTTCTCCGGGCGCGACCACCGGCGTCGTGCGCAAGTACAACCCGAAGCAGACGCCCTTCGGCGGCTACATCACCGACGAGCGGAGCGGCCAGGACATCTACGTGCACAAATCGGCGCTCGCGGGGAGCGGGTTCGCCGAACTCGCGCAGGGGCAGCGCGTCGCCTTCGACATCGTCGCCGACAGCTTCGGCAGCTTCAAGGCGGTCAAGGTTCGAGCCGCCGCCTGAGAGGCTGAGTAACGCAACGCTCCACGTTGTTGCGGCGAACATGTCCGCGCTGGCCAGCGTCACCCTTCGCCGACGGCCGCGCGCGCAACCGCGCGGCGGCGAACGAATTCTGCGGGCGTTTGTGCTAGCATCGAATGGAACTGAACCGCGGGAGTCTCTGAGCGGAACACCATCCTCTCCCCGCCTCTCGCGCACGCACACGTGACGAATCGCACCGGAAACGTCGACTGGGATCGCCTGCCCGTCTTTCACGCGGTGGCGGAGGCCGGCAGCTTCACCAAGGCCGGCCGCAAGCTGGAACTCTCGCAGTCGGCGGTCAGCCGGCAGATCTGCGCGCTGGAGGCATCGCTCAACGTGCCGCTCTTCTATCGGCACGCCCGCGGACTGATCCTGACCGAACAGGGCGAAGCCTTCTTTCGCGCGGTGAAGGCGATGGAGGACGAACTGGTGCGGGCGCTGGCGCGGATCTCGGAGAGCCGCGCCCAGCCGGAGGGCCCGCTCAAGATCACGACCACGGTCACCTTCGGCTCGGCGTGGCTCACGGCGCGCATGAACCGCTTCCATCACCAGTTTCCGGACATCGCCGTTTCGCTGATCCTGGTCGATTCTCCGGAGGTCGACCTCTTTTCGCGCCAGGCCGACGTCGCGATCCGGTTCGCGCCGCAGACCAATCCCAAGGTCATCCAGCGGCTGCTGATGACGATTCGCTACCACCTGTTCGCGAGCCAGGACTACCTGCGCACGCACGGCACGCCCCGCGGGGCCGCCGACCTCGACAGCCACGAGCTGATCGTCTACGGCGACGAGGTTCCGACGCCGGTGGAGCGAATGAACTGGATCCTGGAGGTCGGCCGCGACGGCCGGAGCCCGCGCAAGCCGGCGCTGCGCGTCAACTCGGTCTACGCGATGTACCGCGCGGTCAAGAGCGGCCTCGGCATTGCCGCGCTGCCGTACTACATCAGCGACGAATCGCCGGAGCTGGTCGAAGTGCTTCCTGATCTCGAAGGGCCCACGATGGACGCCTATTTCGTCTATCCGGAAGAGCTGCGCTGGTCGAAGCGCATCTCCGTCATTCGCGACTTTCTGCTGCAGCAGGTCGAAGAGGATCGGCGCACGCGGCAAGCGTAGCGACGGGGTCGCAGCGGGTAGCGCCCGTGGCACGGCCCGCGCTCACGCACCCCCAGCTGCCGTTGGCGTCACGGCCGGCCAACGCGGTGAAGCAGTCGCGGCCGCCCCCGCGCCGCATCTGGCGACGATGAAGCGGATCTCGGAGGCCGGCACCGACAGCGTCACCGGGGTTCCTGTTGCCAGCGACGACGCGCCTCGCGCGTGCACATGGTCGACCACCACCCGGGCGCCGGCCACCTGCACCTCGTAGCGCAGGAACTCACCGAGGAACTCCTGCAATTCGGTGGTGCTGCATGGGTTGCTCCTCCAGGGGATCGTTGCGCTGCGATATTTTTCCGGTCGCGAGCTCGCATCCCACCGCCGCCGGCTTCACCAAAGCGGCATCCGCGGCGATGCCGGTTGCCTCCGGAGACGCCTGAAGGAGGTGGAACCGGCCGAATTGTATTAGAATCAACGGTTGACCAAGTGTCTCAAGCCCGGCCGCCCGGTGCTCATTTCATTGACCGGCGCGTGGCCGCCCGCGATGCAGCGCGAGCAATCATTGAAAGTCGGAAACCGGAGGAGGCAGTCGTGCAACGATCAGGCTTCAGAATCATCCGTTGGCTGGGCATGGCGGCGCTCGCCTGGTCGGGCCTCGCGCTCGCGCAGCAGGACACGACCTTCAGCAACGAAAGGCTCGACCAGCTGACAGCGCAGATCGCGCTCTACCCCGATGCGCTGCTGTCGCAGGTGCTGATGGCGGCGACCTACCCCGCCGACGTCGCCGAGGCCGCGAAATGGTCGCGCGCGAACCCCGAAGCCAAGGGCGACGACGCGGTGAAGATGGTCGCCAACGAGCCCTGGGATACCAGCGTGCAGTCGCTGGTGGCGTTTCCGCAGGTCGCAATCATGATGGGCGAGAAGCCCGACTGGGTGCGGGACCTGGGCGACGCCTTCCTCGCGCAGCCCGAGGACGTGATGGACTCGGTGCAGCGGCTGCGGGTGCGGGCGCAGCAGGCCGGCAACCTCAAGTCCAACGAGCAGATGACGGTCACGGTCGAGGCGCCGCCGCCGCCCGACGTCACGGTCGTTCGCCAGGGCGCGCCACAGCAGGTGATCGTGATCCAGCCGGCGCAGCCGGAGGTGATCTTCGTGCCGCAGTACAACCCGACCATCGTCTTCGGCGCATGGCCGTATCCAGCGTATCCGCCGTTCTTCATTCCGCCGCCGCCCGGCTTCTGGTTCTCGACGGCGGTCGTCACGGGCATCGCCTGGGGTGTGGGCATCGGCGTGCGCAACGCGCTGTGGGGGAGCCCCAACTGGGGCTGGGGCCACAGCAGCAGCGTCAACATCAACGTCAACCGCTACAACAACATCAACGTGAACCGGCGCCTCGACGTCAATGGCGGCAATTCGAACTGGAATCACAACGTCAACAACCGCAGGAACGTCCCGTACCGCGGCGGCGACGCGACGCGCCAGAATCTCGAGCGCAGGAACCAGGCAGCCAGCCGCGAGCAGTATCGCGGCCGCGACGACAGCCGGCAGCGGGCGGCCCAGTCGATGCAGGACCGCGGAATGAACGTCGACCAGTCGGCGATGCGCGACCGCGCGCAGAGCGTGGACCGCGGCGCGGCGGCCGACCGCGCGCAGAACGTCGACCGCAATGCGGCGCGCGACCGCGCCCAGAGCGTCGATCGCAGCGCGGCAGCCGACCGCGCGCAGAACGTCGATCGCAATGCGGCGCGCGACCGCGCCCAGAGCGTCGATCGCAGCGCGGCAGCCGACCGCGCCCAGAGCGTCGATCGCAGCGCGGCGGCCGACCGCGCGCAGAACGTCGACCGCAATGCGGCGCGCGACCGCGCCCAGAGCGTGGACCGCAGCGCGATGGCCGACCGGTCGCAGAACATGAACCGCGACAACGCGCTGCGGGGCGCCGAAGACCGCAATGCGCGGCAGCAGGCCGATCGCGGCGCTGCCAGCCGGCAGGCGATGCAGCCGCAGGCACAGCGACCGCAACCGCAGGCGCAGCGACCGCAACCGCAGGCGCAGCGACCCTCCGGTGGTGGCGGCGGCGGTGGTGGCGGAGCCGCGCGACCGCAGGCGCAGCGACCCTCCGGTGGTGGTGGCGGTGGCGGTGGAGGCGGTGGCGCGCGCGGTGGTGGCGGCGGCGGCGGACGCACGCGTTAACTCGGAGCCAGGACATGAATCGCACACTGAATTCCTTCGGTCGCGCAAGCCGCGGCCTCGGCCTGGCCTTCCTTGCCGGCATGTTTGCGCTGGCGCCTGCGGCATGGGCTCAGCGATCCTTCCCGACGCCCGACGCGGCGGCCGCGGCGTTCGTCGACAGCGTGGCGCGCAATGACGACGACGCGGCAAAGGCGGTCCTGGGTCCGGACTGGCGCAAGTACATACCCCTCGATGGCGTGAAGGCGAACGACGTCACCAACTTTCTCGAAGCCTGGTCGAAGTCGCACCGGATCGTTGCGGCGGGCGACGCGAAGGCCTACCTCGAAGTCGGCACGCACGGCTGGACCATGCCGGTCCCGATCGAGAAGACGGCGGCCGGCTGGCGCTTCGACACCCGGGGAACGCAGGACGAGCTGCGCACGCGCCGCATCGGCCGCAACGAGCTCGACGTGATCCAGGTCGTGCTCGCGCTGACCGACGCGGAGGAGGATTACTCGGCTTACACCGCAGCGGGCGCCGGCACCAAGCAGTTCGCGCAGAAGATCCTCTCCTCGCCCGGCAAGCGCGACGGACTCTATTGGGCCACGCTCGCGGGGGAGCCGCCGAGCCCGCTGGGTCCGATCGGTGCCGAGGCGAAGCGCGGGCAAGCCTACCATGGCTACCACTACCGGATCCTGACCGGGCAGGGCAAGGCGGCGCCCGGCGGCGCGAAGAGCTACCTCGTCAACGGCCGGATGACGGGCGGTTATGCCGTGGTGGCCTGGCCCGGGATGTACGGCGACACCGGCGTGATGACATTCGTCACCGACCGCGCGGGCGTCGTCTATCAGAAAAACCTCGGCGAGAAGACCGCCGAGATCGCGAAAGCGATGACGGTATTCGATCCGGATTCGAGCTGGACGAAGGTCGTGCCGACCCAGTAGCGGCGAGCCGGCAGGTCGCTCCGGCGAAGGACTGAGCAGCCCCTTTCATCCGCCGCGTCCGGCGAGGTCCGGGCCGGGACGCCGCCGCGGGTCGATGTGCGTCATCAGGTCCGGCACGCGGACCATCGCCCGGGCGCCATCGTCCGGCAGCAGGCCGCGGGCGCACGAAGACGCGCAGCAAGCGCCGGCGCACCCGTGCCCGCACCTGCGCGATGGCGTTGGCCTCGAGCCCGGTGGCGGCATGGAACACGACCCCGCCCGCGGGGGTGGCGTCGAACACGCCGTCGATGACGGTGCGCTGTCTCGCCATGCACGCGAACCCGGTTACCGGCGTGCGCGATCTTGAGGTGATGCAAACGCTGGTGCGGACTTTTTCGCAGCAGCAGCCGACGTTCGGCGCGGGCATGCTGTCCTGCGCGAGTGGTGGGGTTCGAGCGGGTGACACCGTCAACCGGGTTAGTGGTAGTCCTCCTCCCGCTGGTGGCGTACCGTGAGAGTGGTCACGGTTCGCGAATCCTCGATCTCGAACAGTGCCACGTAGCCGGAGCCCCCGAAGGGAATGATCAGCTCGCGCAGAAAGGGGCTGCCGGAACCGCCGATGGCCTTGCGGCAGGAGAACGAAAAGACTTCCAACACTTCGATCGCCTTCGCGATCGCGGCCTCGGCACGCTCGGCCGCGGAAATATCCTGTTCGGGCAAGAAATCGAACAACCGGAGGAGGTCCTCCTCCGCTTCCAACGTGAAGCGGACGCGGAACCGGCTCATGCCGCAAGGCCGCGCCCCTTGCGGGCCTTTGCGAGGCGTCGCGAGAGCTTGCCCAGCGTCGCGGCGGATCCTCGCGGATTACATTTTCTTCGTCACGCTCCACGCCGTGGCGCTGATCCGCTCTCTGATGCCGAAGGGCGCCTGCATTCCACTCCTGTCATCCGCGGCGGTGACCGTGGGTGCCCTGACGCTCGGCGAGGCGGTGCTGATCGCGGACGCCTTCCCGATGGTCGATCGCCACCCCGATAAGCCGCTGTCCCACAACGTCGCGTGAACGACGGTGGACTATGTTCTCGCTGCCACGTTCGTCCACTATCTGGAGAATCTCCACGACTGCTGGAAGCAGGCGGGCGGCGTGATTGCGGGCAACGAGAGATTGCTCGCCGCATTGGTCTGGCCACATTTCCGGGCGACGAAGATCCTGCTGCTCGTGATCCTCTTCATGCATTGCACGCCTGGGAGGCGACAGCCCTGCTTCCTGCCGGGTCGGGGGCCTGGAATTCCCGTCCGTTGACTTCCCCTTCCGTTTTGTATAGACTGCCGTTTATACATTCGCGCGAGGGGTAGCGTCATGGCCGATGCCTTCCTGGATATCAAGCAGTGGGGCAACAATCTGGGCGTTCGCCTGCCGGCCGCGGTGGCGCGCGAAGCAAACCTGCAAGTCGACCAGCGCGTGCGCGTATCGGTTGAAGGCGATCATGTCCTGATCACGCCGGTTGACGCCTCGCGGCTTACGCTGGAACAACGCGTGGCTGCCTACGATCCAAAGCGCCACGGCGGCGAGCAGATGGCGACGGCAGGAGCGCTGGGGGCCGAGCGTTGGTAGCCGCCAGGCCGGCGGCGGCAGGCAAACGCAAGCCTTGGGCGCCGGACCGGCAGGACATCATCTGGATCGATTGCAACCCGCAGGCAGGGCGCGAAATGCGCGACGTCCACCCGTTCCTGGTGCTCTCGCCGCGGATCTTCAACGAGAAGACATCGCTGGTCATCGGCTTGCCGATGACGACAGCGGAACACAACTCCGACAATCCCTTTGCGGTTGCCGTGGGCAGGACTTCGGGAAGAAAGACCCGGCAAACCAGCTATGTGCTTTGCCATCAGCCAAAGTCTTTCGACTGGCGCGTGCGGAAAGCCCGGACACACCCTCTCGGCGCCTTGTCCAGGGCACATTTCGTTCAGGTCTGCGAACGGCTCAATCAGATCATTCAGGTGGGCTGAAGCGGCGCCGAGGCGTAGCGGACGGCGAAGGATCAGGGAAGGATAGCCATTTCAAGTGCGACACGAAGTCGCTTGTGCAAGTGGCTTGGCTTTGAGCATGACGACCTCGTCTGGCTCCGCTTCGTACTTCTCTGCGTTGCCTGGACCGCCCGGCTGGAAGCCAAGACGGTGTAAGAGGCCCATCGATCTGAAGTTTGCACTCCTAAGCACGGCGACGAATGTATGAACACCGTACAGCCATCTTTCTCGGCCGTCTGGCGAGACGCGTGATTCTCTGAGACGATAGCCCGCGGCCAAGCGCTCAACCGACGGAGGTGGCACACGCTCGAACTCATAGATGGCTGGATCCGACAAAACTTCAAACATCGACGGCGCGTGCGCCTCGACTTGGAGTTCAAGAATGCAGCGATTCGTGCGGACGGTCTTCATCCAGCCTACGTTTGAGTTCAGCGGCTGCCGAAGGCAGTTCGCTGGAACGAAGGGTTGGGCGTCATTGCTGAACGTAAAGGGTGCCAATCAGCAAGCTCACTCACGCCCTTCGTTCATGTCAGCAGTGGGAACGCCACCGCACCTGCCGGCGTTGCCCAATTCTTCACCAACTCGGCCACCATCGCGCTGGTGCTGGTCAGGCGCACGCCGGCGAGTTCCATGCGGCGGTACGACATTGCCTCGGCGATTGGATTTGATGAACCGCAGGCGTCGCACACCACCTGCACATCGAAGCCTTCTTCCTTGGCGCTGATAGCCGGTCCGACCATGCAGACGTCAGTGGTTACACCGGCCATCACGAAGTTTTTCTTGCCCGTCTTCCGGCAAGCATCAGCGAAGGCAGCGTCGTCCCACGCGTTCACCACACCCTGGCGTTTGACTCGCGCCGCGAAGGCTTCCGGCAACGCCGCCTGCAGTTCTGGCATCAATGGTCCCTGTACGTTGACGTTCGTTTCCTGGCTAGACGTGAGTACCACGGGCATGCCTGTGCCAGCGGCGAATCGCGCGAGGATCATGACGTTGCGTTGCAGGAGTTCAAGCGGCGTAGAGCTGGCCCATGTGTTGGTTCCGACTTGGTGGTCGATCAGGATGACGGCAGTGTCATTGAGATTGAAGAGTTTCATCGTGTTCTCGTTCCGGTGAGAAAGCGCTCATTGAGAAGTAGCGGTTTGGGGAGCCTGAGTATGGCGCTGAGTGCTGTATGACGCCCAACGTACCAGCTAACCGGCGGGCCGCGCCGACGCTCGCCAAGTTGAAGCCGCATACCGGCCCGTCCGGTTGAGCGCAGGGTTGGGCGTCAATATCCGCCGCGTGTCCAAGGTTCGAATTCGGCCAAAAGCGCACGCTAGTCAAATCATCACTGAATCACTTCATCGGCGCGCAGTAGCAGCGACTGCGGGATCGTGATGCCGAGCGCCTTGGCAGTTTTCAGGTTGATGACCAACTGAAACTTGGTTGGTTGTTCGACCGGGAGGTCGGCCGGCTTCGCGCCGGCAAGAATCTTCGTCGCATAGGTCGCTGCGCGGCGATACATGTCGGGCCGATCCGCGCCGTAGGCCAACAGAAAGCCCGACTCGGCGCCCTCCGGCGATGTGCTGATGGAAGGCAGCCGCTGCTTGAGTGCGAACGCGGCGATGCGCGCGCGATGCTGGAACAACATGGCGTCGCTGTTCTGGAGCAGGGCCTCGGACTGTTGCCGGGCAATCCGCTCGAGCGCGGGATCGATCGTTTCGGGCGAGGCGGCCTCAAAGGCCGTAGCGCTGATGCCATAGCCTTGCGCGGACGCGCGAATACGCTCGAACATGCGCGGGTTCGACGGGTTGCCCGGATTGAGCAGCACCGCGATGCGCTTGATCTGCGGTAACGCGTCGCGCAGCAATTCCACATACTTGCCGATCACGTCCTCGGCCTGGTTCGAAATCCCGGTCGTGTTGCCCCCCGGGCGCGCCAGGCTCGCGACCAGGCCGCTGCCCAGTGGGTCGTTGGTCGACACAAACACGATCGGGATGGTCTTGGTCGCTTGTTGAGCTGCTCGCACTGACGCGATCGTGACCGCCATGATCAGCGCGGGATTACGCTTGAGCGCCGCATCGATCATCGCGGGAAACCGGTCGTAGTGGCCGTCGGCATACTGTGCATCAAACGCAAAGTCCTTGCCCTCGATCATGCCGTTGTTGCGCAGACCGTCCTTAAACGCCGCGATGTAGAGCGCCTGCCCCGCCGCGTCCGTCGGCCCGATCCACGCGATGCGCGCGGGCGCCTGCGCGCGCAGCGGCAAAGGCACGGTCAACAGCAAGGCCGTCATTAGGGCGAAGATCGCCTTCATTCGATCACCTCGTCACGCAGCAAGCAGCGACTGCCGGATCGTGACGCCTAGCGCCTTCGCCGTCTTGAGGTTGATGACCAACCGGAACTTGGTCGGATGACGGGAAGCTATTTCAATCGGGCAAGCCTGAGTATTGGGGGTTCGGTCGTGCGGGTCAAATCTCGTTGTTGGCGGCAACGGGCTGATCCGCGCACTCTTCGTAGGGCTTCCGAGCGTTCTGCTTGGGAGAGACGCGACTGTCCGCAACGGTCGATAGTGTACGTTCCCCTCTTTCGACGCCCAACGTATAAGTTGAGCGGCGCGCCGCCACGACGATCGCCAAGTTGAAGTCTTTCCCCGGCGCGTCCGCTCGAACGCCGGGTTGGGCGTCATATGTTCAGTTCGAGCAGGATTTCGGGGTGTGAAACGGCGACACGGAGCAACGTTTTCGCAGCACCTGTGGGTTCACGACGCCCCTGTTCCCAGTCCTGCAAGGTACGAGCGGACACGCCCAATAGACGCGCAAAAGCTTGCTGCGACAGACCCATGCGGGAGCGCGCTTGGGCAGCCTCAGGAACCTTGATGCGAGTTACTCGTGCGGCTTGCCCACGGCGCATTTGTTTGACTGAGGCGAGCAAGTCGCGTTTGAACGTTTCCAAATCAGAGGACATCTTCAACTCCCTGTTTCAGTTCGGCCAAGAAGGCTGTTGGCAAATTGTCGAATTTAGCCTTGGTGTAGGCGATGAGCAGCCAGATGGTGCCGTCGGCGGCATTGAAGTAGATCACCCGCACACCACCCCTTTTGCCCCGTCCAGCGCGCGACCAACGGACCTTGCGACATCCGCCGCTACCGGGGATGACGTGGCCTGCCGTGGGATTGGCAGCAATCCAGGAGATAAACTCGTCAAGCTCCGCGTCGCTCCAGAATTGCGCGGCATAACGCTGAAAAACGGTGGTCTCGGCGACGGTGCGCACAACTCAATGATACGGCATTGCCGTAGCATGAGCAAGGGCGTCGTTAGCGGCGCGAGGACGCTACGATGGGTGGCAGTGACGCCCAACGAGTAAGGTAACCGGCGCGCCGCGGTGACACTTGCCAAGTAGAAGCCATGAACCGGCGCGTCCGGTTGACCGCGGGGTTGGGCGTCAGACTCTCCAGCATATATGCGTCCGAATTTGGCCCCAGAGCGGGCATTCGAAGAATGTCACCCGATCACCTTGTCCGCGCGCAGCAGCACTGACTGTGGAATGGTGAGTCCCAGTGATTTCGCGGTCTTCAGATTGACGATCAGCTCGAACTTAGTCGGCTGCTCGACGGGCAGGTCGGCAGGCTTCGCGCCCTTGAGAATCTTGTCCACGTAAGTAGCGGCGCGCCGATAATTATCAGCAATGTTCGGCCCATAGGACATCAGGCCGCCGGCATCGACATACTCCCTCACTACGTACACTGCCGGCAGCCGGTTCTTTGCCGCCAGGTCCACGAGGCGCCTTCGCTCATTGAGGAACATGGCGCCTCCGAATACAGTGAGAGCACCCGCGCGCGCGCTAGTCATGTCCGAGAAGGCCCTGTCGAAATCGTCTGGCCCTCGCGCCTCAACGAATTGAAGCCGCACCCCCAGCGGCCGTGTCGCGGCTTCTGCTGCCTGCAACGTGCGTTCGCCGGCGCCACCTGGTTGCCAGAGGACCGCGATCCGACTGACCCCCGGAACGGCCTGCGTGAGCAGTTCCAGACGCTTGCCGACCAGTTCCGGGGCGAGATTGGACAACCCCGTGACATTGCCGCCTGGCCGCGCAAGGCTGGTGACGAGCCCGTCCGTAACCGGATCGGGAGCAGCAGCGAAGACAATGGGGATGGTCTTTGTCGCTTGCTTGGCGGCCAGCGCCAGGAGCGAGCCTGCGGCCAGGATGACATCAACCTTGAGCGCCACCAGTTCGGCTGCGAGAGCGGGGAGCCGCTCGAGCTTCCCCTCGGCGTCCCGGTATTCGATCGCGACGTTGCGGCCGTCGACGTAACCAAGGTCACGCAGTCCTTGACGGAAGGCCTCAGTCGTGTGGAGACCATCGGCTAGGCTGCTCGACAGGTAGCCTATTCGAGCGATCTTGGCCGCTTGCTGGGCCTCCGCGGCGAGCGGCACACCGCCAAGCGCCACGAGTGCAATTATCGTTTCACGCCTGTTCATCTGATCCCCCGCTGGTCGGTGCGACCAGTACAGGCAACGACCAATCCCGATTGGCAGTTAGCCTACACCCTGAGTAGTTTCTGCGGGTTGCAAGCGTACGACGTACCTTCTTGACGCCCAACGTATCAAGCTAACCGGCGGCCGTGCCGATGATCGGCAGAATGAAGCCGCATACCGGCCGTCCGGTTGAGCGCAGGGTTGGGTGTCAGTCTCCGCAGCATATCCGACGTTCGAGTTTGGGCTACAAGTGGCCATTCGCCGATCCATTACTGGATCACCTCATCCGCTCGCCCCAGCACCGACTGCGGAATCGTGATGCCGAGGGCCTTGGCGGTCTTGAGATTGATCACCAGCTCGAACTTCGTCGGCTGCTCGACGGGCAGGTCACCGGGCTTGGCCCCCTTGAGGATCTTATCCACGTAGGTAGCGGCGCGGCGCCACAAATCAGCAAGGCTCGCTCCGTAGGCCATAAGGCCTCCGGCATCGACATACTCCCGGAAAGAAAACACCGTTGGCAGCCGATTCTTGGCCGCCAGATCCACGAGGCGCCTATGCTCATAGAAGAACATGACGTATGGCAGCACAATCAGAGCATCCGCGCGCGCACTGGTCATGTCCGAGAAGGCCCGGTCCAAATCGGCGGGACCTCGCGCCTCAACAAATTGAAGCCGCATCCCCAGCGCCCGCGCCGCGACCTCTGCTCCCTTCTCCTTGTCCGTACGTTCGCCGCCGCCTGCTGGTTGCCAGAGGACAGCGACGCGACTGACCCCCGGAACGGCCTCCTTGAGCATTTCCAGATTCTTGCCTACGAGCTCCGGGGCGAGGTTGGACAACCCGGTGAGTAAGCGCCGCTTCGGAGCGTCCAACTGAAATAACGCGATTACCCGCTGCATGAAACTTCTCTGCAAGAGCGAAACCAATTCCAGTAGCTCCACCTGTAATCAGAACAACAAGTTGTGTATGGTTCATAGTGAAGAAGCCTAACGTGCGGGTTCAGCCGCCGCCGGAGACGGTCGCCTGGAACCCGGGGTTAGGCGTCGCCGCGAACTTGAGCGTACGACGCTGTGGCCGCAAGTTCGGCTTCACCTTGGCGTCTTGTCTGGGAGTGCTGCGACGTAGCCGGCGCACCACAAGACCCAAGCACCGAGATCTCGATCTTCGGCCAGGCCGGGTGAGTCGATGTAGACATAGCCCTTCATCGGGCGGCCCGTGAAGTCCATCTCGCGCACGTAAGGTTGGTCCAAGGCGTCTCGGTGACGTTCAGGTCCTACTCTTGCCATCAAGGTCGAACCGAGGACGCCCACGAACATCTTGCCTTCAAGCAGAAAAGCAAGGCCACCGAACATCTTGCGTTCCGAGAGGCCGGGGCGTTCGCCAAGCAATTCGCGGACACGTTGAGCGAGACCAGGGTCGTAGGCCATGTTTGAGACGCCTAACGTACCAGTTGAGGGGCGCGCCGCGATGGGGAGCGACAAGTTGAAGGCCTTCCCCGGCGCGTCCCCTCGAACGCCGGGTTAGGCAGCGACTTGCTCGTACGAGAAGGTGGGGATGTCGGCACGCTCGGAGGCGTGTTCAACCGTGATGGCGCAAATATTTCCCTCGGCATCAACGTCCAGCAACGTGTTCTCGTCAAGATCACGTGTCTCCGCAACCGGCGCGTCACGGAACTCGATCAATAAGGTGTCGGTACCGGCAAAGTAGCGAATTCTCATGGCTCGAACCGCCGATCAAAGAAAGCATTGTGGACTGTCTCGCCATCGGAGAGCAAGACGACGCGCAAATACTTGTTGCCGTGCTCGGGGATCTGCGTCCAGCGGCGAATCCGACCATCGGCCTGGACATGCTCGCGAACTGGTGCGGCGATTGTTCGTTCAATCCATTCGTCGCGAATCACCGCGCGGTCGGCTCGTAGACGCACGACGGCGAAGTAGGCGGTGACTTTCACCATGCCAATGTAGCAAATGTTCCGCCGGCGTCAACTGAGCTGCCTAACGTACCAGTTAACCGGCGGCCCGCGGGCCGGCGCGAAGCGCTGCCCACGGGACGTCCGTGTTGAACGCCTGGTTAGGCCGCGATGTCGACG
>Ga0315278_10002453_pt1 | contig 16500 bp, 11 predicted proteins | sample YL17G06_0_MG_FD_203880 | JGI IMG/M metagenome (GOLD analysis project Ga0315278, IMG submission 203880) | Sediment microbial communities from Yellowstone Lake, YNP, Wyoming, USA - YL17G06_0 | ecosystem: Environmental > Aquatic > Freshwater > Lake > Sediment | place: USA: Wyoming | collected... | reverse complement strand
CAGGGCATTTGAAATAAGCTCAGTGGGCATCAGGGTCGACAAAAAGACCTTACTACAACAACTAAAGATAAGAAATGTTCTCGATAGAAAGAATCTGGCGTGGCACAAAAAGCTGCTGAAAGGGGAACTGCCTTTGAGCATAGGGGGCGGCATAGGTCAATCGAGGCTCTGTATGTTCTTCCTCAGAAAGCTGCACGTTGGCGAGGTCCACTCAAGCGTCTGGCCGGATGAAATGATAAAACGATGTAAAAGGACTGGTGCGACGCTGCTGTAGCTAAACAGCACTAAAAATTTAGCCACAGATTGCACCGATTTACGCGGATTTATTTCGATGAACTACGAACAACGAACAAAAAACTCTTGACGTTTTTTTCTTAAAAGCACCTCGCTAAGGCCGAGGATGAACAATTACACTTTCTTCATTAACATATCATATTCGATTTCAAACCGATACTTGTGTTTGACTTCTTCCTCAGCTATGGTCAAAAGTATATCTCTGGACTCCTCGTTGATAGCGTGGGACGCAAGATTCGCATAGGTTCTAAATGATGCCTTCTCCTTTTCGATTGCCAGCAAAAGTATGTCCTTGTAATCCATATTAAGCAGTGAATTAGTGTTCGATATAATATAATCATCCCGAGAAGGGAGGGGCAATTTTTTTTCTGCGGGCAGCACTCGGCCAATCTTCAAGACTTCGAGCTCGAGTTTAGCCTTGTGTTCCAGCTCTTCCAGAGCAAAATCTTCAAGGACTTTGCGCATCTCCGGATTATCCACAACTTTGGCCAGAGCCATATAGAAATGATACGCCTCTACCTCGCGAAAAATGGCAAACTCAAGGATTTCATCGTCGGACTCAATTTTCGCCATACTTTTACCCCAAAATTGATTTGGTAAAAGCATATCCTGTTGTATGCTGATAATCAAGGAAAAACGGTCAGGATTGTTGCCGGCTTTTTCTTCTCAGCATCACCGCACCGAGGCCGAGCAGCACGGATGGCTGGTTCTCTTTCAATGTTCCTCCTGATTTATCCACCAGACTGGTGGTTCTTGTGGTTTCATTAGGTCTTGTCTGGTTGATCTTGAAAAGACAATCCTATTTTCACTCACTATTTTTCCAATAATGTAATTTTTCAACGTTCCTGATTCGTATTCGGCAACATGAAGAACATTCTCCGCTTTGTTAAACATACGCTCTCGGTACGCGGATTCATCCACTTTCAATAAATCACGCCAAGAATCTGCTTGTCCAGTGGTGGAAGCCCAGTAATCTTGATTTGTACCTGCGGAAAGATGTTCAAATTTAGAATTACCAGACCCCGTGACCGATTTTATCCAGTTGCGTTTAGGTAGAATATTTCGGTAATCAGAGCCACCAGATTGGTTTCGACTTCTGACCCAGTTTTGTGAGTCATCCATTAATTGCCAATCCGCTCCTGCCTTTTCGGTAATTCCCTTAAATGTCTCCAATTTCAAACTTGATGATGTCCTCTTAATGTTGAATTTTTGCGGTTCTAAGTCGATTCCTCCACCAATTTCAACAATGGATGTCCCAGAAACGTGGAGCTGATTGTAAAAAGCTATGTTAGCATTAACTTCTGACAAGCGAGAATTATATCGGTCAACGAGACGATTGTGTAAGTCGTACAGTTCATCGCTATTGGAATCGGCCATTCTGGTCTTAAGGCTACCAATCTCTTGCTCCATCTTGTCCAAATCGCTCTTGCCTTTATCAATTTCAGATTTGTATTGTTCCACAATAGGTGGCGAGGGCGGCTCAATAGCAGATGCCGCATAATCGGCAAGTGCACACAGATCCTTTTCAGTCTCTATTATTTCTCTTACTTGTTTTTCGCCGTTCATTGCCATTATATCCGTTGCTTTTGCTTGAAAAATGGTCGCAGCATCTTCATTCATGTCACTCTTGCAACAAAGAAATTTCGCCACATTACCTGAATTCAGAAAATACTCCCGAACTGTCTTGTCAAGTATCGGGTCAAGTATCGGGCTTAGGAAAACTACCTTTGAATTATTTTTCACATATACTTCATCAAGACTGCTACGTTCAGTATACGCAATCAATGATGTTGCTACCAGTTGGGCCTTTTCTCTTTCTGTGCTGAATGCGGGTAACTCGACCGATAGCAAAGCATCCAAGTCCAGCCAGCTTGCGTTAGCTTTTTTCAGCCAACTGCTAATAGCCATCAGCCTTCCAACCGTCTTCAATTCACGCAATTCGGGATACGCCCCTGCATATTGTGAATAGTTCTGATTTAAGTGTTGTATATTGCTTCGAATACTTGGTGATAATTCTCTTTCAACATCATCTTTGCTCCGTTCCGCCGCCGCTGTGAATTGCGGGTTTGTTATTCTTGCATATCTGTAATCAAAGTCAGATTCGACTTCCACAGATTCTGGATAAAACCAAAATCTTGTTCCCTTCCATTTGTTGCCCCTTTCAGATGAGAAATCTTTATTTAAGAAATCTCTTTCAGATCCTGTTAGAAACGTGGGCACAAATTTCCGTGTGTGATTTCTATAATCCTCAAAAGAAGTAGGGTCGAGGCCGCTTGTTATGGTTTTGAAGCGCTTATCAGCCTGTAACACTACCGCCCCCATTCTTGTGTCTTCCAAAAGACCTCCAAAGTTTACGGTGACTTTCGTAGGGTCTTTATGTCGGTCCAAGCTTATATAAGCATCATTATCACCTGCGTGAAATGCTGCTCTATAAGCAACTGCGAAATCCGCAAGGGAAACGGGATAGCCCACAAGCGTTTCATCTCCAGCCTTTTGTGCATAAAGTATGAGGCCAGCATCCAACTTCGCTCCTTCAAGTTGCCCTTTCTTGTTGAAGAAATCTTCCAAGCCAGCTAAATCCAATGGAACAGTTTCTTTGGGAGCCGAGAAACTCGATGCTTTCACGGTGTAGGACTCGAGATTTAATTCCAGTTCAGAAGACTGATAGTTGTTTTTGTAGGCAAAAACTTCGACAAATAGATTAGAGCCATCCGCTGGCAACAGTGCACGTAGGCAATGCCGAATTAGAGAGTAGTTTGTTTTATATGCCGTTTCAGGATTATCCCCGAGCAGGAAAAAACGAGCATGATTGTTACTATCTGTCGTTGCAAAAATCCGACCATTGCGAAATATCGCGACCCATGCTGGCTGTTTGGTTGCGACAGGATAAAAGTCAATAACATTACGGTAGGGAATTGAATCGCGGCCTAAGGTCATTTCAATTGATGGTTGCAACAGATACGAATATTTATCAACAAATGGTTGAACAAGTCCCCTTTGTGTCTCATCCTGCAATGCCGTGCCTACTTCGCCGGAATGTGTTAGCTCGCTCTTATCAAGTAAATCGAGATAACTTATCGCTATCAATTTTGGTGACGTCGTAGGATTAATTGTTCTTGCCGAATCTATTTGGTTCCTATTTGAAATAACTTGTTTGTCTTGTCTATTTGCTTGCCCGCCTACCTTGTGCCTTCCATCGTTATTTGTGAAGTAAATAATGACAGCAATTAAAATAACTGCCGCGATTATTGCAATTCTTTTTGATGTAACCTTGCCTCTTTTTGATTTTGGCGGTGAGGGCTCAATTGGTTTTTCTAAAGAAATACCCAATACCTTATCCCAAGAAAAACTTTCACCACAAGTTGGACAACTTACTTTTAACGTTCCTGACTCAGACGGAATGCCTAACTTCTGCCTACACTTTGGGCAGCAGATTATCTCACGGTCACTCATTCAGCCCTCTCAAAATTAACTTGAAATTGATTCAGAGAAATACTATTGCTTTCTGCTCAGATAAGCAAACGAAAAACAGGGCGGAACATTGCCTTTTAGGGCGGTTTAGGATACACTTACAGGTTATGGAAAAGGCGGAGAACAAGTGGCGGCTGGCCAATATGACATTAGAGGAAAGATATGAGTTTTTTGGATTTGGTAAATAAAAGATACAGCGTCAGAAATTATAAAACTATCGCTGTTCCGCAAGAAAAAGTTATTCGATGTATCGAAGCAGCAAGATTAGCACCTTCCGCGTGCAATTCACAGCCATGGAAGTTTATAATAGTAGATAATCCTGAACTTGTAAATGAGGTGGCAAAGGCGGCTTTTGAAGGGCTTCTGGATTTTAATAAATTTGCCTTCAAAGCACCTGTCCTGGTATTAATAGTTTCCGAAAGGGAGAATTTATCTGCTAAATTTGGGAGTATTGTTAAAAAGAAAAACTTCAGTCTGATGGATATAGGAATAGCTGCTGAACATTTTTGTCTTCAAGCCGCAGAAGAAGGTCTGGGGACATGTATAATTGGCTGGTTCAATGAGAAGAAAGTAAAGAAGATACTTTCAATTCCCAAGCTTAAAAGAGTGGAGCTTGTAATCACGGTCGGTTTTTCTGCCGATGTAAAAATCCCGCATAAAAAAAGAAAAAGTATAGATGAGATACTGTGCTGTAATAAATATTGTTGATTATTATAAAAACATAAAAAATAAACGGCGGCCGGCCCATTCGACAAGCTCAGGACTGGCGGTGGGGAAATGAAAAGGGAAATTATGACTAAAGAACACCCAAAAGATAATATAGAATGTAAAAGCGATGAACACACCAAGCATCTATGTTATTTCGTATCGTATGGCTATCATATAAATGATGGGGAAGGCTACAAGGGCTTAGTCGAGGAGCCAAAATTTAAATGTTATTTCTGCGGACGCACTGCCCACTGTGCAGAAAGTCTTTGCAAGCCGATGAATTTGTAATTCAGCAGCGGTGGTTTTGTAAAGCGGACAGCGGATAAGAAGAAAGCGAAAAATTCAAAATGAGATTGCCACGTCCTATGGCCTCGCAATGACCCACGGCTTCACTCCGAGAGACGTGGAACGGGTAGTCATAAATATTTGTTATTGATTATTGATGACGAATAATTGATAATTAGCGGTTGAGCTGCGATGGGTAATATTCAGATAATAAATGTGAGATAGATTATGATTGCAGAACTGGGAGAAGATGCAATAAAAGCCGCGAGCAACTCGGGACAATTTGCGAGGTTTGTCTGGCGAGCAGTAAAAATATCCTGCAGAAGCTGCGCAATAGGCGGAACATATCCGCTGATAATAACGCAGATGCAAATTATAGGTGTGATGAGCGTGCCGGTGATAATGATAACGGGCGCTTTCGTGGGAATGACTCTGGCAGTTCAGGCATACGACCAGCTTGCCGGTATGGGCCTGCAGGAGCATCTGGGCGTTCTGATTAACATATCGGTTGTAAAAGAATTAGGGCCTGTTCTTGCAGCGGTTATGCTGGCGGGCAGAATCGGCGGGGCATTGACGGCAGAACTCGGCACTATGAAAGTTACCGAACAAATAGATGCTGTCAGCAGTATGGGAGTAGACCCAATACGGTATTTAGTGGCGCCGAGATTTATAGCGTGTATGCTGCTTACGCCGCTGCTGATTATATATGCAGACCTGATGGGCATTGTAGGCGGATATTTTGTGAGCGTGATTCAATTAGGAATCAACGCTCGGGCATACTGGAGTTTCAGTGCTTCGGGCGTGGAATTGTGGGACGTTTCGATAGGCGTAATAAAAGGGTTCTTTTTCGGGACAGCGATAGCGGCGATTAGCTGCTATAAGGGTTTTACGTGCAAGGAAGGCGCCCGCGGGGTCGGTCAGGCGTGCACGGAAGCGTTCGTGGCCAGTTTCATATCAATACTGGCGCTGGATTTCGGACTGGCGGTAATATTCAAGGCGATTTACAACAGCCTGTGGCCGCTGAAGAGCTTAGTCTCATAGCTAATTATGACAGACGACAAAGAAAAAAAAGAGCAGGACCATATAATTTTTCTCAAAAGCATTACGAAAAGATTTGGGGACAAAGTCGTCTTAGACAATCTTTCGCTCGGAATAGAAAGGGGCAAAACAACGGTCATAATCGGGCCGAGCGGATGCGGTAAAACCGTTTTGATAAAACACCTGATAGTGCTGTTGAGGCCGAACTCCGGCGAGATTTATTTCAACAACCGGCGAATCGATAACCTTTCTGAAAGCGAACTCAACAATATTCGGACACATTATGGATTTCTCTTCCAGGCCGGGGCGCTGTTCGACAGTCTCGATGTTTCCGAAAACATATTGTTCCCTATCAAGCAGCATTATAAAACAACGGGAAAGAGCGGGCTGGACGAACTTGTAAAGGCGAAGCTGGCAATGGTGGGGCTGGAGGGGTATCAGAATTATTATCCTGCCAATCTTTCGGGCGGTCAGCGGAAAAGAGTGGCGCTGGCAAGAGCAATTGCGCTGAACCCGGAAATAATTTTATACGATGAGCCGACAACTGGACTTGACCCTATTCTTGCGGACATAATAAACGAGCTTGTCCTGAAACTGCAAAAAGGACTCGGCGTAACAACGGTTGTAGTTACGCACGATATGAAAAGCGCATACAAAATCGCCGACCGCATTATTATGCTCAACGATGGGAAAATCATAGCCGACGGCGATGCCGACTATATCCGCAATCATCCTCACCCTGTTGTTCAGCAGTTCATAAACGGGCAGGTAAGCGAAGACGACCTTGCGGTTCTTCGAATGAGCGGGCCTATGATTCAGACGCAGTTTCTGCCGCGAGATTTTGAGGCGTAGCAAAAAGCGATGTCCATTTCTCCAGATAAAATTGCAGCCGACCTCTCCAAGATTATACGTGGAGACGTTTTCAGTGATACTCTGCACCGGACAGCCTTCAGCACGGATTCGAGCATTTATCAGATAACTCCGCTGTGCGTTATCGCACCTTATGACAGCGCGGACATAGTCGCTGCCATCAAATATGCTGCCGCCAATAATATACCCGTCGTTGCCCGCGGAGCAGGAAGCGGCCTTGCGGGCGAGGCGCTGAGCAGCGGAATAGTCTTCGATATGGCGAGGTATATGAACAAAATTATTTTCTTCAGCACCGATGAGCAGTCGGTAACGTGCGAGCCGGGCGTTGTGCTGGATGATTTGAATAATTACCTTGCCAAATACGGCAGGAAAATCGGGCCTGACCCGTCTAGCGGCAACAGGGCCACCGTCGGCGGCATCGTGGCAAATAATTCGACCGGCGCTCATTCGCTTCAATACGGATATGCGGCAGATTACGTGGAAAGCATCGAGGCGGTCCTGACGGAAGGCAGTATCGTCGAAATCAAAAACAATATGAGTCCCGGGGAAATACGAAACCCGACGCTCGCACGAATGGCGAAAGAGTGTGCAGCCGTGCTTGCGGGCAAAGAAGATATTATCGCAAAGGCGATGCCGAAAACAAAACGCAACCGCTGCGGATATAACATCGCAGGGATTTGTCATAACGGAAAAATAGATTTGGCACGGCTGATGGCAGGGTCGGAGGGGACACTGGTAGTCTTTACAAAAATTACTCTTAAGACTGTTGCCGTTCCGGCGGTGAAGGCGCTGATACAGTTCGAGTTCGACTCGCTCGGTAGGATGGGGCAGGCTGTGCCGCTGATTGTCGATACCGGCGTATCGACGTGCGACGTTATGGACAAGAACGTGGTCGATATGGCGATTGAGGCGCTGCCAGAATACAGGGACATTCTGCCTGTCGGCGCTGCGGCGGTCCTGCTGGTTGAACATACAGGACAGACTCGCCAGGATGTCGAGGAGAAAATAAAGAAAACCGTTTCAGCAGCAGGGAAACTGGCATACAAATACGGTGTATTTTTTGAGCCTGAAGAGCAAAAGCGGCTGTGGAAATCGCGAAAAGAGGCGGTGCCGCTGCTTTTCAGAATGAAGGGCAAAAAACACCCCGTAGAGTTCATAGAAGACACCGTCGTCGACAATAAAAAACTGGCGGAGTATATTGCGGGCCTGGAGAAAATTAAAAAAAGGTATAACCTGTCAATGTCCTGCTATGGGCATCCCGGGGACGGGGAACTGCATATTCGTCCGAACCTGGACTTAAGGGAACAGGCTGATTTGGAGAAAATGCGGCGTATCGCAGACGAAGTGTTCGAGCTTGTCTGGTCGCTGGGCGGGTCAATCAGCGGCGAACACGCAGACGGGCTTTTGCGGGCGGCATTTATCAAACGGCAGTATGGACCGCAATATTATGAAATGCTTTGCAGGATAAAAAATATTTTTGACCCCGACGGGCTGATGAATCCGGGAAAGATTATCAACAGCGACCCTGACATTATGACCAAAAATCTCAGAAAGGAATACAACCTTTTACCGGAGAGACTCGAAACGGGAATGCTTTTTGAAAAAGACGAGCTTGAGCTTGAACTTGAGCAATGCAGCGGGTGCGGCGCCTGCCTGAGCAGAGAACAGGATTTGCGAGTTTGCCCGGTATTTCGTGCGCTGGGCGAAGAGCTTGGCAGTCCGCGTGCAAAAGCCAATATACTTCGCTGCTGGGCGACGGGACAATTGGAAGAAAAAGATTTTGATTCGGCGCAGTTCAGAAAATTTCTGGATTTGTGTATCAATTGCAAGGCGTGTTCGCTGCAATGTCCCTCCGGGGTCGATGTTTCAAAATTAATGACGAGCGCACGGGCGGAATATGTCAGACGTAAGGGATTGAGACCGACGGAAACGGCGCTAAGTCATAATAGATACCTCAGTATTCTGGGCAGCACTTTTTCGCCAGTCGCCAATTTTGTGATGAAGTCGGGAATTTTTAAATGGCTGCTTGAAAAAACTATCGGTCTCGATAAGCGGAGAAATATGCCGGCTTTCGAGAGCTGTTCTTTCTTAAAAGCAGGTCAGGAATTTTTAGCAGTTTGCCCGCCGATTGGAAGACCGACAGATAAAGTCGCATATTTTGTGGACACTTATGCAAACTACAATGACCACGAGCTGGGTTTTGCGGTTCTCGATGTTTTAAGACGCAATAATATAGAAGTAATCCTGCCGAAACAAAGACCTGTGCCTATGCCCGCAGTTGTGTATGGGGACATCAAAACTGCCCGGCGAGATTTAGAGTTTGACGTAAGGCATCTGGCGGAAGCCGTCAAAAAGGGATACAAAATCGTCTGCTCCGAGCCGAGCGCGGCACTATGCCTGAAACAGGAATTGCGACATTTCGTCAGCGGCAGCGATGCGGAGCTTGTTTCCAAAAACACGTTTGAAATGATGAGTTACCTGTTAGATTTATTTAAGGCAGGCAAACTCAACGCACCTAAAAAGGCAAACTCGCAGCACTTTATCTATCATCGTCCCTGCCATTTAATGGCAATAAACGGCAATGCGGGCGTCGAGCTTTTGCGAAGACTTTGCGGCGTTTCCGTTGATGAGCTGAAAGCAGGCTGCTGCGGGCTGGCGGGGACGTTCGGTATGCAGGAAAAGAATTACGATTTATCATTCAAAATTGCGGAGAAATTCAAACAATCGCTGGAAGCCGCACCTGCCGATTACGTGTTGACCGAGTGCGCCGCCTGCAAAATGCAGATAGAACACTTGAGCGGCAGGCAAGCAATACACCCGATTAAAATCCTGGCTGAATGTTACAACGAACAGTTACTTTGAATTTATCTGTTGTCAGGTTCCCAGATTTCAGCGAAAGGCACTTCAACTTCTCTGCCGCTGATAAACACAGCTACCGTTTTGCGGTTACGGAAGATGCGATAGACGGTGCCGGTGCGTCTGAAAGGCGCAACATAAACGGTATCTCCTTTGCGAAGACTTTCAGTAAACTTTGCGTGCCTGACGGCCAAAGGCGTGCTGTCGGCAACGTTTAGAATCTGAGCGGCAAACCGTTCTGCCTGCTCACTCCATAATTTGGGGGCGTTTCGCATTTGAGCGGCAAACTCTTCCATGAGTTTGCGGACCTGATGCATCGTCTTGTCGATTTCCTTGTCGGCCTGCTCGGCGAGGATTTTTTGCTGCCGCTGCGCTTCGGCAAGCCGTTCTGAAGCAAGTTTACGCAAACGCTCGGCGTCATCGAGCATCTGTTGAGCATTGATGCGTTTCCGCTCTGCATCCTCTCTGGCTGACTGGACCTGATTAATTAATTCGCCGGCATTGTCGGCATTGGCGGAGAGCATTGTTTTTGCCTTATCAATAACAGTTTTGGGCATTCCGAGCCGCTGTGCGATGACGAGGGCGTTACTGCTGCCGGGAGTGCCGATAAGCAGACGATACGTCGGCTGCAGGGTTTCCACATTGAACTGCACCGAGGCATTTTCAGCCCGTTTTGTGCTGTAGGCATAACTTTTTAGTTTGCCGAGATGGGTTGTAATTATCACTTTGCCTGCCGCCGCAAGCAGCGCATCCAATATAGTAACCGCAAGAATAGCTCCTTCGAGCGGGTCTGTCCCCGCACCCAATTCATCGAGCAAAACAAGTGTTTTACTGTTCGCCCGTGTGAGAATTTTTATAATCTGATTTATGTGAGCGGAAAACGTGCTTAAGCTCTGCTGAATGCTCTGCTCATCGCCGATGTCGACAAAGACCTGCCGATATACCGGTATCTGCGAGTCAGCCCTTGCGGGGATGTGCATACCACTCTGTGCTATCAGGGTAAGCAGACCAGCGGTTTTAAGCATAACGGTTTTGCCGCCCATATTAGGCCCTGTTACCACAAGCAGGTCGAAATCTTCCCCAAGCCGGACGTCTATCGGGACTATCTCACTCGTAACTTCCGAGACCGAACAGCCTTTTCGTTCCGCTGCCCAGTGCATAAGTAACGGATGACGTGCCTGCCGCAGGGTCAAAAATGAATCGGCGCGAACAATCGGCGGGGACATATTGTAGGTGAGACTAAACCGTGCCTTCGCATAAGTCAGGTCGATGAACGCCAGTATTCTGAGACTGGCTAAAATACGCTGCTGATTATCGAGGACTATTTTGGTCAGCTCCCACAGGATTCTGCCGACCTCGGTTTTTTCGGCGAACGCTGCATCTTCAAGCTGATTATCCAGTTCGACCATCTCTTCCGGCTCAACGTAGAGCGTTGCGCCGGTATTCGAGCGGCCGAGGATAATGCCCTTGAGCCTGTGGCGATAATCCGTCTTCAGCGCAATAACTGCTCTGCCGTTGCGGGTAAGAAACGCATCGTTCTCAACGGCGTTGCGCATTGAGGGCGAGGAAATAATAGCCCTGAATCTGCGCTGGATTTCCGCTTCGAGATGTTTTATCTGGTTTCTGATTTCTTTGAGTTTCGGCGAGGCGTCATCGCTCAGGGCATTCTCATTTTCAATGCAGTGATTGATTTGTTCGGTGATATTATCGAAATTTTGCAGGCCGGCAGCCATCGAATGCAGATGTGTTAAATTATTTTTGTCCGGCTCGCTGAAAAATATTTTGAGCCGTCCGCTTGCCGCCAGCGTTTCGCTGATGTCCAGCAGCTCGGCAGGCTCGAAAACCGTTTTACCTTCGCCGATAGCTTCCAGCAGGGGCTGAATATCCCGTATTCCAGCCAACGGCACAGAAATATTTCGTTCGAGCAGACTCTTCATCTCGGTGGTCTCGGCTATTCGCTTGGTTATCCAGTCGGCCTCGACAGAGGGATAAAGCATCGCTGCAATCTGCTTTCCCGGCCGGCTTGTTGCAAATGAGGCAAGCAGGTTACAGACCTGCTCAAACTCAAGCACTTTCAAGGTATGAGCGTCGATATGTTTGCGGGTCATTTTTCTACATTCCGAAAAAATAAAAACCCTGTGCGGATAACGGGGTTAGATACTGACATTAAACAATAGCCATCCAATGCCTAATTTTGTTCATCGTATGTCTTTTTGCAGTTTGTATTCAACGCTGTCAACGAGCGCCTGCCAGCTTGCCTCAATGATATTTTCCGAGACGCCGACCGTTCCCCACATCGAATCTTTGTCTCTCGATTCGATTATGACACGGACGCGTGCAGCAGTTCCTTCGCGTGCATTGACCACTCTGACCTTATAATCGATAAGATGAACGTCGCCGATGGCGGGATAAAATCCTTCGAGGGATTTTCGCAAAGCCGCATCGAGCGCATTAACGGGACCGTCTCCCTCGCCGACGACGTGTTCAACGACGTTACCGACTTTTAATTTGACCGTTGCCTCAGTAACTAATTTACCCGCCGAGTTTTTCTCGACGGTAACATAGTATTTTATAAGCTCGAAAGCCGGCTTATGCGTCCCGATAACTTTTCTGACCAGCAGGTCGAAGCTGGCGTCCGCCGCCTCGAACTGGTAGCCCTGGTTTTCCAATTCCTGAACGCGGACAAGAATTTTCTGCGCCACCTTTTTATCTTCCGGCATACCCGCCTTTTTCAATCTGGCCAATACAGTTGACCTGCCGCTAAGTTCCGACACCAAAAAGCGTCTTTCGTTTCCGACAAGAACGGGGTCGATATGCTCATAAGTGCGTTTGTTTTTGCGCAGGGCATTTACGTGCAGCCCGGCCTTGTGCGCAAAGGCACTCTCTCCGACATAAGGCATATTTGTTATCGGCGCCACATTTGCAATTTCAAAAATGTAACGGGAAACCTCGGTCAGCGTTTTTATTTTCTGAGGCGTAAGAACCTTAAAACCCATCTTAAAAACAAGATTTGGTATGACGGTGCAAAGATTTGCATTGCCGCACCGTTCGCCTAAGCCGTTGACCGTTCCCTGAACGTGCCTTGCGCCGGCGCGGACTGCGGCAAGTGTATTGGCTGTTCCGCAATCAGTATCATTGTGAACGTGAATACCAATAGAGACTGTCCCGAATTCGTCGCAGATGACCTTTGTAATCTTGTATACTTCATCCGGCAGAGAACCGCCGTTAGTATCACAAAGCACCAGCACATCAGCGCCGGCCTCGGCGGCAGCAGCTAAAACCTTCATCGCATACTTCGGATTTTTTTTGTAACCATCGTAGAAATGCTCTGCATCAAAAATTGTCTCGATGCGGTGTCTTTTCAGGAATCTCACCGACTCGGCGCAAATCTTCAGATTTTCATCGAGCGAACAGCCGAGAACGTCTTTCACGTGCATATCCCAGCTTTTTCCGACCAGCGTTGCCGTTTTAACTTTTGCAGCAAGTATGGCATTGAGGGAAACATCGTTGCCGACTTTAGTATCTGCTCTGCGTGTGCTGCCAAACGCCGTGATTTTCGAGTTTTTCAAACCAAGTTTGGCCGCTTCCTGAAAGAACATCATTTCCTTCGGGTTAGAGGCCGCATATCCGCCCTCGATGTATTCAACGCCAAGCTCGTTGAGGCATTTGGCGATTAAGAGTTTATCTTCCAGCGAAAAGCTGATGCCCTCAGCCTGCATACCATCGCGAAGGGTCGTATCGTAAAGTTTTATCCGCTGCATATCTGTATGTCCGTTTTGTCAATGCCTGTTCTCAGTTTCAAAAGCAACATTTTAGTCCGGCAGCGTCATTATGTAAAGTGCAAACCTGCGTCCAAAAAAGTGAATTAAAAATCTGTCAAAAAGATGTTGCTATTAGAACGACGGCAAAATACAATTCCGAGTTCGGTATAATCGTGTTTGTTTTTATATTATTTGAATGGTAACCAAAAATGATTTTGACGCAAATATTACAACCGAACTGTGTTAAAGTGCCGCTGGCGGGCAAAAACAAAAAAGCTGTAATAACGGAGTTGATAGACCTGCTGGACAGCAATGGGCTGCTGCTCGATAAGGCTGCTGCTCTCGATGCGGTTATGACGCGTGAAAAAACCCGCAGCACAGGCATCGGGTCAGGCATCGCACTTCCGCACGGCAAATGCAAGGCGGTTGATAAGCTCGTTATGGCAATCGGCATAGCAGATAAGCCGATTGATTTTGCAAGTATTGACGGCAAGCCGGTAAAAACCGTGATTATGTTGGTTTCGCCGATAGACCAGACCGGGCCGCATATTCAGGCGCTGGCAAAAATTAGCAGACTTATGCTGGATGAGCCGTTTAAACAAAAACTCGAAGCAGTATCTTCTGCAGAAGAGCTTTACGACCTTCTCCGCCAAAAAGAATCCGAACCAAACCACTCATAAACGACTAACCTGCTGACCCACCGAGCGTAAATAGGTGCGGCAAGTTGACAGCAATATCAGAATGTATTAACCTACCTAAAATTCAATTTGCAGTATAAGGCGTAAATACTATGCCGGCCAAAATTAAGGAAGGCGATAACTTATGAAGATGTGGAATTTCGGAATAATTGGGGCAGGCTTAATTGCTGACTTTCACGCAAAGGCCATCAACGACATCCCGCAGGCAAAACTAATCGGCTTTTGCGACAGCGGCTCCTCCGGTCACGCAAAAAAATTGGCAGACAAATATGCCTGCCGGGTTTTTAAAAACTATAAAGAGCTGGTCAAAAGCAACGATATAAACGTTGTCGCCGTCGCCACGCCGAGCGGTTTTCATAAGGAGCCTGTCGTTGCCGCTGCAAAAGCCGGCAAACACGTAATATGCGAAAAGCCGCTTGAAGTAACTCTTCCGCGGATTGATGCGATGATTGAGGCACATCAAAAGGCAGGCACTTCGCTTGGCGGAATATTTCCCCTACGTTTTAACGATGCCCTTGTGCCGCTCAAAAATGCGATAGACGCAGGCAGGTTCGGTACAATTACCTATGCCGGCGTATATGTCCCGTGGTGGCGCACTGATGAATACTACAAGGATTCGTGGCACGGCACATTAAAATTGGACGGCGGCGGTGCGATAATGAACCAGTCAATTCATATGGTAGATATGCTGTGCTATCTGCTGCCGCCCATTGAATCCATTGAGGCATTCAAGTCGAAACTTGGCCATCCGCAAATTGAAGCGGAAGATACCGCTGTCGCTGTTCTGCGATACAAAAACGGCGCTTTGGGCGTAATTTACGGCACTACCGCATCATATCCCGGCCAGTTTAGAAGACTTGAAATCACAGGCACTAAAGGCACGGTAGTTTATACGGAAGATAGTTTTACGTTGTGGAAATTTGCGGATGAAAAGCCGGAAGATGAGCAAATCCGCAAACAGTTCGGCAAAATCGAAGGTGGAGGCGGTGTGGCAGACCCGGCGGCAATTCCATACAGGAATCATACCCGCAATTTCAAGGCCTTTCTCGATGCACTTGAAAAGGGCGAGAAATTTGCCATAGATGGTTGCGAGGCCAGAAAGTCTGTTGAGGTTATACTCGCCCTTTACAAATCCGCCCAAAAAGGAAAACTCGTCCGCCTCGCTTAACTGAAGATTATTGTCTCCTGCTCACCTGCTCAACTTTCTATTTTCTCCGCTTCGGCGGCTATCGACCAGCGACTAATTCGTGCCTCGCCTGTCTGTTGCTCGCTTGCCTCTCTGTCGGGGGCCAGAACGCTTTGAAGTTCACTTCTCCGCTTATGCTGAGTTCGAGAGAGTTACCGTTTTCAGGTGTTCCAAAACCCCTAAAATCGAAAACAGCAAATTGTAAATATTGATTGCCTCTTGCAAATTATTCGGCAGGGCTTACACTAATGGCCTATGGCAAAGAAATCTAAATCCAATTCCAATAAAACTCCGGCAAGCCGCAAACCATCCTCTCTAATTGATACCCGGGTCATTTATTGCGGCGATAACCTTGAACAATTAAAAAAACTTGAGTTAATATTATGACAAAACACAAAATTATAATCGGTGATTCAAGACAAATGACTGAAATAGATGATAAATCTATTCAGCTTATTATAACTTCGCCTCCTTACTGGCAATTAAAAGATTATGGCAACGGCGATCAGATAGGTTTTGACGATACTTACGAAAATTATATAAACAATCTTAACCTTGTATGGAACGAGTGTTTCCGAGCTCTTGAGGATGGATGCCGATTATGTATAAATATCGGCGACCAGTTTGCAAGGTCGGTTTATTACGGCAGGTATAAAATAATTCCCATTCGCACGGAGATAATCAAATTCTGTGAAACCGTCGGTTTTGATTATATGGGGGCAATTATCTGGCAAAAGGTTACAACCTGTAACACTACCGGCGGTGCTACGATTATGGGTTCTTTCCCGTATCCGCGAAACGGCATTATCAAAATTGATTATGAATTCATTCTGATTTTTAAAAAGCCCGGCATCTGCAAAGCAGTGCCAAGAGATATCAGGGACAAATCAAAGCTTACCATAGAAGAATGGAACCAGTATTTTGCCGGCCATTGGAATATCCCCGGTGAAAAACAAAATGGCCATTTGGCAATGTTTCCGGAAGAAATTCCCCGCCGGCTTATTAAAATGTTTAGCTTCATCGGTGATACAATATTGGACCCGTTTGTCGGGAGCGGGACAACATCTCTGGCAGCAAAAAACCTCGAAAGAAATTCGATAGGATATGAAATAAACTCTGGCTTTCTTCCTGTCATCAAAGAAAAACTTGGTTTAAAGGAAAAAGGATTTTTTGATAAGTTTAACATCGAACTTGCACAAAACAGAGAGGATGAAATTGACTGGAAAGAGGAAATAAATAAATTGCCTTACGTTTTTAAGGACCCCGTAAAATTCGACAAAAAAATCGACCCTCGGAAATTACAGTTTGGTTCTAAAATTAACGGCGACAGCCG
>Ga0315278_10002451_pt1 | contig 16504 bp, 8 predicted proteins | sample YL17G06_0_MG_FD_203880 | JGI IMG/M metagenome (GOLD analysis project Ga0315278, IMG submission 203880) | Sediment microbial communities from Yellowstone Lake, YNP, Wyoming, USA - YL17G06_0 | ecosystem: Environmental > Aquatic > Freshwater > Lake > Sediment | place: USA: Wyoming | collected... | reverse complement strand
ACACCGTCCGGTTGTAGGCCGCCACGGTGTAGCCGTGGTCGTTCATGTTCAGGATCAGGTTCTGGCCCATCACGGCCAGCCCGATCACGGCGATGTCCGCCTGTGTTTCGCGTTCCATGGTCATTGTCCGTTTACCTTTCCGTAGGATTCCCGCATGCCGACGGCGAGCTCATGCACTTTAGCACGCCTGGCAGTTTATCAGATTTGGTTAAAAGTGCAATTTCATAATCGGGACAACATCACAAACACTTCGCTCATAAGTACTTTCAAGGCTGAAAAATATGGATCAATCTCTCCTCAGTGCCAAGCGTTCAAGATCCCTTCCGAACGTGCCCACCATGATTGAAAGTGGATACCCCGGTTTCGACGCGGGTTCATGGTTTGGTTTCTTCACCCCACGGGGCACACCTCAAACCGTCATCACCAAGTTGAACCAGGCGGTAAATGAGATCATCAAAGACCCCGCGATTGATGAGAAAATGGTTTTTGCAGGTGCCGATCCTGTCGGCGGATCCCCCGAGCCGTTCAAAAACTTTATCGGCAGCGAGTTTAAAAAGTGGCAAGTCGTGGTTAAAGACTCGGGAGTCACTGCGCATTAGGCCGCATGACGTCGTGGCATCTGGCACCAACAAAAAACCCAGGCTTCTTGACCTGGGTTTTTTCTTCCACCCATGTTTGATTTTATTGGTGCCCCTGGCAAGAATCGGACTTGCGGCCAACGGATTAGGAATCCGTTGCTCTATCCACTGAGCTACAGGGGCGTTTGGCTGGGTTTATAATTTTGAAAAATGTTACACCAATTTTAGCATCGCGACAAGCCTTTTCCTAGACCTTGTCGAAGCGCTTGACCCGGTAGAAAGTAGGGGACGTAGAAAGCACGTAGCTTATTATATCATTTGATAGTAGACCCCTGCGGGTGGGTAAATATGCGCGCACGGTTGCCGCACGCAGCGTGCGGTGTTACAAGGCGAACCGAGAGCTCGGCATCAGCCCGGTGGAACTTGTCAGGAGGCTCCAACTGGCTCAATCCACGCCGAGCCAGTCCGTCGAACGCGGGAAAAGATTGTTGCTGAGAAGCAGCTTCTTATGTCTGCCGACTTGAAATGATATAACAATATGCGTCCTTAGATTTCCCTCTTTATTGATTGGCCATTTCATTTTTTTTCAACATAGGAGATCAAGGCTTGGCGACCAAACCTTGAAACAGGAAGGCTACCGGCTGGAATTTTATACCAAGGCCAGGTATAAAAATGGGCAGGGTTTGGAAGGGCGCGTTGCCATCAATCAGGTCGGGTGTTTCGATTCCTTTCTGAAAATGCCTTGAGGAGGCCGGTATGCGCGAATACACCATCCACCCTCTGGCGGTGGGCATCAATGAGACCGACCAGGGAGTCATGACCTATCTCAGGGAGTACGGCAAACGCATTTACCTGCCGATCTATGCTTTCTACCTTAAGGGAGGGGATAACAGAATCCTGGTAGATACAGGCCTTGGGGACTTCGTGGCGACGCCCGAGGCGGAAGAAACCTGCGGCTTCAGGATTTTGGAATTCGAGGAGGCCCTGGCCACGGTTGGTTTGACGGCCGAAGAGATCGACATCATCATCCACACCCACCTGCACAACGACCACTGCGAGAACGATTACAAGTGCACCAACGCCGAAATTTATGTGCAGAAAGCCGAATACGAATTCCTGCTCAACCCCCATCCGGTGGACCACCGTTATTACCCGGACATCCTCGACGGGCTGAAAGTGACACAAGTGGAGGGAGATGCTGAAATCGCCAAGGGCGTCCAGGTGATTTTCTCGCCAGGCCACACGGTGGGCGGTCAATCCGTTGCGGTGAACACTGCCCGAGGCAGGGCCGTCATCACCGGCTTCTGCTGCAACGCCAAGAATTTCCCGGCCCAAGGTCCTGCCATTGCGCCGGGGGTGCACATCAATCTGGCGGAGGCCTACGACACGATCCAGAAAATCCGCGCAATGGCGGACATCCTGATACCGATCCACGACCCGGCCGTCGGGCGGAAAAAATGCATACCGGAATGAGATGAACATGGTTTGCTTCTACGTTTCTTGGGCGGCCTTCCATGACATGTGGTAGGTCTCGACGGCGTCGACGAATCCGCCGTGTTTCGGCTGCCACCCCAGCAGGTGCACTGCTTTGCGGCCGTCCACGTGCTGGTCCAGCGCCAGGCACTCAGCAAAATCGCCCATGGTCTTGGCGGCTTCGGCGACAGGCGCAAACGTGATTGCGCCGGTGTAGCCGGTCGCGCGGGCCACCGCGTTGAGCATGTCGCGGATGCTCCAGCGCGAACGGTCCGTGATGTTGAAGATTTCGCGCCCGAGCCTGCTTTCCCCGGCGCGAACATAGGCGTCGGCCAGGTCATCGGTATGGACCATGGCCCAGCGGTTGCTCCCGTCACCGATCGCCTGGAGCGACTTCTCCTTGGACGCCCCCGCAAACCACATGCCGGTCAGCCCCCCTTGCCGGCCATACACGCAGCCGGGGCGGATCACGATCCCGCGCACGCCGGCGGCGTCGAGCACGAGTTGCTCGGCGGCCGGGCGCCGCGCCACCAGCCTGGGCGGGTTCAACGGACTGGTCTCGTCGGCCAGCGCGCCGCCGGTGTTGCCGTAGACCCACACACCGCTCGTGTAGATGACCGTCTTGGGTTGCGGGCCCTGCTGGCCGAGAGCCAGGAGCGCCTCGACGGTCTGCCGGTCCACCGCAAAGGTGTCGGCCTGGTAGTCGACGGCCGCGTGGATCAGAACCGAGCAATTCTTCGCGGCGTCGCGCCAGCTGTCGGGCTTCTGCATGGCGCCGACCACCGGCCGGATTTCGTGCCGGGCGACCCGGCGGGCTTTTTCCTCGCTGCGCACCAGCCCCCAGACCTCGTGGCCGGCCCGGCGGTAGGCCGATGCGACGCTCAATCCGATGTATCCCGTTGCCCCGGTGATGAAAACTTTCATGGCGGTTTCCTTTCTATCACGGTTTCAATCATGGGTTTACTGGTATGCATTCCGGGGCACTCTGGCAAGGGGACAGGCGCACACCGGCAAATGGGGTGGAGCGGATATTTCGGCCACGGCTGCGAAGGCCAAAAGGAACCGTTACAGACGCCAGAAAATGTGTCACAATAGCCCACAACGCAACAACACAAAATACATGGGCGGAACAGCATGCAAACGAAAGTAAAGGGCCGCACCACCATCCGTACCGCTGCGATTTGTTTCCTGGCCTCGGCGGTGCTCGAGCTTCTGGATCTCGCCTCGCCCGTGCCGCTTCTGGGTGCCATGCGAAGCGGCCTGGCGGCGCTGGGCTATCACCTGATTTTCACCGCGGTCTTTTTAGGCATGGGGATCGGGCTGTGGACCGGGAAGCCTTGGGGATACGGGATGCTCATGGCCGGCACGGCGGCCTACTCGATCGACAAGGCGCAACTGCTGCTCGCGCCCCAGACGTTTTACGAATTCATCCTGCAGCAGTTCTCGACCCAGAGCACGCGGGAGATCTTTGCGTTGGTGCCTAAGGATCTGGCGCTTCAGGTGATGACGGCGGCGTACCTGGTGGTCGTCTTGTGCTGGTGGGGTTTTGCATTCTACATTCACCGGCGCCGGTCCTACTTCGAACAAGGCAAAAGATAACCGCACGCTTATAGGGATTTGGCGACTCTTGGCCGGTCAAAATTTTCTTGAGCCGGCAAGAGTGTTGGAGCCGATGCTATAGTTTCCCAAACAGCTTGCCCAGCTGCTCCAAGTGGGCGCGCTCTTCGTCGGCGATGTGCATGAGCACGGTTTTGCTTTCACTGGTTTTGGCTTCATCGGCGGCGCGCTGATAAAGGTCCAGCGCCTGGGCCTCGATCGCCATGGCCATAGAGATGATGTCTTCTGCCTTTTCCAGGTCCGGTTGATACCGGTTGAGGTATTCTGCGGTCGTAAGCCCCCCCTCCATCGCCGGCGTGACCGTTTTTTGCGCAAAATCCTCGCGGCTCACGGCCGCACCGGTCATTTTGATGTACTCGTTGAAAATACGATCCTGGTGTTTGATTTCAATGGTGGCAAGCTTGCCGAACAATTGGCGGGCATTTTCATTTGTTACTTTTGGAACCATCGACTGATAAAACTCAAACAAACCCTCCTCGAGGGCATACGCCACCACCAGGGTTTCTTCCGGGGCCTCTTTGCCCGAGAACAGGCTCAGTCCCAGGTCTTGCGGGCCGACCGCCTTTCCGCTGCTCCAGGCCTTGATCCCCCCGGTCAGGTTGAACACCTCCCTGAACCCTTTGGCCGCCAGCACCTGGGCAGCCATCCGGCTGCGGCCGCCGATCGCGCAATACACAATGGTCGGTTTCTCCGCATCAAGTTCAGGCACGCGGCCGGAGAGCTCCGGCAGGGGGATCAATTTCGCGCCCGGAAGGTGTTCGGATTCATACTCTTCGGGCTGCCGCACATCCAGCAGCGTGAAAGCGTCTCCGGCCGTGTGATTCATGTAATTTTTGGCCTCGGCCGCATCGAACGATTTTACGGGGGTGAAAAACTGTTTCCAGCGCATGCTGCCCATCCTTTGTCGGGTTGGAAGGTGTTTGTCGGGAGTCGGTTTGTATGGTAACTACCGCAGGTATGGGCGTCAACACAATCCTCCGGGCGACAATGGTGCCCGGTCGTATTCCGGTCCGTTGCGGGCCGCCGCCAGCACCTGAAACCCTAACAGGGTATTGAAGAACCGCGCTTCACGCCGTGATCCGGCGTTGTGCGGCTTTTGTAAATGCTCATCTATAGCTGAATAGGCTGCGCTTTGCAAAACGCCGCACGCCTTGGCTGACGGCCTGATGCTTGTTTTTGAACACCCTGTTGAACGGCTCCATGCGGCGCCGTCCTTTCGCAGCGGTCTTGTTTTGGAATAATCTTTTACTGTCAAGTCCGTCGTGTTAACATCACTTTCAGCGGAGTGTTCACCGCCTGCGCCGAATCGAAACGCATGGAACGCTGAACTTTCCCCGGAGATCGCCGCCCGTGTTCAAGTTCATCCACGCCGCTGACATTCACCTGGACAGCCCGCTTTTGAAGCTCGACGCCTACGAGGGCGCACCGGTGGGAGAGATCCGCGGAGCCACCCGGCGCGCGTTTGAAAACCTCGTGCAGACGGCCGTCGACGAGAAGGTGGCCTTTGTGCTGATCGCCGGCGACCTCTACGACGGGGACTGGAAAGACTACAACACGGGGCTCTACTTCGTGTCCCAGATGGGCAAGCTGCGCGAGGCCGGCATCCCGGTATTGGTGGTGGCCGGCAACCACGACGCCGCGAGCAGCATCACCAAGTCCCTGCGCCTGCCCGAGAACGTGCACCTGTTCCCGGCCGACCAGCCTGCCACCACCCGCATGGAAGGCCTTGATGTCGCCGTGCACGGGCAGAGCTTCGGGTCCCCGGCCGTCACCACCGACCTCACGCGCCTGTACCCGGCCGCCGTGCCGGACTGCTTCAACATCGGGCTGCTGCATACCTGCGTGAACGGCCGCGAGGGGCACGCACCCTACGCCCCCTGCACTCTGGACGCCTTGCGCGACAAAGGCTACGACTACTGGGCTTTAGGCCACGTGCACCTGCGCGAGGTGCTCCTTTCGAACCCTTGGGTCGTCTTCGCCGGCAACACCCAGGGCCGCCACGCCCGCGAGACCGGCCCCAAGGGCTGCGTGCTGGTGAGTGTCGGCGGCTCCGAGCGCCCGTCGCTCGACTTCCGGCCGCTCGACGTCGTGCGCTGGGAAGTCGCCGGCATCGATGCCGGGGGGGCCGAGCGCGGCTATGACGTTGTCGACCGTTTCCGCGAGACGCTTTCAGCCCTCCTGGCACGCAACCCGGATGTGCTCAGCGTCGCGCGCGTGGTAATCGATGGCGAGACGACCGCCCACGACGAGCTTCTGGCGGACCCGGAGCGCTGGGCAAACGAAATACGCTCCGTTGCCGTGGACGAGGGCGGCGACCGCGTTTGGGTTGAAAAGGTCAAGCTTCGCACCCGGCCGCCGGTTGCCACGGTCCTGAAACCTGATGGTGCGGTCGGCGAGTTGTTGAGTCTGCTGGATGAGCTCACCGCCGACCCGGAGGCGTTGCGCGGACTGGGCTCCGAGCTTTCGGATCTCGAGAAGAAACTCCCCCGGGAATTCAGGGAAGGCACGGACGGGTGGCATCCGGACGAGCCGGGCTGGCTGGCCGGCCTGCTCAGCGAGGTGCGGCCCATGCTGGTCCAGCGGCTTTTGCGGAAGCGGGCGGCCGAATGAAGATCCTCAGCCTCGATCTCATCGCCTACGGGCCATTCACCGATACGGCTATCGATCTCGCCGCCGGGAGGCAGGGCCTGCACATCGTCTATGGGGCGAACGAGGCCGGCAAGAGCTCGGCTTTGCGCGCGCTGCGGCACCTGCTCTACGGGATACCCGAACGGTCGCCGGACGCCTTCCTGCATCCCTTCGCCAAGATGCGGATCGGGGTAGTGCTGAAGTCCGCCAGGGGCGATGTGCTGGAGGTGGTCAGGCGCAAGGGTCGCGGCAGCACCCTGCGGGCCGCGGACGACAAGACCGCGATCGAGGAGACCGAGCTGCAGTGCTTCCTGAACGGGGTCGATGCCGACCTTTTCGCCACGATGTTCGGCATCGGCTACGAGGACCTCGTGCGCGGTGGCCGCGAGATCATCCAGGGCGGCGGGGATCTGGGAAGGCTCATCTTCGCGGCCGGATCGGGTGCATCCAACTTGGGCGCGGTGCTGGATGAGCTCCAGACCGATGCCGATACGCTCTTCCGTCCGTCAGGCCAGAAGCAGAAAATCAACGAAGCCGTCAGCCGCTTGAAGCAGCACCGCTTGGCACTCAAGGACTCCCAGCTCCCCGGCCAGGAGTGGGCGCGCCACGACCGGGCGCTCAAAACGGCGCAGGCACAAAAGACCGGGGTGGAGGAGAAACTTGCCGCCGCCCAACGCAAGCTGAACCGGCTGCAGCGCATCGCCGAGGCGCACCCGGTCATTGCCAGGCGCCGGGAGATCCTTAAGGGTCTCGAGGCCGTTGCCGGCGCCGTGCTGCTGCCCGAAGGCTTTGCCAATCGGCGCACGGATGCCCTCACTCGCCTGCGGGTCGCAGAAAGCGAAAGGGACCAGGCCCTCGCGGCGCTTTCAAACCTGCGCACGTCGGTGGCCGACCTGGAGGACCCCGTGACGCTGCTCGATCAGGCCGAGGTGATCGAGGAACTCCACCAAGACCTGGGCAGCCAGCGCAAAGCCGCCAAGGACCGCATCGCGCTCGAAACCCGCCGGAACACGCTGCAGACCGAGGCCCGCCAGATCCTGCGCAGCCTGCGTGAGGACCTGACGATCGAAGAGGCCGAGCGTCTGCGGGTCAAAAAGCCGGAGGCGGTGCGGATCCAGGAACTCGGGGCCGAGTATGAGCGCATTGCGACACGCATCGAAAGCGGCCGCGAGAAAATCCCCGAGCACACCCGGCAGATCGCCGGGGTGGAGGCCCGCCTCGCCGCCTTGGCGACGCCGCGGCCGGTCGACGCCCTGAAGGCAGCACTCGCTTTAGCCGAAGAGGCTCTCCCACTCGAGCAGCAGCTCAAATCCGTTCGCACCGAAAACCGGGCGCTGCGGCAGGCCTGCGAACAGGGCCGGGCAAGGCTCGGTCTGTCCGCAACGTCCCTGGAAGCGCTGGGGCGGCTTCCGACGCCGGCACTTGAAACCATCCGGGTCTTCGAGGACCGTTGCGACGGCCTGGAGCGCCGCCTGTCGACCCTCAGCGAGGAAATCCGCAAGACCGCAGCGAGCCTGTCCGAGACCGGGCACCGGCTCGAAGAGGTGCGGCTCGCGCGGGAGGTGCCCACCGAGGCGGATCTGGAGGCTGCCCGCAAGCTGCGCGGCCGTGGCTGGGGGCTGATCGCCCGCAGGCTGAACAGCGAAGCCGTGTCCGTCGACGAACAGCAATTATTCATGCAGTCGTTTCCGGGCGAGGCGTCTCTATCGGCTGCCTTCGCGGCCAGCATCGAAAAGTCCGACGCGCTGGCTGACCGGCTGCGCCGCGAGGCCGACCGTGTCGCCGTCAAGGCGCGGCTGTTGGCCGACCAGGCCGCATTCACGGAGCAGGTCGGGCAGCTCGGGGAGGAGCTCGCCGCCGGCCGGGCTGAAAAAGTAACCGCGGCGGCCGAGTGGGCCGGCGTGTGGCAGCCGCTTTCGATGACGCCGCACTCGCCGCGCGAAATGCGGCAATGGCTGCAGGATTTCAGAGCCCTGGTCGAAAAGGCGTCCGAAGCCTTGAAACGCAGCGCTCAGTGCGAAGCGCTGCAGGCCGACGTCGATGGCGCACGCGCAGCACTGGGCCGCTGCCTGGAGCCGATGGCCGAGCCGTCGGCCGGTGAGGCTGAAACGCTGTCCGGCCGAGTCAAGCGGGTTCGCAACATTGTCGCGGCCGAGGAGGGGCTCGGCCGGCAGCGCGAAGAGCTTGTTCGCGAAAAATCCCGGTTTGAAAACGAACTCGAATCGGCCACGTCGCGCCTGCAGGCTAACGAAGGGGAACTCCGGCGCTGGCAGAAGGAGTGGGTGCAGGCGGTCAAACCCCTGGGCCTCGCGGCGGATGCCCGGCCGGGCGCGGCCAACGCGGTCATGGAGGAGTTGCAGAGCCTTTTCGACAAGCTGCGGGAGGCGGAGGTCCTGCAACAGCGCCTGGACGGAATCGAACGCGATGCCGAGGCGTTCGCGCGCAAGGTGAAGGCGCTGGCAAGTGCCGTGGCGGCCGATTTGGCTGCCCGGCCGGCCGACGAGGCTGCGCTCGAGCTGCAGCGCCGGCTCACCGGCGCGCGCCAGATGCAGTCCAAGCGGCAGACGCTTCAAAAACAGAGCGACCAGGCCCAGGCCAAAATGCAGGAGGCGGTGGCCGCCATGGCTGAGATTGAGGCGCAGCTCAAAGGCATGTGCAAGGAGGCCGGGTGCCGGATCAGCGACGAGCTGCCCGAGGCGGAGTGGCGGTCGGCTCAGCGCCTGCAGCTGGAGGCCCGGCTGCGGCACGAGAACGAGCGGCTGCTCCAGCTGGGCGGCGGGGCCGCAGTTGATGAATTCGTCAGCGACGCGGGAGCGATCGACCCCGACGGCATCATTGGCGATATCGAACGACTGAAAGAGGAGATCCAGCAGCTCAGCGCCGAGAAGTCGGAGCTGGACCAGGCTATCGGCAGGGAAAACGCCGAGCTTTCCCGGATGGACGGCGGCGACCGGGCCGCGGTGATCGCCGAGGAGATGCAGGCCATCCTGGGCGGGTTGGAAAGGGATGTGGATCAGTACGCGCGCCTGAAAATCGCGACACGGGTACTGAGCCTGGCCATCGAGCGCTTCCGGGAGAAGAGCCAGGGCCCGATTTTGAAGAGAGCCTCCCACCGGTTCAGCCGAATCACCTGTGGGTCCTTCGAAGGTGTGCGGGCGGACCACGACCCCGACGGCAACCCCGTGCTCGTGGGCGTGCGGCCGGGCGGCAGGCAGATCGTGCCGGTGGAGGGCATGAGCGACGGCACGGCGGATCAGCTCTACCTGGCCCTGCGTCTGGCGGGCCTCGAACACTACCTCGACGGAAACGAGCCCATGCCGTTTATCGTCGACGACATTCTGATCAAATTCGACAACAGCCGCGCCGCGGCCGCCCTGCAGGCGCTGGCGGAGCTTTCGGCCAAGACCCAGGTGATCTTTTTCACGCACCACAGGCACCTGGTTGAACTGGCGGCGACGCATGTCGATGGGGCGGTGTTGTTCGAGCACAGGCTCGGCTGACCCGGTCGGGTTGTGCGGTTTTGCAACGTTGAAATGCGAAAGCCTATTACGCCACAACGATTCAGGAGTGCATGTCGTACTGGGGGTATTATGTCCTGCCCTACGAAATCACGTCGGACATTCTGAAAAAGGTAAGAAATTTGGGTCATGGGGTATATCGAAACAGAGTGTATCCGGTATAAGCCCACCAATGCAGCGGAGAAGGCCATGCTTACGTCCCGGTTGGCGATCTTTACGTTGCGCTTCGTGATGCTCCTTGGCTTATGGGCACCGTCTTGCCTTGCATGGGCGGCGGAATGCTCCGGCGACTTTTGCCCTCCGGAAGCCTGCGCGCCGGCGTTCGGGTTCATCGAGCCGGATGGCGTTCTCGACGTGGCCGACCGGAGCTTCACGATTCGCTGGCACGACACCGACCCGGATCAGAACGCAGTCATTTCGCTTTACTACGACACCGATTCGGCCGGAGCCGACGGTCAGCCGATCGCACAAGGCCTCCCAGAGGACCCCGACGGAATTATCGGTAATCAATTCTATTGGGATACAGGCGGCGTGCCCGAAGGCAAGTACTTCATTTACGCCGTGATCGACGACGGCCGCCATCCCGCGCTCACTGTCTACAGCCCCCATGCGGTGACCGTTCACCATGCGGTCCTTAATCCGTATCCGATACGGCCCGAGGGGCTCGATTACATTAGGGATTTCGGCTATGCCGTGGCTCTCAGCGGAAACTACGCGATTGTTGGCGCACCCGGCGAAGGCAACCCGTACGCCATCCCCGGCAGGGCGTTCGTGTTTACCCGCATCGGCAGTTATTGGGCCGAGCAGAGTGAGTTGACCATTGAAGAGCTTAGTTTTGACTGGGATAAGTTCGGGTTTGCGGTGGACATCGATGGCGACACCGCCATTGTCGGCGCCCCGAACGGCCTTATAACCGTTCAATCCGGCACGGCTTTCATCTTCAGGCGGCAGGGGTCGCGCTGGGTGAAAGAGGACCAAATCAAGCCGAACGGGTTGGCTTACAGCTACTATACAAGATTGGGGCACGCGGTTGCCATCAGCGGCGAGCGGGTGGCGGTCGGAGCCCCGAACTACAAAAACAGCGATGATAACCTGCCGCAGATGGGCACCGTCTATATTTACAAACGCGAGGGATCCGAGTGGCATCAGGAATGGCAGCTGTCCGCCTCGGACAAGGCGGCCTGGGACGAGTTCGGAACATCGGTGGCCATCAGTGCAAGCCACGTGATCGTCGGCGCCCCAAAAAACGACGATCACGGTTCTGACTCGGGCTCCGCCTATGTTTATCATCGCGAACCGGAGGGTTGGGCCGAGGTGAAGCTGACAGCCTCGGATGCTGCCGCGGGAGCCGGCTTCGGCACCACAGTGGCCATCACCGAATCCTGGGCCGCGGTGGGCGCCGTGGGAGACGATGCGGACGGCACCGACTCCGGTGCCGTCTATGTCTTCGAGTATAACGGCACCGTCTGGGAGCAAACCGGAAAGATAAGCCCGCCGGCTATCGACATTCGGGGTTTCGGACGCAGATTGGACCTGGATGGCGACACCCTCATCGTGGGGGCACTGCAAGACCCGGAGTCGGGAGCCATCCGCGACAAGGCTTTCGCCTATCGGCGCATCAACTCCATGTGGGTCCTGCTGAATCAGTGGACCGGCATGGGCAATGGGGTATCCGTCGACCGCGATTACGCCCTGCTGAGCTATTTTCGGGAATCGGATAAGGTGGTGAACGTCGTCACCCTTCGCCCGGCCACCATCCTGGCGGAGGCCGCCTCGATCCGGCTGGGCGAATCAACCAGCCTCATGTGGCATGCAGACGGGTTCGAGTCTGTTTCCATCGAACCCGGGATTGGAAACGTCGAGCCCTCCAGCCGCATGAGTATCTCCCCCGTCCGAACGACGAGTTACCGGATCACTGCCTCGGGAACCCGAGGCACCTTCACGCACTCGGTCACCGTGGCCGTGACGCCCCAGATCGGCATTTCGACCTCCTCCGCCTGGCTCCTCCCGGCGGAGGCTGCCACTCTGTCCTGGACGAGCGAGGGCGCCGACCAGGTGACGATCGACAACGGCATCGGCGCCGTTCCGCCCACCGGCAGCATGGCCGTGAGGCCGGGACCGGCGGAGACGCTCTACCGGATCACGGCTTCGGGACCGGGGGGAGAGTCGACGGCGGAAGTCCTGCTCACCGTGCTCTCGCCCTCTGCGCTGAATGAAATCAAGCTGAGAGCGGAGAAGCCGGATCCGGTCGTCGAGGCCGGCACGGCGATGGCCGTGGATGGCGATTGGATGGCTGTCGGGGTTCCCTATGACAGCGAGGGTGCTGACGTGTCGGGGGCCGTCAGATTGTTCCGGCGGGAGGGTCGAGGCTGGAGATTCGTTCAAAAATTGAAAGCGGCTAATCCCAGGGAGTATGAGAAGTTAGGAACAAGCGTGGCGATCGATGGCGCCTTCCTGGCGGCAGGCGGCCCCGGAATCGGCCGTGGCTCCGTCATCATTTTCCGTCTGGAAGGGGACGGATGGGTGGAGCAGGCTCGGGTTGCCAGCGCCGACAGCTTCTGGAATTTAGACACTTCGCTGGCGCTAACCGGAGACTTGCTGGCGGTGGGCGCGGACCAGGCGGTATACCTTTTCCAGCGCTCTTGCGCACAGTGGGACCCGGTGGCCAAGCTGACTGCATCGGATGCAGCTCGCGGTCAGCTTTTCGGCCGGGCGGTTGCCGCCGACGGCAATACCATTGTCGTAGGCGCCCCGGGGGGCGATTACACCGAAATCCCCGGCAGCGCTTATATCTTCGGGCAGCAGGGCGAAACGTGGGTCCAGCAGGCCAGGCTCACGGCGAGCGACACGGCCATCAAAGACTTCTTCGGCCACGCTGTTGCCGTCAGCGGGAATAGCGTGATCGTCGGCGGCTACGGCAATCGCGATCGCGGCAGCTGGACGGGTGCCGCCTACGTGTTCGAGAAAAGCGGTTCGGGCTGGAGTCAAACCGCTCGGCTGGTGGCCGGCGATCGCGCCCAGTACGACCACTTCGGCTACGCGCTGGCGATCCAGGGGGGACGGGCCGTGGTCGGCTCCCCCGGCGACATGCAGCGCGGCTACATGGCCGGGGCGGTGCATGTATTCACACGCGGCGCCTCGGGCTGGAAGGAGGCCGCCAAGCTGACCGCCGGCGATGCGCACGACTCTGACAATTTCGGGCTGGCCCTCGCCCTGGACGGGGACCTCTTGGGGGTGGTTGCCGAAGGGTTCTTCCCCTGGGGTGCGGCCTACGCCTATTCCCTGGCGTTGCTGCCACCGGAGGTCGAGCTGCGTGCCGAACCCGCCTCCATCGCCCAGGGCGGCAGCAGCCTGCTCTCCTGGAATGCGCAGCAGGCCGAAACTTGCGCCATCGAACCGGGCATCGGGGCAGTCGCGGCAAGCGGGTCGCTGGCCGTCTCCCCCAACGCGACCACGACTTACCGGATAACGGCAAAGGGGCCGGGGGGTGCTGCCTCGGCCCAGATAACCGTCACCGTGCAGACCCGCCCGCCTGTCGCCGGCCTGAGTGCCGATCCGCAAATTATCTATTTCGGGGAGAGCGCGAAGCTGACTTGGACTGCGAGCCATGCCGACAGCCGTCTGCTCGAGCCGGATGTCGGTCCGGTGAGTGAAGCCGGCTCGATCCTCGTCAGCCCTTCTGAGACCACATCCTACAAGCTCACCGTCACCGGGACCGGCGGCTCGGCCGAAGCGCTTGCCGTCGTCACCGTCATAAAAACCACCGGGGTGGTCAGCGGCACCATCATCGACAGCGATACAGGCCAGCCGCTTCAGGGTGTCGCGATCACCATAACCCAAGGGTCGCAGACACGTACGGTTTACACCGATGCGGACGGCAGATTCTGGGTGACCCGCATCGGTGCCGGTGAGATTACCCTCACGTTCAGCATAGAGGGCTATCCGCCGCTCACCTTGAACCAGAGCATCGACGCCGGCCAGGTCCTCCCCTTCGTCCTGAAGCTCAAGAAGGTCCTGCTGCAAACCGACACCCGCCTGACCGGCAGGATCACGGACGCGGCAAGCGGCGCGGCGATCCCGGGTGCAAAAATCACCATTGCCGACTCCAATAAGACCCAGGCCGTCACCGCGGATGCCGGCGGCGCCTACCGGGTCGTTGAAATCGCCTCCGGGAAGGTTCAGCTCGGGGTATCCCACCCGGACTACTTCCCCCAGACGTGGATCTACCAGCTTCCCGGAAAGGTCACCTACACGGTCAATTTTGCCCTTTCCCCCAAGTCGGGCAGGGCGACCATCGAGGGCGTCGTCATCAACGCCAAGACCGTACAGCCCGAAGCCGGAGTTGAACTCTCGATCGAGGGTACGCTTTTGTCCGCCGTGAGCGATGAGGACGGGGCCTTCACACTCGAAGACGTCCCCATGGGCGAGCAGGCGTTGAAGGTATACAAAAAAGGGTTTGTAAACCTCGTTCAGCCGATTACGGTGGACAGCGATCCCTTCCCGCTCGAGCTCGTCTATCCCCTGGTTTTTGCCAAGGCCCGCCCCGAGCAGGTCGGGAAAAACGTCACCGGCCTCGTGGCCGACGCGGTCAGCGGTCGGCCGCTTCCCGGGGCCATCCTCAAAATCCGCGCTCTCGGGTTGGCCGTCGCAGCCGACGCGGACGGCCTCTACAGCCTGTCCGGCCTGCCGCCCGGTCTTATAACGATAATAGCCATGGCCCCCGACCATGAGGCGCTCATGCTGACTCCGGTCGTCGCGGAAGGGGCCGCGGAGACCCTGGACTTCCGTTTGCCGCCGACGACCCGGGGGCGCATCACCGGAAGGGTCTTCGATGCAGCCACCGGCGAGGCCATCCGGTTCGCCCAGGTTCGCATCGGCGAGGGCAGCCAGGTCGCCGCCTCCAGCGAAGCCAGCGGCACCTATGCGCTTTTGGGGGCACCGACCGGGGGCTACCGATTGTTGGTGTTCCACCCGGAATATGGAGAACAGGAAAGCCAACCGTTCACGGTGCGGGATACTGAAACTACGGCCGGCGTCGATGTCGCCCTAAACCGCAGGCCGGTGACCGGCGATCTTGAGGGCGTCCTGACCGATGCGCAAACCCTCGGCGCGGTTGGCGGTGCAAAACTGACGATCCAGGGTGCCGCCGCCTCGGCCCTCACCGACGAGAGCGGGCGCTACGAACTGAGGGACGCGCCCGCGGGACTGGTGACGATCGTCATCGAGGCGACCGGCTATCCGACGGCCGCCCGTACCGCGGCCGTCAACGCCCATGAAGGGTCCGCCACACGCACGGTCTCCCGGGCCGATTTCAGAATCGACGCTCACGACCCGGTGCTGCCCTGGGAGGTATCGATCCTCATCGAAGCCTCGGCAGGTGGCTTCATCGAGACGCCCGACAAGCGGTTCGTGGTCGGTTTCCCTCCCGGGGCACTGAGCGCCGACGCTTGGGTCACCTTGAGGCCGCCTGCCGACGGCCCGTTAGTGGGACCCGGCGATGAGCTTGAGGTGGACCCTGCGCTGTGGCTGCCCCAGGAGTTCGCGGCGGCCGCACCCGTCGAGATAGTAATCGAGCCGGCGGCCGGCGGTGCTCCTCAGCCCGAAATAGCGGGCCCTGTTTTGGTTTCGGGGCGCTACGCCCAGGCCGATGCCGATGCCTTCGAGCTATCGGAGGCCTCCATCTTCCCCTTCTATTGGGACGGCGTCCGATGGACCCTGTTGCAGTTCAGTCCGTTTGAGACCGCCGTGGACCTTATCAACAACGAGCCGGTGGCAGTTCTGGATTTCTCGGCCGCCATTTCCGGTGGTGCGTTATCGCCGGATGCGCGTGCACTTGAAAGTTCTTCCGGGCTGCTGCGCCGCTGCATGATGGTTTTCGCCGCAATCAAAAAGCGCCTCGGGCCGCCCACCCCGAACGTCAATGTTGTCGACAGCCCCGAACTTCTGGCGACGAAAAGAGGCTTGGAGCCGCGAAAAAAGCCGAATCCCAACGCTTTGCCCCTGGTGTATATCCACGGGTGGAACTGGAATACCATCCTGGTGAACGACGAATTGGTCGACCCCGACATCGGCTTCAATGAATTGGGTGAATTAATTGAAGCCGAGGCCCCGATGCTGGCTTTCATGCTGAACGACATCGTCGAGGCGACCAACGGGGTCTATCGGCTGATGTTCGCAACACACAACTCCAGGGTGGATATTCTGAGCAACGGAAATGCCTTGGCCGGCATTCTGGACCCGCAGAAAATCTACGGCCTGCCCTCTGAAAATAATCCGGAACCGCCGGCCTTCCCCTACATCGACACGGTGGCGTTCAGCATGGGCGGTCTGATATCCCGCTCCTATCAGGCCAACACGGGGCACGTTCACAACATGGTGCTCATCGGTACACCCAACCACGGCACATTCGGGGTTTTGAAACTCCTCGAACTGCACCCCATGTACGGTCTATACAAAAAGATAATCGAGAGATGGTCGCCGGGTACCAAAGACCTTCTGCGCTATGACGACCGGGACAATCCGGAAAAGAGCGCAAATCCGCGCCTGGCGCGTCTCAACCTGAATCCCAAAGCGGCTCCGCAGAGCGATTTGACTCTGATCGCCGGAACGGACAACAGTAAATTATCAGGCTTAATACTTCCGAAACCCAACGACAGCGTCGTGCCGGTCGACAGCGTGTTCTGCCGAACC